>Ga0233426_10003722_pt1 | contig 11830 bp, 13 predicted proteins | sample SI_118_April2016_6_FD_179875 | JGI IMG/M metagenome (GOLD analysis project Ga0233426, IMG submission 179875) | Seawater microbial communities from Saanich Inlet, British Columbia, Canada - SI_118_April2016_10_MG | ecosystem: Environmental > Aquatic > Marine > Inlet | place: Canada: British... | reverse complement strand
TGTTTTTCTTCATTGATTTTCAGTGATTTTTACATTGTTGAAATATCAAAAAAATATGAGGCTGAGCCTACTACTATAGTTGTTCATATGTATTACTTATTAGTAGCATTATCTTTTGCTCTAACTAACTTAACTTTATTTGGCTCTCTCACAAACAATAAAGAAGCAAGAATGACACTATTAGGAGTTGCTATAGGGTCTACTTTTATTTTAATCACCTTATTAGGATTCTTTTTCGCTACTCCTTTTCGCCCTCCTGCATTTATATTATTCTTATTATTATGTATCTCGGTTCTTTCTTTCATCTTTTGTCAAAAAACTAAATACGATTTTTTAGATTAGTCGTCTTTTTTCATAGCTTTGAGTTTAAATAAACTTAAAATACTATGAAAAAAAAATTACTACTTATTAGCTTGTGCTGTAGCCAATTGTTATGGTCTCAAGAAACCACTGACAAATGGGAGTCTGGCGGTACTAGCCGAATCAATTTTTCTCAACTAAACCTAACCAACTGGTCAGCCGGCGGTCAAAACTCAATTAACGCAAACTCCTTAATTAGTCTACATGCTAATAGAAAGAGAGAAAAAAGCCTATGGGAAAATTTTCTTGAAATTGGCTACGGAATCAATCTACAAGGCCAAAACGAGTCTTGGATAAAGACAGATGACAAAATTGATTTCACCTCTAAGTACGGATATGTAGCCAACAAAAAATGGAGTTATGCAGCTTTATTCAACTTCAAAACACAATTTAGCGACGGATATAACTACCCCAACGATAGCATCAAAATATCAGGACTGTTTGCTCCTGCTTATATACTAGAGTCTCTCGGATTCGATTACCAATCAGAAAGCGGTTTTAGCTGCTATATCTCTCCAGCAACTATTAAAATTACGGTGGTAGGAAATCAAGACCTTGCCAATAGCGGTGCTTTTGGAGTACAGCCAGCAAAACTAGATGATCTAGGAAATATCGAAATTGAAGGAGAAAACACCCGAACAGAATTTGGAGGCTACATAAGAGCCTATTACAAAAAAGAAATAGTAAAGAACATAAATGTAAACTCTAAAGTAGAACTTTTTGCTAACTATCTAGAAAGCCCTTTGTATCTAGATGTTAATTGGGAGATGTTACTAGCTTTTAAAGTAAACAAGTTTATATCTGCTTCTTTATCTACCCAATTAATATATGACCACGACATCCTGATTGATAAAGACAATAACGGAGACGGAATAACAGACGTTAGCGAAGCAGCTACTCAGTTTAAAGAAGTATTCGGAATAGGATTAGCTTATACTTTTTAGAAAAACCTTTTTTATCCAACATTAAAAAAGCCCCTTAAATAAGGGGCTTTTTTAATGTTGGATATTTATATAAACTATTGAGTAATTACCGTGAACATAAACTCTGAATCAAAGCGGAATAAATCAGACTCGCCATTATCGGAGTCTCCGATATATACTCTAAAGCTAGTAGTACTCTGGCTTCCATAAGTAATAATCGGCGCATCGTTTCTACTCCCCGCCTGACTAGCTACCGTTAGCTGAATAACATAATTAGAATTTGCCATTGTTGAATAATTCTTCAGCCTCCTTCTTAACAAACGTAAAAAAAAACGATTCACTTCAAACAACAAGACAACGGCAAAGACAGTAAACAAATAAGGATAATTCACAAAAAAATATCTTCACTTACACCATCAGGTACAACATCTGTAAGCAAAGAAGTTATTAAACCTACAAATGGCACAACCATTAATCTGAACCACAAATCTTTCTTTGTGTTTAATAAATTGAATTTTAATATTGTTCTCATTCGTTATACTAACAAACTTACTATTTACTATTTGTTTTCAAAAGCCGAGCAAACAAGTGTCCGCCAACTAAAAATACCATTTCATCAAATAAAAACGCACATTCGTCTAAATTTACGACTGCGCTCATCATTTTAATGAAGTGAGAAAAAAGATTTTTCTTCCTGATTTCGACATAAAACTACAAGAATATTTAACAAAAACAAAAGTATATAGTTTCTAATCACAAAGCCGTTCAATAATTATTAAAAAGTCATAAATTTGCACTTAACATTTTTCATTACAACTTTGATAATAGTATGAAAGCTAAAAAAGCAGTTTTATTAGTTAATTTAGGAACTCCTGACAGTCCAAAAACAAATGATGTAAGAAGTTATTTGTTTCAATTCTTAAACGACAAAAGAGTTATCGACTTACCTTGGATTCTGAGAAAAGTTCTTGTAAACGGTATTATTGTCCCTTTTAGAGCTCCTAAATCAGCTAAAATTTATAAAGAAGTGTGGACAGATAAAGGTTCGCCTATCATATATCATACTAAAGAATTATGTCACAAGTTAAGTGAAAAGCTAGGAAATGAGTACCATGTCGATTACGCAATGAGATACAAAAACCCTTCGCTTAAAAAGACCTTAGAAAGTTGGAAAGAACATAATTTTGAGCAAATAATGATCTTGCCTTTATTCCCTCACTACGCATCGGCAACAAATGGTTCTGTTATAGAGCAAGCGATGGATGTAATAAAAAAATGGTGGGTTATACCAGAACTTAATTTCTTACCTCAATTTTACGACCAAGATTTCTACTTAGACGGATTTAAAGAAAATGGACTAAAACACAATTTAAATGATTACGAACATATTTTATTTAGCTTTCACGGATTGCCAGAAAGGCATGTAAATAAAGTCTACAACGAAGGTCTTTGTAAAGATAATGATTGTGAGCACGGAATAAATGAGGCAAATATCTTTTGCTATAAAGCCACTTGCTATGAAACAGTTTTACTTTTAGCAAAGAAATTAGGAATAAAAGAGAGTGATTATAGTGTTGGCTTTCAATCTAGACTTGGAAGTGGATGGATAGAGCCCTTTTCAGACGAAATCATTATCGAAAAAGCGAAACAAGGAATCAAAAAAATGTTAGTCTTCTCTCCGGCCTTTGTTGCTGACTGCTTAGAAACAACCATAGAGATTGGAGTAGAATACCAGGAATTATTTGAAGAACATGGAGGAGAGAAAATTCAACTAGTAGAAAGTTTAAATTCCAGCGACATATTTGTTAATGGATTGAAACAAATGATTTTAAAACGAAGTAATTAAAACAACTTCCTTTATGAAAGAAAATTTTTGCAGCATAGGAATTAGTCATTGGAATTGTCCTTTAGAAGTTAGAGAACTCTTTAGTATAAGTAGAAATCAATCTAAGCAACTTATTGAAGAAAGCATTAGTTATGGTGTCCCTTCAATATTCACCATTTCTACATGTAACAGAACACAACTTTTCGCTTTCAATGGCAATGTTCATCAACTAAAAAAATTATTTGTAAAACACACAGGAAATCATTCTAATGAATTTGAAAAATACGGAAAGGTTTTAGAGGGAGATCAAGCAATTGATCAACTATTTTCTATAAGCACAGGCATTGATTCTCAAATATTAGGAGATTTACAAATCTTTTTTCAACTTAAAGAAGGAGTTAAACAAGCAAAAAAACTAAATGCCATTAATGGCACAATGGATAGATTGCTACAATTTGTATTTCAAGCAAACAAAGAAGTACAGTCTTTTACTAGTATTAGCAAGGGAGCTGCTTCAGTAGCCCATGCTTCCGTTTTAAAAATCAAGAAAGAAATGAAAACTCTTGAGAACAAAAGGGTATTACTTTATGGCGCAGGAGAAATTGGAGAAAGGACCTTAGAAAACTTAAGAGATTTACCACTAAAAAAACTAACTGTGGTTAACAGAACGTTAGAAAAAGCTAAGAAAATTGCTGAGAAAAATGGGGCTAATTATTGTAATGTAGAAAATTTAAATAATGAAATTAATTCGAGTGATATAATCATAGTCGCTACAGGAGCAAACTCTCCAACTATTACTAGAGAAAACATAACACTTAACCAAAACAAAAAACTATTTATTGACCTTTCTGTACCAAGAAATATTGATTCTAAAATAACAGAATTCGAAAACATACAATTGGTAGATATGGATATGCTAAATGCTGAAGCTGACCAAACTTTAAATCAAAGAAAGAAAGAAATACCAAAAGCTAAGACCATTATTAACCTTCATAAATTAGAGTTCGAAGATTGGCTAAAGCTTCATATACTAGGCCCATATATAAAAAAATTAGAATCGACTTTCGAACAAGAAAAGTCTGAAGAAATCGAAAAACACAAAGGAAAGTATACTAAAGAAGAATTAGAAAAGGTGACCCCTTTGATAAACAGTATCATCAAAAAAATTAGCAGTAAAAACATTGCCTACCTCAGAAAAAGGTATCGATACAACGACGATATTCTAGAAATAATCCAAGAAATGTATAATTTAGACTAATCATGCACATAAAAATTGGCACAAGAAAAAGTAAATTAGCATTATGGCAAGCATTTCATGTAGAAGAAAAGCTTAAACAGCTAGGTCATACTACAGAGATAGTTAAAATGGTTTCTGAAGGTGATAAAGTTTTAGATACCCCGCTCCCTCTAATGGGCGGCAAAGGTGTGTTTACTAAAGTTCTAGATGATGCCTTATTAGAAGAAAAAGTGGATATCGCTGTTCACTCCTTTAAAGATATTCCTACTGAAACAGATGAGCTACTTCAAGTTTCCTCTATTTTGGAAAGAGAAAACCCTTTAGATGCCTTAGTTTGCAGAAACAATCTTGACTTTTTACGAAATGAAAACGCTACGATTGCAACTTCGAGTACTAGAAGAAAAGCTCAATGGTTAAGCAAATACCCTAACCATACTATTGTGGATATTAGAGGAAATGTACCTACAAGAATCGAAAAATTAAAAAATAGCGACTGGGATGCTACAATTTTAGCCTGTGCAGGATTGATTAGGCTTGATCTTCAGAGAGAAATCGATCAGTCCTTAGAATGGATGATAGGCGCGCCTGCCCAAGGAGCCGTTGCCATAATGTCTTTGAAAAAGAATGTAGAATTAAATAAGGTTTTAGAATCTGTAAACGATCAGGATACAGCAATGTGCACTAAAATAGAAAGAGACTTTCTTAACCGTTTAAACGGGGGTTGCTCCTCTCCTGTTGGCGCATATGCTTATATTGAAAATCATCAAATCTTTTTCACTGCTATTGCATTAAATGAAAACGGATCAGACGAAATAAAAATAGAGCTTTGTGAAAACGTTGAAGATGGAAAAGATTTAGGAATAAAAGCAGCAAAAATTGCGATTAATCAAGGAGCTCAAAATCTAATAAAATAAACTCCGATGGAAATTAAAAAAAAACGCTTGTTGTTTTTAAATTCTATTTCAAAAGAATTGAAAGATTATTCCAATAAAATCGAAAGCCATTGTATTCCTCTAATTAAGACAAGTTCTAATAAAATAAATCCAAAAGACTACAACACCAAAATACCTTGGGTAATTACGAGTCAATCCGCAGCAAAAGTTATCACAGAATTTCCTGAATTATCAGAAAAAATTTACACTGTTGGTCAAAGAACAGCTTCACATTTTAAAGATGCTATTTACCCAGAAATCAACACTGCAATTGAGCTTGCCAAATTAATTGAAAGGAATAACGAAAAAAGGGTTGTCTTTTTTTGCGGAAATAAAAGAAGAGATGATTTACCCAACTACTTAAATTCAATAGAAATTGAAGTAAAAGAAGTAGTCGTTTATGATACTGAAATTATAGATAAAAACGTAAATTTGCTTGATTATGATGCTTTAGCATTTATGAGCCCTAGCTCAGTGAATGCAATGGCAAATAAAAATGGTTTTGGGAATTTACCTTGCTTTGCAATAGGCAAAACTACAGGTGAAGCCTTGAACCAACATAATCAAAATTATAAATTAAGTGACGAACCTAATGCAGCAAGCATAATTGAAGCTGTTGAATATTTTTTTAAATAAATGGAACAATTCCCAGAATTAAAAAACGACCTTTTATTAAGAGCTTTAAAAGGCGAACAAGTAGAAAGACCTCCGGTATGGATGATGCGTCAAGCTGGTAGATTTCTTCCAGACTACAGGGTTTTAAAAGAAAAATACTCTTTTTTTGAGCGTTGTCAGTCACCCGAATTAGTTTCAGAGATAACCATAATGCCAATTGATCAAGTAGGTACAGATGCTGCTATATTATTTTCTGATATTTTGGTGATACCTCAAGCCTTAGGTTATGAGGTTCAAATGATTGCACAAAAAGGACCATTCTTACCCAATACGGTAAAGAGTTTAAAAGATGCAAAAAATATTATTGTACCAGATGCTAGTGATAAATTATCCTATGTGATGGAGGCAATTAAATTAACACGCCACAATCTTAACGGTAAAGTTCCATTAATCGGTTTTGCGGGCGCTCCATTTACTGTTCTTTGCTATATGGTACAAGGACAAGGATCTAAAGATTTTTCTCAAGCAAAAGCCTTCTGTCATCAAGAAAAAGAAGCTGCTCATTTATTGCTGCAGAAAATAACGACTTTGACTATTGATTATTTGAACGAACAAATAAAAGCAGGTGCTCAAGCTGTTCAATTATTTGACTCGTGGGCTGGATTGCTTTCGCCTCAAGATTTTAATGAATTTGCTCTTCCATACATTAAACAAATTATGGAAAAAGTAGAAGGAGCTCCTACCATTATATTTGCTAAAGGAGCTTGGTATGCTATCAAAGATTTAGTTGACACAGGATGTAATGCCATTGGAGTGGACTGGGTATTAACACCAAAACAAGCTAGGAATTTAGCTGGATCAGATGTAACCCTTCAAGGGAACTTTGACCCTTCTTGGTTATTCGCTCCTCACAAAGAGATTGAACGATTAACTATCAAAATGATTGATGAATTTGGCAAAGACAAATACATTGCTAATCTTGGTCACGGAATATTACCAAACGTGCCAGTAGAAAATGCCAAAACATTCATAAATACTATTAAAAATTACAGAGGATAATGTCTATTAAATCAACTTTTGAAAATCATATTTTTAAGCTACAAGACAAAATTTGTCAGGAACTTGAAAATATAGATGCAAAAGCAAAGTTTAAAGAAGACAAGTGGGAAAGAGAAGAAGGAGGCGGCGGTAAAACACGTATCATTAGAAATGGCAATTTAATAGAAAAAGGTGGCGTGAATACCTCAGTTGTTTACGGAGAACTTCCTGACTTATTTAAGAAAAAATTCAAAACTGAAGAAGCTACTTTTTATGCTTGTGGTATTTCTTTAGTCATCCATCCTTTCAGTCCAAAAATACCAACTGTACATGCGAATTGGAGGTACTTTGAAATGTATGATAAAAATAACAAACTTCAATCTTCCTGGTTTGGAGGCGGCAGCGATCTAACCCCCTACTATTTAGATAATGATGATGCCCGTCATTTTCATCAAACCAATAAAGATGCTTGCGATCTTCATCACCAAGAATACTATCCTGTTTTTAAAAAAGCATGTGACGAATATTTTTACAATTCCCACAGACAAGAATCTAGAGGAATTGGTGGAATATTTTTCGATTACCTAAAAGAAGACGAACAGTTTAGCATGAATGATCGTCTTAACTTTGCCATAAGCTCAAGTAATTCTTTTTTAGATGCATATCTACCTATTGTAAAAAAGCATGAAAAAGAAAGCTATAGTGAAGAACAAAAGGTTTGGCAAGAAATACGCAGAGGAAGATACGTCGAGTTTAACCTATTGCATGATAGAGGGACTCATTTTGGAATAAAAACAAATGGCAGAACCGAATCTATTTTAATGAGTTTACCTTCTACAGTAAGATGGGAATACAATCATCATCCTGAGGCTGACAGTGAGGAAGAAAAACTAATAAAAGTATTAAAACATCCTAAAGACTGGGTTTAATTTTAAAAATATGAGTTTCCCTTATAATAGAAATAGAAGATTAAGAAAAGACAGTTCTATAAGAGCAATGGTTCAAGAAAACCGTCTTCACCCTAGCAATTTTATTGTGCCTTTATTTGTTATGGAAGGCCAAAATAATAAAGAAGAAATTTCTTCTATGCCTGGCTACTTTAGATATACTATCGATTTATTAATCGAAGAAGCTAGAGAATGCTTTCAATTAGGAATAAAATCGGCTCTTATTTTTGCTAAAGTAGAAAATGATTTAAAAGATAATTCAGGCAAAGAAGCATTAAATCCTGATGGTTTAATGCAACGCTCAATAAAAGCATTAAAAGAAAATGTGCCCCAAATGTATTTGATGAGTGATGTGGCTTTAGATCCATATTCAAAATATGGCCACGACGGAATTGTAGAAGACAATAAAATAGTTAACGACAAGACAATTACTCTTCTAGCAAACATAGCAGTCTCACATGCTAAATCAGGCGCAGACATGGTTGCTCCATCTGACATGATGGACGGACGAATATTAGCAATTCGAGAGGCTTTAGAAGACAATGATTTTGTTGATGTAGGAATAATGTCTTACAGCGTAAAATATGCTTCATCTTTTTATGGTCCTTTTAGAGATGCTTTAGATTCTTCTCCTGGTTTTGGCGATAAAAAAACATATCAAATGGATCAAAGCAATAGCTGGGAAGGAATTTCAGAAGTAGAACTAGACATGGAAGAAGGTGCGGATATAATAATGATTAAACCAGGCATGCCTTATTTAGATATAGTAAGGAATACAAAAAACAATTTTGATGTAACAATTAGCGTTTACCAGGTTTCAGGCGAGTATGCTATGATTAAAGCTGCAAGTCAAAAGGGCTGGTTAAATCATGATGAAGCTATGATGGAATCATTAATAGGATTTAAAAGAGCAGGAGCAAATTTAATTGCTACTTACTTCGCTAAAGAAGCCGCAAAAATTTTGAACAATGAATAAAAGTGAACTATTATTTGAACAAGCTCAACTCTATATTCCTGGAGGAGTAAACTCTCCGGTTAGAGCGTTTAAATCCGTTGGTGGAACACCTGTTTTTTTTAAATCTGCAAAAGGATCGGTGTTAACTGATGTAGATGACAAAAACTATATTGACTTTATAGGATCTTGGGGACCAATGATTTTGGGACACTGCCATCCTCCAATAATAAAAGCGCTTAAAGAAGCTGCCGATTCTTCCACTTCATTTGGAGCACCGACAGAATTAGAAACTACAATAGCAAAATTGATTTGCGAAATGGTTCCTTCTATAGAAAAAGTTAGAATGGTAAACTCTGGAACAGAAGCATGCATGAGTGCAATTAGAGTAGCTAGAGGATATACCAATAAAGAAAAATTTATCAAGTTCGAAGGATGTTACCATGGCCATGCAGATCCATTTTTAATAAAAGCTGGAAGCGGTGCTATAACACTAGGAACACCAAATAGTCCTGGGGTAACTAGAGGAACTGCTCAAGATACTCTTCTCGCTCCATTTAATGATTTGGAAGCAGTAAAAAGAATTATAGATCAAAATATAGATGAAATTGCAGCAATTATTATAGAGCCTGTTGCAGGAAACATGGGATGCATTCCTCCTAAACAAGGATTTCTAGAAGGCCTTAGAGAATTATGCACCAATAATAATATTGTGCTAATTTTTGATGAAGTGATGACGGGGTTCAGACTATCAAAAGGAGGAGCTGGACAGATTTACAACGTAAAGCCAGACATGGTAACTCTAGGGAAAATAATAGGCGGAGGGCTTCCTGTTGGAGCTTTTGGTGGCAAAGAAGAAATCATGAATATGGTAGCACCACTTGGACCTATTTACCAAGCAGGTACATTAAGTGGAAATCCGATTGCAATGAAGTGTGGATACACTCTTCTTAAAGAACTGAATGATTCTCCAAGAATCTACGAGGAGCTTGAAAATAAAACCAATTATTTAGAACAAAAATTAATTGAAGTATTCAAAAAGCATCAACAACAAGTAGCAATCAATAGAGTTGGCTCCATGATAAGCTTTCACTTTGGAGTGGATAAAGTAGAAAACTTTGACGATGCCTGTAATGCAGATGCAAATTTATTTAAAGAGGTGTTCCATGGTGTGTTAAAAAGAGGGATTTATTTTGCTCCTTCAGCCTTTGAAAGCTTATTTATATCAAATACCCATACTTTAGAACAGCTAGACCAAACGATAGATGCTATCGATAAAAGCTTAGAAGAAATTCTTTAATTATATTTACAACAAATGAATAGTTTAAGAGATAAATACCAGTTAGTAGTAGGACTAGAAGTCCATGCACAATTATCGACCAAATCAAAGGCATATTGTGGCGACTCGACAACTTACGGATCCGCTCCTAATAGCCAAACTAGCCCTATTACATTAGGTCATCCAGGAACGCTGCCAAAAAGCAATAGGAAAGTAATTGAGTACGCTATTAAAATGGGCTTAGCGTGTCAGAGTACTATCACAGAAAGAAACGAGTATGCTAGAAAAAATTACTTCTACCCTGATTTACCAAAAGGATACCAAATAACTCAAGACACTACTCCTATTTGCACAGGAGGAATAATTACTATAAAAAATGAAGAAGGAGTTGAGAGAGACATCAACATTACTCGAATTCATATGGAGGAAGATGCTGGTAAAAGCACTCATGACATTGACCCTTTCAACACCCTAGTAGATCTTAACAGAGCTGGTGTTGCTCTAATAGAAGTTGTTTCTGAACCAGACTTAAGAACATCTGACGAAGCCTACCAGTACCTAATTGAAGTTAGAAAGTTAGTAAGGTATCTTGATATTTGTGATGGAAATTTAGAAGAAGGTAGCTTAAGATGCGATGCTAATATATCTGTAATGCTTAAAGGAAGTTCTACTTATGGCGATAGAGTCGAAGTTAAAAACATGAACTCCTTAAGAAACGTTAAGAAAGCAATCGAATTTGAAAGAGACAGACAAATAGAACTCATAGAAAACGGTAAAGTCGTGGAACAACAAACACGTTCGTTTAATGCTGGTGACGGCTCTACAACATTAATGCGATCGAAAGAAAACGCTAATGATTACAGGTATTTTCCTGAACCAGATTTGCAGCCAGTAATTCTAAGCCAAGAATACATTCAAAGCATTAGAGAAAACTTGCCCCTACTACCAAAAGAACTAAATACGAAGTTTAAAAAGGATTTTGGATTATCGGAGTATGATACGAACATTTTAGTAGAAGATAAAGATATGGCTCATTATTTCATAGAATTGTGTGAGCATACCAACAATTACAAAACTGCTGCCAACATTGTTATCGGATCAGTTAAATCTTATTTAAACGAAAAGGCAATAGAGATTAACGACTTTGCTGTAAAACCAACAACAATTGGACAATTAATTAGCTTAATCGAGGAAGGAAAAGTAAGCAACTCTGTTGCTACTCAAAAGATATTTCCAGCATTAATAGATTCTAAATTATCTCCAGAAGAAATAGCAAAATCTAACAATTGGATACAAGAAAGCGATAGCGACTCCTTATCCACATACATTGATCAGGCTTTAGCAAAATTCCCAGAAAAAGTTGCAGAATATAAAGCAGGAAAAAAAGGATTAATAGGTCTTTTCATGGGAGAAGTAATGAAGCTTTCAAAAGGAAAAGCAGACCCTAAGCTAACTAACAAAATGTTGCAAGAAATATTAAATAAATAAGTGAAATGAAAAAAATATTATTTTATTTAATTGCATTTTCTATAGTATCGTGTAATCAACCAACACATACCATCGAAGGTACATTAGCTAACGCTGAAGATAATACTACTCTTTATTTAGAAGAGTTATTTCCAGAATCGAATCCTATATTAGTTGATTCTTGTGAGGTGAAAAATGGAGTATTTTATTTCAATGTAGATGAACCGACCATAGGCATCTATAAAATATACGAAC
>Ga0233426_10003718_pt1 | contig 11836 bp, 8 predicted proteins | sample SI_118_April2016_6_FD_179875 | JGI IMG/M metagenome (GOLD analysis project Ga0233426, IMG submission 179875) | Seawater microbial communities from Saanich Inlet, British Columbia, Canada - SI_118_April2016_10_MG | ecosystem: Environmental > Aquatic > Marine > Inlet | place: Canada: British... | reverse complement strand
CATGAAAATTGCAGATGAAGATTATTACAAATCTTGGCTAGAGTAACATATTTATAAGAAGCTATTTCCTGCTTTACATTATATCTTTTTTATGAAAAATAAAAAAGGATGCCATTTCAATCAGGGCTAAACTTGTTTACAAGCAAATAGTAAAATCAAAAAACTAAAATCATCTCAAGATGGCAAAAGAAATAAAATCAGTAAACTACGGTTTAGAAAAAATATTTGAAGGAGCGCAAGATTTCCTTCCATTGTTAGGTACAGATTATTTAGAGTTTTACGTTGGTAACGCAAAACAAGCAGCACACTTTTATAAAACAGCATTTGGTTTTCAATCTTATGCGTATAAAGGGTTAGAGACAGGTTCTAAAGATGTTGTGAGTTATGTGCTTACCCAAGATAAAATTAAATTAGTTTTAACAACTCCATTAAACAGTAAATCACCAATAAATGATCATATTGTAAAACATGGCGATGGCGTTAAAGTAATTGCTCTTTGGGTAGAAGATGCAAGAAAAGCCTATAAAGAAACAATTTTAAGAGGTGCAAAATCTTATATGGAGCCCACTGTAGAAACCGATGAACATGGAGAGGTTATAAGAGCAGGAATTTATACATATGGAGAAACAGTACATCTATTTGTGGAGCGTAAAAATTATAACGGAACATTTTTACCAGGGTTTAAAAAATGGGAATCAGATTACAATCCGCCAATTGCAGGTTTAAAATATATAGATCACATGGTTGGGAATGTTGGATGGAATCAAATGGATATTTGGGTAAAATGGTATGAAGAAGTTATGGGTTTTGAGAATTTTTTATCTTTTGATGACAAGCAAATTCATACAGAATATTCGGCCTTAATGAGTAAGGTAATGTCTAATGGAAACGGACGAATAAAGTTTCCGATAAATGAGCCTGCAGAAGGGAAAAAACGATCTCAAATAGAAGAATATTTAGATTTTTACGAAGGAGCAGGTGTACAACATATTGCAGTAGCAACTGATGACATTATTGCAACTGTAACACAATTACGTTATAGTGGTGTAGAATTTTTATCAACACCGCCAGAAGAGTATTATAGAGCAGTTCCGGGAAGATTAGAGGAATATAGCCATGAATTAAGAGAAGATATCGAAAACTTAAAAGCGTTAGGTATTATGATTGATGCCGACGAAGAGGGATATTTATTACAGATTTTTACAAAACCAGTAGAAGACAGACCAACATTGTTTTTTGAAATCATTCAAAGAATGGGAGCAAAAGGTTTTGGAGCAGGAAACTTTAAGGCATTGTTTGAATCTATAGAACGAGAACAATCCAAAAGAGGAACATTGTAGCTTTTTTGGTATTCAACCGTAAATAGGAATTTCATATTTAAATTATGATATTTAAAAGAATCAAGGAGCAAGATTTTAACTATCTTGCTCCTTGATTCTTTTATACATCAAAAAAGTAATGGAAAGAGACGAGATTTTAAAAGCGATAGAAGAAAAGTACGATAAATTAGGAGTTCCTGTAGATTCCATGTTAGAGGGTTTACTGTGGAGTACACCTATCACCTATTGGGATTATATACAAACAGATACTTTACTTAGTTTACAATCATCCAGAACAACACAGCCAGATGAAATGGTTTTTATTATGTACCATCAGGTAAATGAGTTGTTATTTAAAATGATTTTGTGGGAAATAGATCAAGTAGCAAAGGCGACTGAAATTGCCGCAGATAAGTTTTTGATGCATTTGGGAAGAATTAGCAGGTATTTTGATATGTTATGTAGTTCTTTTGATGTGATGGCAGACGGAATGGAGCCTGAACAATATTTAAAATTTAGAAATACATTAACTCCTGCAAGTGGTTTTCAATCTGCTCAATATCGTAAAATTGAATTTGCATCAACAGAATTGATTAATTTAATTGATGCTCGCCATAGGGAATCAATAGATACAAATTCATCATTTAACCATGCATACGAGCATTTGTATTGGCAAGCAGCAGGTAAAAATCATACAACTGGCAAGAAATCTACTTTATTAAAGCTTTTTGAGAAGAAATATAAAGCAGGTTTTATTGATTCTATGCAGGAATATAATGAGATTAACTTGTCTAAAAAATTCAAACAACTACCCAAAGACGTTCAGTTAAACCAAGAGTTAATCGAAGCAATGCGAAATTATGATTATATCGTAAATGTAAAGTGGGTAATGGCCCATTACAACGCTGCCGAGAAATATTTAGGAGGAAAAGGCAAAGATTTAGAAGCAACGGGGGGCAGTAGTTGGCGTAAATACATGCATCCAAAATTTCAACGAAGAATATTTTTTCCATATTTATGGAGTGAAGAAGAATTAAAGAACTGGGGTACTTTTTAAATTAGAATGTTTCATTAAATTTTATAGGTGCTGCAGCTTAAATTATCTTTTTAGTTCAATTAAGTTAGTGGAATAGAACTCATAAAGTTATCCTAAAAAGATGCTACATGACATTTTAGAAATTATTTTTTCTTTTTTGGAACAGTAATTGTCATTACTTTTTTATAAGTTTGGTTTCTATGAAAAAGTACATCCTATTATTTTTTACATTTTTTTTCTGTGCAGCTTTAAGTAGTCAAGATAAATCAGTCGCTTTTAAAAGTGGCGAATGGCTGCGATATAAAATGAGTTACAGTGGTTTTTTAAGAGCCGGAACAGCCATTTTAGAAGTTGATAAAAAAGAATTAAATGGTAAAGAAGTGTTTCATACAAAGGGATCAGGTTGGACTTCTGGAATGATAAAATGGTTTTTTGAGGTAGATGATAAATATGAATCTTACTTTGATAAAGACACCATTAAACCATATCTTTTTAAAAGAAAAATTAATGAAGGTGGTTATAAAAAACATAGAATAACTTCATTTAACCATCTTTCTAACAGAGCTTATACACAAGATTTTACTTTGCAAAAAGATACGTCAGTAGCATTTTTTAATGTGCAAGACATGCTTTCTTCTTTTTATTATTTAAGGGGTAGAGACGTTAAACGTATGAAAAAAGGAGATGAAATTGCGATTGATATGTTTATGGATTCTCAGGTATACCCTTTTAAATTGCGTTTTTTAGGTAGGGAAGTATTAAACACAAAATTTGGAAAAATAAATACTCTGATTTTTAGACCTATGGTTCAATCAGGTAGAATATTCAAAGCACAAGAAAGTGTGACTTTATGGATTACCGATGATGCAAACAAAATACCAATTAAAATGAAAGCTGATCTAGCTGTCGGTTCACTGAGAGCTGAGTTAGAGCAATACAAAGGTTTGGCAAATCCTTTCATTAGATTGTAATGAATTTTCAACGAAATTGATTTAGGAACTTCGTTAAGATTAAATACTTAAAAAACTTTTTTATTTGTATTTTTGGAAATTACACATAATAGCACGTATTTTTTGAAAAAAATAATTCTCTTTTTTGTTTTAACAACCGCATTCTTGTCTTGTAAAAAAGAGTCAGAAAAATCTATTTCAACGATTAAAAAAGTAAAGTTAAAACCAGTATATCAATTTGGATATAAGTTAGACGACTTTTTAGTAATACGAGACACAATTAAAAACGGAGAAAGTTTTGGAGCTATTCTTGATAGACATCACGTCTTTTACCCTAAAATTAATAAGATAGCTGTTTCGATTAAAGAAATATTTGATGTAAGAAGAGTCAGGGCAGGAAAGCCTTATACTATTTTAGCAAGTAAAGACTCTACAGAAAAAGCTCAAGTTTTTATTTATAACCATAATAAAATTAATGCTACAATTATCGATTTTAAAGATTCTTTAATTACTGCCAAACGTTACGAAAAGCCAGTAAAAAAGATTCTTAAGACAGTAGGAGGTACTATTAATTCTAGTTTTTCTGTAACGATGGATAGTTTAGGAGTTAATGCAGGTGTAACGAACGAGGTTGCGGATATTTATGCATGGACTTTAGACTTTTTTAAACTTCAGAAAGGAGATTCTTTTAAGCTTACATTTGAAGAAAGATTTATAGAAGATACTATTTATGCAGGTTATGGAGAGATAAAATCGGCTGTTTTTAAACACAAAGGAAGAGATTTATTTGCTTTTAGGTTTATAGCAGATTCTAGCCAAGGAATTCCAGAATATTATGATGACGAAGGAAATATGCTTCGCAGTCAGTTCTTAAAATCACCAATTAAATTTAGATACAGAATTTCTTCAAGATATAATTTAAGAAGAAGAATTGCTTATTACGGCAACAGAATTAAACCACATAGAGGTACAGATTTTGCGGCAAACGTTGGAACAGAAATTTTAGCAACGGCAAGTGGTGTTGTTGTTGAATCAACAAGACGAGGAGGCAATGGTAAATATGTTAAAATAAAGCATAACGCAACTTATTCTACACAGTATTTACATATGAAAAACCGTAAGGTTAAAAAAGGACAATACGTAAAACAAGGAGATGTAATCGGTTGGGTAGGAATGACAGGTAACACAGGAGGACCTCATGTATGCTATCGTTTTTGGAAAAACGGCAGGGAGGTAGACCCTTTTAAGCAAAAGTTGCCAGCAGCAAAACCTTTAAAGAAAGAGATAAAACCAAGATATCTTGAGTTTATCAAACCAATTAAATATCAATTAGAAAATATAATACTTCCGGTTAAACAGCCAGAGGTTATAAATAATCTAGCTAAAAAATAAATATTGATGGCATTAAAAAATATCAACCCAACTACAACCAACGCTTGGAAAGAATTAACAAAACATTTTAATGATATTCAAAATATCAATATTAAAAATTTAGATAAAGAAGTAAATAGAAAAGAAGATTTTTCATTAATTTTTGAGGATTTATCAGTAGATTTTTCTAAAAACAGAATTACAAAAGAGACGATTCAATTATTAGTAGACTTAGCAAAAGAAGTTGATTTAAAAGATGCTATTGAAAAGCAATATTCTGGCGAGGTTATTAATGTTACCGAGGGTAGAGAAGTTTTACATACAGCATTAAGAAGTTCGTCTGAAGATCCAGTTTTAGTTGATGGTAAGAACATTAAACCTCAAATTCAAGCAGCTTTAAGGAAAATTAAAAGTTTTTCTAACAAAGTCATTTCTGGGAAATGGAAAGGGTATACAGGTAAGTCTATTACTGATATTGTAAATATAGGTATTGGAGGGTCAGATTTAGGGCCAGATATGGTTGTAGAGTCTTTAAAACATTATAAAAATCAATTAAACACTCATTTTGTTTCTAATGTTGATGGTGATCATGTGTCAGAAATTATAAAAACGTTAAACCCCGAAACTACGTTGTTTGTAATTGTGTCAAAAACCTTTACAACACAAGAAACTATTACAAATTCAGAGACAATCAAAAACTGGTTTTTAAAATCAGCTACTATTTTTGATATTCCTAAACATTTTGTCGCGGTTTCAACAAACCTAGAAGCGGTAGATAACTTTGGAATTGATAAGAAAAACGTTTTTCCGATGTGGAACTGGGTGGGAGGCCGTTTCTCTCTTTGGTCTGCAGTGGGTTTGTCTATCAGTTTATCTGTTGGCTATGATAATTACAAAGCATTGTTAGAAGGAGCAGAAGAGATGGATCTTCACTACAAAAACGAAGATTTTGATAAAAATATTCCTGTAATTTTAGCATTGATAAGTATTTGGTATAATAATTTTTATGGCGCAGAAACAGAAGCTGTTTTACCTTATTCTCAGTATTTAAAGAAACTTCCAGATTATTTGCAACAAGCTATTATGGAAAGTAATGGTAAAGGTGTAGATAGAAATGGTGATAAAATAGATTATCAAACGGGAACAATTGTTTGGGGAAGTACAGGTACAAATATGCAACATGCGTTTATGCAATTAGTGCACCAAGGAACCAAATTGATTCCTGCCGATTTTATTGGTTATAAAGAATCATTACACGGTTTAACAGATCATCACAATAAATTAATGGCAAATTATTATGGTCAAATGGATGCATTAGCTTTTGGTAAAACAAAAGAAGAGGTGCATTTAGAATTAAAGGTTTCTGGTAACGAAGACAAAATTGAAGCGCTCTTGCCTTTTAAAGTTTTTGAGGGGAATAGGCCAAGTAATGCAATTCTTTTTGAAAAATTAACCCCTCGCTCTTTAGGTAAGTTAATTGCACTTTATGAGCATAAAATCTATACCCAAGGAATATTATGGAATATTTATAGCTATGATCAATTTGGTGTGGAGTTAGGAAAAGAACTAGCAAAAAAAATATTGAATAAATAGTTTTTTAGTAGACAATAAATGGATAATTCAAATATTTGATGCGTTGTTGTTTATTTGTTAATAATTCGATTGTTGTTTAATTTATTGATTATTAGGATTTAGATGTCTTTTTTATTAAATTTGAGTTCTTAAAGTTTTGTTAAACCTTAACATTAGTTTAACTTTACACAGCTGCAAAATGGGGATTTTTGCAGAATATCTAATAACATAAAATTATACAATGAGAAATTTTAAAAACTTATTATTTGTAGTGGTGTTTTTTATATCTGCTACTGTTTTAGGACAAACTAAGATTACTGGTATTGTTGTCGATGAGACAAATCAATCTTTACCGGGAGCTAGTGTTGTTGTAAAAGGTACAACAAATGGTACATCAACTGATTTTGATGGGAATTTTACACTCCAAGCAGAGACTGCTTCTGGAACAATTGTCGTGTCTTTTATTGGTTACAAATCGAAAGAAGTTAGTTTTTCTTCTTCAAAAGCCAATTTAGGATCGATTCAATTACAAGAAGATTCAGTTTTAGATGAAATTGTAATTACTGCTACTTCATTTGCTATCGATAGAAAAACGCCTGTTGCTGTATCTACAGTAAAAGCAGCGGATATTGAAGCAAAATTAGGTACTCAAGAATTTCCTGAGATTTTAAAATCTACTCCAGGTGTATACGCTACTAAAACAGGTGGTGGTTATGGAGACTCAAGGATTAACTTACGTGGATTTAGTTCTGCAAACGTTGCGGTTATGATTAATGGAGTTCCTGTTAATGATATGGAAAACGGAGCTGTATATTGGTCTAACTGGGCAGGTTTATCTGATGTGACTTCTGCAATGCAAGTACAAAGAGGTTTAGGGGCATCGAAAGTTGCAGTACCTTCTATAGGAGGAACAATCAACATCATTTCTAAATCTTCAGACGCAGAACAAGGAGGTAATGTAAACATGTCTACCGGTAATAATGGATATCAGAAATATGGAATGACGTTATCTACTGGTTTAATGGATAATGGTCTTGCAGTAACTGCTTCTGCTGCCAAAATTTCTGGAGACGGTTATGTAGATGGACTTCAGTTTAGTGGAGTAAATTATTTCTTAAATGTTTCTAAAGTTATAAATGATAATCATAAATTATCTTTCAATGTAATTGGTGCAAAACAGACACACGGTCAACGTTTTAATAGAACAACAATTGCAGGTAATAGAGCTACAGAACAGGGAGGTCAGAGATTTAACTTAGATTGGGGTTACAGAAATGGGCAAGTTGAAAATTCTTCTTTTAACTTCTATCATAAACCTCAAATCTCTTTAAACCACGATTGGGTAATTTCAGATAGAACATTCTTAACAACTGTTGCTTATGTCTCTTATGGTTCTGGAGGAGGTAGAAGATTAGACAATTCTGCCGATGGTGAACTTAATATAGGGAAAGCTGAGTATAGATTAGGAGGTGCAGATCAACCAATTGATTTTGATAGAATTATCCAAGAAAATAAAAATAGAGGCGCACTAGGTTCTTCAAACGTGTTTTTAGCGTCTAATAATGATCACGAATGGTACGGAGTTTTATCTACACTAAAAACTGATTTATCAGACAACTTGAAACTAACTGCAGGTTTAGATGGTAGATACTATAAAGGTATTCATTATTATGAGGTTACAGATTTATTAGGAGGTGAGTTTTTCCAAAATCCAAATAGTAATGATAATAATTTTAACGAAGCATTACAAGTTGGTGATCGTTTAAACAGAGATTATGAAGGTAGAGTATTAAGATATGGTCTTTTTACCCAGTTAGAATATTCTCAAGAAGAGTTATCTGTTTTCTTATCTACAAACATTTCTAATACAAGATATGGTAGATCTAGCTTCTTAGACGATTCAACAAATATAAATGGTAGAGTTTCTGACAATGTTAACTTTTTAGGTTTTGGTACAAAAGGAGGAGCAAATTATAATTTAGATGACACCAACAATGTTTTTGCTAACGTGGGGTATTTTTCTAGAGCACCGTTCTTAACTGGAGGAGTTTTTGTAAATAAAGAATCTATCGATTTTAACGAAGACGCTGCAAATGAAAAGATTTTTAGTGCTGAAATTGGATATGGATACCGAAGCGAAAAATTTAATGCAAACGTAAATATTTATAGAACTTCTTGGTTAGATAAATCTATTTCTCCTAGTGTAAGAGATCGTGATAACCCAGGGGAATTCTTAAATACGAATATTACAGGATTAGACGCTTTACATCAAGGAATAGAGCTTGATTTTATCTATAAATTATCTGATAAATTTAGAGTAAACGGAATGGTTTCTTTGGGAGATTGGAAATGGAAGAGTGATGTTGTAGCTGATGTATTTAATGATGACGGAACTTTAAATACAACAATAGAAGTTTTAGCTACAGATTTAAAAGTTAATGATGCTGCGCAAACTACCTGGGCATTAGGAGCTAACTATAAAGTTTTAGATAAAACATCAATATCTTTAGACTATAATTACGCAGGCGATATTTATGCTAGAGTTGATTTTAGTCAAGGAACAACAGACAGACAAAATACATGGAAATTACCTGCATATCATTTATTTGATCTAGGAATTAATCATGGATTTAGCATTGGAGATTTTGATGCTACCTTAAGAGGAAATATGAATAATATATTTAATGTCGAATACGTTTCTGATGCTTTTGATGCCTCAAGTCACGCCGCTGCAGATGCAGACGTATTCTATGGAGCTGGAAGAACATTTAGTTTAGGGTTAAAGGTTAACTTTTAAAAATATACACACACACAATCATGAAAAAAATACTTTTATTATTAACAATTTTTTCAATGGTATTCACTTCTTGTGATCCATTAGAAGATATTTACAGTGACTTAGATGCACTAAAAACTGATGGCATTTTCGGAAATGTAACTAGAACGTTATCTGATGACGATTATGATGATTTAGATCTCAGTGATAAGAATTTTAGTTCAATAGACGATGCAAAAACAATGTTACCTGGATTTTTATCAGACGAATATCCAGTTTTAGGTGTTATTTGGAACGCAGACGGTTCTATTAAGAGAGCTTCTTCTGCAACAATCACTTATAAGTTAAATAGTCCTATTACATTTGATGCCTACACAGTAACTGACGAAGATTATACTGAATTGGGTTTAACTAGTTTAAATAACCTTGGTGATTTTAATGATTTCTTTGCAATCAAATTTCCGAATGCAGAAAAAGGAACTGTAGTTGATTTAACTTATACTACAGAACCAACAATTATAGATTACACGTTAACTGATGAAGATTTTGATTTAGTAGGTAACGGTCGTTTTGATAACTTTGATATTAGAGCTGGTAGAGCTGAAGAAACCGAAGAATCTAGAAGAGTTAAAATTCAAACAATTTTATTAAATAACTTTCCAGATGCAAAAGATGGAACTAAATATAATGTAACATATGCAGTATACGATGGTAGTGCAGGTGTTTTAGACATGTTAGTTAAGCAACAGCAAAATGAGCCTGACCCTGCTTTAACAACAGATTATACGTTAACAGATGCTGATTTTGAATTGGTTGGTAATGGTTTTTATAAGAACTTCGATATAAGAGAAGGTAAAGATGAAGAAACGATAGAAGCAAGAAGAGCTAAGATAGAGACAATCTTATTAAATAATTTTCCAGCTGCAGTCTCTGGAGACTTGTACAATGTTACTTATGCAATTTACGACGGTTCTGCTGGTACAAGAGTTATGTTAGTTCAATTTGATGGAACTGCTTACACTATTTTCAGTACCACTTCATATGAGTTTTATACTTTTGATTTAGAGGAATCTACAACTAGATTTACACTTACAGATGAGTGGGCTGCGCCAATTACATTCACAAGTGAAGAGTATACTTTAATGGGACAACGTTATCCAAACTTTAGTGATACTGACGAAGCAGAATACAATATCGGAATCTACTTAAGAACATTATATCAATTTGCAGCGCCAGAAGATTTTGTTGCTGTAGAATATAATTACTTTAGTGGAGGTGTAAGCCAAAGAAATGTAAATTTTGTTTTTGATGGTTCTGTGTGGAATGCTATACCTACTGTAATTGATTCAGAGTTACAGTTTGCACATAATGGTACAACTTGGGTTCCAGACAATACAATTAGTTACACATTAACAAATGCAGATTTTACTCTTGTTGGTAATGGTAACTATAACAATTTTGATGTTAGAGCCGGAAAAGATGAAGAAACAATTGAAGTTCGTTTATCTAAAATAAGTACAATCTTATTAAATAATTTTCCTCAATACGGAGAGGGTCAAAAGTTTTCAGTCTCATATGCGGTTTGGAAACCAGGAGATGACATTTTCGTTCTGAATGTTATTCATGACGGTACAAAATATGTATTACAATAATTAAATTGTTTTTCTTTTAAAAACCACCTCAATTGAGGTGGTTTTTTTATATATAAAATGAGTAACTTCGCAGTGTTATAAAATCATAAAATAAATGAAAACCATTCATTCATATTGGGCATATATTGTTTTAGCAATTTTAATTTTTACTGTTGTAAATGCAATTATTGGTCTAACACAAAAAAAGGAATTTAAAGATAAAGATTTGCGTTTAGGGCTTTTTACTTTAATTGTCTCACACATTCAATTATTAATTGGTTTGGCTTGGTATTTTATGTCTCCTTGGTATAAAGCATTAAAAGAAGATGCTGCATCAGTTATGGCAAATAAAGAACTAAGATTACTTGCTGTAGAGCATCCTATTACTATGATTCTTGCAATTGTATTGATTACCATTGGTTGGTCTAAGCACAAAAAGAAAACAGAAGATACTGCTAAATTTAAAACCTTTACCATCTTTTATGGTTTAGCATTACTATTGATTCTTTCAAGAATTCCTTGGAGTAACTGGTTATAAATATGAAAATTTTAAGCTATTTATTATCTCCAATTTTTGTATTTTCCTTTACATTATTATTAATAATCTTTCATCCATTTCAGTGGTTAAGCTTCACTATATTTGGTATAAAGGCACATTCTAAAGTTGTAAATGCATTAAATTATACGTTGGTTAAATCAATGTTACTTATTGGTGTTACTGTAAGGGTTACTAATAAACACAAGATTCCAGAAAACACATCAATTATTTTTGTGTCCAACCATCAATCCATTTCGGATATCCCTCCGATTGGATGGTATTTTAGAAAATACAATCCTAAATTTGTTTCAAAAATTGAGTTAGGCAAAGGGGTTCCGAGTGTCTCTTTTAATTTAAAGAATGGAGGCGCGGCGCTTATAGACAGAAAAGATCCAAAACAATCAATAAGTGAATTGATTAATTTTTCTAAAAGAATCAATAAAAACAAATGGAGCGCAGTTATCTTTCCTGAGGGAACTAGGAGTAGAAATGGTGTGCCAAAAAGTTTTGCTAAAAACGGTTTAAAGGTAATTGCTAAGTTTAATAAAGAAGGGTATATAGTGCCACTAACAATAAATAATTCATGGAAAATCTTTAAATACGGAAAATTTCCATTAGGTATTGGTAATCCAATTACAATTAC
>Ga0233426_10003717_pt1 | contig 11839 bp, 11 predicted proteins | sample SI_118_April2016_6_FD_179875 | JGI IMG/M metagenome (GOLD analysis project Ga0233426, IMG submission 179875) | Seawater microbial communities from Saanich Inlet, British Columbia, Canada - SI_118_April2016_10_MG | ecosystem: Environmental > Aquatic > Marine > Inlet | place: Canada: British... | reverse complement strand
CCTAGACTTGCATTACAGCAAGTAGGCACAGATGTACTAAGAACACACTTTCATCCAGATATATGGGTAGCAGCATGCGAACGACAAGTTGCTATGGCAGAAAAAGATGTTGTTATAAGTGACTGTAGATTTTTTAATGAACTAAGTGCTATTAAGCGATTAGGTGGCACAACTACAGTTGTATGGAGACATGACAAACCTGTATGGTGGAGCAATGCTTCCACAATCAATAAAGCAAATGCATCAGACAAACCAAAGCATATAGTAGACGGAATGACAAATAGATATCCCGATGTACATAAAAGTGAATGGAGTTGGGCAGGATGGGAATTTGATCTTGAACTTTATAATACTTCCACATTAACAGATTTCAAACAACAAACACTAGATAAACTCATAGGATAAATATAATTAATTACTTTAAGGGATTATATTATGTTTAACAAAGAGTGGTGGGAATCCAAACACGAATCAAAAGAACTTACATTAGGTTGGTTGTACAATGATGGTATTACAAATGACTTTGCCAAAGGATACACAAAAAATTTAACTGACTATTGGTCAGTTGAAATGAGTTTTTACTTACAAAACCAATTTGCAGATGAAAGAATTGATGCTTTATTAAAGAAGGCACACAACGAAGGCTTTTCCAAAATAATAGTTTTAAAGCAAGGCACTACCTTGTTATGGAATTTCCAAGATGAATTTGTAAAGTTTTATGATAATAATCCAGATGCTAAGTTCGTTGGTCACATATTAGACCAAGGAGAGAGTTATTATACTATACACCCACAAGCATTTTTTATTGACCTTGATTGGTGGGCAAGTGTTGGCTGTCCAGAATGGGGCGTCGAACATAGATATGAACTACCAGAGCCATTTGAAACTATAGAGCCAATTAGAAGTAAAGAAAACTGGCATGACGAATACACACCTCATTGGATTGCACCAAGTAAAAACTTAAAAAATTATTCGAGTAAAAGAGGCGGTTGGAACTTAGTAAGAGCCTTAATAGAAGATGGTCAAAAAATACTTTCCTGGAATGAAGGAATAAGAGATGCAAAACATTATTCGTATGCAGAGGTTGAGTATGATGGTCCAAGACATATTCCTGGCGTATTAGATCAGTTGGGTATTGATATATTCTTTATTGCTAATACAGAAACTTTACCAAATTACAAACCTTGGTTTGATTATAGAAAAAAGAATAACCCAGACTGGAACGGAGAATTTAGAAAACTAATGGTTCCTGCGGCAGGGTTAAGTCCACTAATATATGCGTTCATGTTAGACATGCCTAAGGATAGCAAAATCTTTGTATACGATATAAGTAAATTTGCTATAACAATTACAAAACAAATAATAGAAAATTGGGACGGTACTAACTACAGAGAATTTGCAGAAAAAATAATGAGAGATGCTGCTCCTGATATGAATAGAAGACGAGATATATTCAGAGGCGCCGCTCAATTAAAAGACAGTGAAGAAACAATAGACAAATTAAACGAAAAGGGATTTAAAAAGTGGATAGAAGAAGTTCTACCAACATGCGAAGTAATATATCATCATATGAATATTATGGATCCACACAAAATGAAAAGATTTACTAATTCAGTTAAACATGACGATTTTGTATCGTATGTACATTTAAGTAATATATTTCATTATATGCCTACTTCGTTTTATTATGGCCTTAAACAAAGATGGCAGTTACATAACGAATTATTAGATCATTTCAAAGATGTTTCAAACAATAAAAATAATATATTAATATGCTCAGCGTGTCCTAGTGGAACTAGAGGCCAACTAAATTGGATTGACGATTGGGGCACAGATGACTTTGCCAGTCTTCCAGAAGAATCAATAGGAAAGTTATTAAAATGGAACAACACGAAATAGAATTAGAAGAATTTTTAACTAAATGTAAAGAAAAGTCTCATTATTGGGATCTAAATAATCCTGGAGATAAATTTAAAGGTTGGCAAGACAATAAAGGACTAATGCAAGACTACGCAAAATGGATTGCAAAAGAAAGTAATTGTCCTAGTTTAGTAATGAACATTGATGTACCCTATAAGCAAATGGCTATTGAAGCAGAATGCCTTATTCATAGATTTGTAAAACACAGAGGTGAGTGGAATCCTGGATGGAGCAGTCTTACAATACATGGACAATCAGCAGAAAGAACACAACCACCTCATTGGTATATTGAAGAAGGATATGATACAGAAGAAACAAGTCCACCAGTGGGATGGACAGACATAGCAGAACAATGTCCAGTAACAGTTGAATGGTTAAAAAATGTTTGGCCGTTTAAAAAGTATAATAGAGTTAGATATATGTTGTTGGAACCAGGCGGATATATACAACCTCATAATGATTATGATACTAGAGCATTGGCGGCATTTAATGTAGCGTTAAGTAATCCTCCGGGCGTAGAATTTGCATTAGAAGAATCGGGACTCATTCCATGGGTACCAGGAGATGCTCGTGCTATTGATATAGGTAGATTGCATGCAGTACATAACAAAGGCACAGAAAATAGAATCCATATGATTATACATGGATTGTGGGGCGACGACTTTCCAAGGCACATTTGCGAAAGTTTTGATGCTCTTTTGATAAATATAGCCTCAGATAACAACTAAGTTAACTCTGTAAACCCCTGATTTAAACAAATCTAAATAAATACATGTATAGTAAATTTAGGCAATAGCCTATTAAAAAAGGAGCTTAACATGGCAAATCTTACTTCACCTGGTGTACAGGTTTCAGTAACAGACGAATCAGTATACGGCCCAGCAGGAGCCGGAACTGTTCCTATGTTATTCATTGCTACTGGTGAGGACAAGGCGGACCCTACCTTAACCGAAACAGATGGCATTGCAAAATACACAAAGTCTGCACAATCAAAAAAACCTATTTTAGTTACTTCACAAAGAGAACTTACACAATACTTCGGAAACATTGATTTCCGTAAAGTAAGTGGTACAGTTCAACAAGGTGACGAAACTAACGAATACGGTCTTTTAGCAGCATATTCATTTTTAGGTCAAAGTTCAGCAGCGTATATAGTGCGTGCTGATGTAAATTTAACAGAACTTAGACCAAGTTCATCTGCACCAGCAGGTAATCCAGCAAACAATACTTATTGGGTAAACCCAACAGGTGCTAGCTGGGGAATCTATGAAAGCGAAAGCAGTGCATGGGTTGAAAAAACTCCAACAATAGAAATTATTTCTTCAGCAGCAGCACCAGCCGTTGCATCAGTAGATGGTAATTATCTAGTTCAAATAGTAAACGATGCAGGTAGTACTAAATTTAATTACTACAGAGGAAGCTCAGCATCTCCAAGTGTTTGGACAGCATTAGCAGATGGCGACACTACATTTGCTCCGCACTACAGTGATCCAACAGGACACGGTGCAGGCAAGGTTTGGATTAAGACAACTGCAAAAACAGGTTTAAAACTTACACCAAGTTTGTTTACAACAACTGCAGGTTCTTTTGTTAATAAATCAGTAACATACTCACAAGATTCAGCTCCAGATGGAACTACAAGTGATGTACATGCAGACGGTTCAGGAGCCGGTTCAGCTCGTACATTAGCAGATGGCGATCTTTGGTTTGATTTTGATGATGCAACATCTAGCATTGAACTTAAACGTTATGTAACAGCAAGTTCTACATGGACAAGCATTGGTACAAGTGGTAACTATCCAGTATCAGTAGCAACTACACAACCAACTGGTAATCCAGTAACTGGTACATTATGGCATGACCCAGATGTAAACGAATTAGCAGTTTACGAAGTAAAACTAGACGGCTCTACTCAAAAATGGAAAAGAGCAGCAGATGTACAATATGTTACATCAGCTCCATTGTTAGACGGCAGCGGTAACGCACTTACAGATGGCGACTATTGGATCGATACAGATGCAAGCGGTTATCCTGTAATTTACAGACACAACGGCTCAGCTTGGGTAGCCAAAGATGCTACAGACCAAAGTACAAGTGCAGGTGTTGAATTTGGCGATATTACAGCTAACGACACAACTGCAGATACATTTGAAGCAACACTATTAGCAGGCTCTCCAGATCCACTATTATACCCAGTTGGAATGACAGGTATTAACATGTGTAGATCAGGTAACACTGTTAAAGAATATGATGCAACATTATCTACAGCTTGGAAATGGCGTAACAAAGCAGGCAATCAAGCAAACGGCAAAGGTTCGTTTGGTAGATTAGCTCAGCGTAAAGTTGTTACAACTGCAATGCAGGCAGCGGCAGGCATGTCTACACTACGTGAAGACACAATAGCATTCCGCTTAATGGCAACTCCAGGTTATCCAGAGTTATATGATGAAATGGTAACACTAAACAGTGACAGAGATGAAACAGCATTTATTATTGTTGATGCTCCATTCCGTTTAAATCAAACTGAAGCAATTTCTTGGAAACAAGGAACAACTGCTACAGAAAATGGTGAAGATGGACTAGTAACATCAAATACTTATAGTGCGGTTTATTATCCACATGCATTAACAACTAACCCTTCATCGGGTGATACTGTTGTTGCTCCAGCATCACACATTGCATTATACACATATGCATACAGTGATAACGCATCATACCAATGGTTTGCACCAGCAGGCTTAACTCGTGGACAAGTACAAAATGCAACTAATGTTGGTTACTTAAACTCAGAAGATGAGTTTGTAGCATTATCATTAACACAAGGTTCTAGAGATGCAATGTATGAGCAAAAGATGAATCCAATCGCAAAATTCCCTACAGAGGGCGTTGTAGTATTTGGACAAAAATCTTTACACCCAAGTGCATCAGCATTAGATAGAGTTAATGTTGCAAGACTTACAGCTTATCTAAGAGAACGTTTTGCCGTAATAGCAAGACCTTACTTGTTTGAGCCAAATGATGAAGATACTCGTACAAACGCTAAAGCAACGTTTACTGGTTTCTTAGCAAACATTATGGCACAACGTGGTGTTTATGACTTTGCAGTTGTATGTGATGAAACAAACAATACGGCAGCAAGAATTGATGCAAATGAATTTTATGTTGATGTAGCAATTGAGCCTACAAAATCAGCAGAATTTATTTATATTCCAATTAGAATCGTAAATACTGGCGAACTTTAAGTTAAAAGTTTAATTTAATTAAAATAAGGGCTACTATAGAAATATAGTAGCCTTTAATGTGACAAATTTTAAATATTGTAGTTTTTGACCAATGTTTTGATAAATACAATATAAGAGAAATACTACAGTATAGTATTATAGGAGAAAACAAATGGCTGTAATTACAAATTTTGGAGTACCAACAACATCAGCGGCAGGCACGACATTAATGCCAAAGCTACAATATAGATTCCGAGTATCATTCACTAACATAGGTGATGGTGGCTTAAAATCAGAAATGACGCAAAACGTTGTTAGTGCATCACGACCAAATTTAACACACGAAGAAGTTGTAGTTGATTCATACAACTCAAAAATGTACCTAGCAGGTAAGCATACATGGGAACCAGTAACAATTGTGTTCCGTGATGACATGAATTCAAATGTTATTAAACAACTTGGTAAGCAATTAAACAAACAAGTTGATCACGCAGATCAATCAAGTGCAATTGCAGGCGGATCATATAAATTTGGTGTAAAAATTGAAACACTAGATGGACAAAATGGTACAACTAAACCAACTACATTTGATGAATGGCAATTAGAAGGTTGCTTTATTAGTCAAGTACAATATGGCGACTTAAACTACGCAGATTCAAATATGGTTCAAGTTACATTAACAGTACGTTACGATCATGCCGCACACATCTTGGATGGTACAGGCGATGCATTATCGGCAGGCACTTTAGGCGCTGCAGACGAAACTGTTACTGGTGGCGGAACTGGCGCTAATTAACTTTAAGTTAATTGCTAGTAAAGGACACATCAAATGGCATTAGGCGATACAGCGTATGTAAAATATGGTCAAGCACTCACCAAGGGTACATTAACTGCAATACCTAGGAATAAGTTTTCCTTTACAGTTAAGTTAATCATAGCAGGTGGTGGTGTTGTAGATCTTACGCGAATTGCAAATGTACAGTTACCAACTTTCACATATAGAACACAAACACTTAATAATTATAATAGTAAAAGCATAGTTCAAACAGGAATAGATTATACTCCTATAACACTTACAGCATACGACACTAAAGATGCTGAATTTGAAAAGTTTCTAAAGGATTATGCTAACCACTATATTACAGGTCCAATGAATCAAGCTGATTATGAAGAATGGAAGATTAATAGTTCAGTAAAAAATAGCTTTGGTTTAAAAACACCAGACGATAATCATTATATAACATCAATGATTATTACAAGAGTTGATGCAACAGTAGGCGATACAGTTACACATTCAAATGTAACAGAAATATTTCATCCGTTTATACAAAACATAGATGCTGATACATTAGACTATTCAGATAGTGCGCCTAGTACATACAGAATTACATTTGGTTATGAAGGATTCAGAATATTAAGTGAAGCAATGAATATTCCTGTTGGTCTCGCTCCTCCTAGTATATTAAATCCACCAACAATCCAACCAGAAGTAAACACCTTTGTTGATCAATCTGCAATACACACAACAAGACATCCAGAAATAAAATCAAATAAACCAGAAATTCAACCAGTTCTTGAAACCAATAATCAAGCAGTGGTTACTAGTACCACTACTAGCAGTTTTAGAGGAACTGTTCAAGGAGTGTGGGGGAATATGTCAGAGAGACTTGCAAGAGCAAATGAGATTGTAGCAGGTGGACAACTTGCAGGCGATACTGAATTTGCTCCTGGTAAAAATCAAATTGTTACAAAAGACGGTGTTAGATACATAGCACAAGTACCCGAATCAGAAATTCACTATACAGATACAGATCCAGACACATTAGGCGAATTCTAAATGCCGAAGTTCCAAAACGGAAAATTCATACCTTCTAACCCGGATAAATACTTAGGTAAAAGAACACCACATTACAGAAGTGGATGGGAATTAGCAGTATTTCGCATGTGCGATAATCACCCAGCTATATTAGGTTGGGGAAGTGAAACACACAGAATCCCATACAAAAATCCACTTACTGGAAAGAAAAGCACATATGTTCCTGACTTGTTATTAGTATACAAAGACAAGAAGGGAAAGAACCATGCTGAAATGGTAGAGATTAAGCCAGCTAGTCAGACATTAGCTGAAGCAAGAACAACTGCTCAGAAGGCTGCAGCAGTAGTTAATCAAGCCAAATGGTCTGCCGCACATGCATGGTGCAAACAACAAGGAATGGCGTTTAGGGTTATAACTGAACATCAGATATTTAATAAACCTCAAAACTCTAAAAAGAAAAGAAAATGACAAAAAAATTAGAAGAAGAATTAAATTTACCAGATTTAGATCAATTACTTCCTGAAAATGATATACAGGAAGAACCTACTACTGAAGAACTTAAAACAGAAATAGCAAACATAGAAGGCGAAATGAGCATGGTAGAACGTGCCAATATTGCATTGCCTACTGTTGAGGGTTTAGAACAGTTAGATAGAGAAATGGACGAATATGCAAAAAAAGCCATGGAAACATTTGAAGATTTAATAGACTTGGGTAAAAATGTAGAAGATAGACATGCAGCACCTATATTTGATAGTGCAAGCAAAATGATATCAGCAGCTCTACAGGCAAAACAAGCCAAAATGGATAAGAAAATGAAAATGATTGAGTTACAAATGCGTCAAGCTAGACTTGAAAAAGACAGTGAGAAGATAGATGCATATGTAGCCGGCAAAAAGCACGAATTGGGCGACGAAGAAGAAGTAGAAGGGCGTATAGTAGGAGATAGAACTGCTATGCTTGCCGAAATAATGAAAAACTTGCCCGAAAAAGATAAATAGTATTAATAGGAGATAACCGCAATGAACAAAACATTTTCAACATACTTAAACGAATCAAAAAAATCGTGGAAGTTTAGTATTAAAACAATACATGATTTAACTGATGAACAGTGTGATCGCATAGAGAAGCACCTCGGAAAATACGACTCTAAAGGACTCGGTGCTGCAAAGAAAACAATCTTACAAAGTGCACCACGTGATTTTCCAAATCACAAAGGATATGAAGTCTTTACACATGAATTCGAAACTAACATTATTGCCAGCGGTTGGCAAGTACAAAATGATATTCGTAACATGCTTGGACTAACAGACGGTGTACTTAAAGTTATAGGCGAACACGAACCAGATGATTTAATCCCTCCTATGGGTGAGCGTGTTGAAAGTCTTTTAGCAGATAAAGATTACAAAGATGCAGAAAAAGTAAATGCATCAGATCATTACGGTGACGAGTATAACTCCAGTTTCATTAAAGAATTAATGAAAGTAAAAAAAGAAAAGGAAAAAGGCAATGAGTGATTTAGACAGAATATTAAAACTTGCTAGCCACGGCACAGCAGATGCTCAAAGCCAGGCTCCAGCAGAACGAGAAATGAAAGAAGAAATTCCAGCAACAACTGAAGCAGTTGGAGAATTTGCAGATCCAATTTTAGATCTATGCGATGATTTAGGATGTGATTCAGATCATCCAGTACTTGGCGAATTAATTCGTTATTTAGATGGCGACACAATTAAAGATTTTGTAGCAGACTTCCGTAGACACAACGACATGAACCACCCAGGTGAAGATGGCGATTATGGTGATGACGATGAAAACTTTGGTGAAGCAGAGCAACTAAACGCATCAGATTACGCATGCGAAGACTGTGGCGATACAATGCACAACCCAACTACAGATTGTGAACATGATTGTAATGACGAAACAGGTAGCTGGTGGAAAGATAAAAACGGCAATGGCGTTCCAGATTCATTAGAAGAAGCAAAAGCAAAACCAGACTTTTTAGATGTTGACAAAGATGGCGATAAAGACGAGCCAATGAAAAAAGCAATTAAAGACAAAAAAGTTGACGAAGCCGAAGAAGCAGATACTGACACAGAAGAGCTTGAAGAAGCACAAAGCCAAGCACAAAAAGATGCATTTGCAAAAATGTTAGCTTCTAAAAAAGGTGCTAAAAAAGATGACGAAGTTGAAGAATCTGAAGAGCTTGAAGAAGTAGCAGTAGCAGAAGATGACAAAGAAGAATTAGAGGAGTCTCCGACTATGGATACAACACAATTAATTAACTTAATGAAAAACTCAGGTTTAAGCGAAGAGAAAATTAAAACAAAATTAGACGAATGGGCAAACACACCAGCCGGTGCAGCAGAAGAAGAAGCTACATCACATGGTGAACCATATGAGAACTTTGCACAAAGCGTTAACCTAAGTTTAAAAAGATACCTAGATGCAGAAGATATGAAAGTAGGCTTAAAAGAACATAAAGTTGAAGATATTAAAGAAGCATATAAGAGATCTAAAGGGAAAAAGTAATGAATTACAAGGACCTTAGCAGAATAAAAGAACTATCTGGTATTACAGAAGATGCAAGTTCACCAGAATTCCAACTAATGAAAAAATCATTATTAAGAAGCAAATGGTATCTTGAGAATGAAGAAATGGATCCAGAAATGGTAGCAACAGAATTACGTGATGTTAACGCTATGCTTGATGCAGTTAACAGAGGCGAAAGTGAAGCACCACTTGATCTTGATACATCAGTTGAAGAAGAATATATGAGTTTATACAACCAATGTGCTGCTAAGTTAAAAGGTGCAGTTTCTAATATATATGGTATAGATCATGACGTTTTGCCACTAGATGCAAAACCTAATCCAGATTCACCATATAATTCAGGTCAAGTAGAAGAAAATATTTTACCTGTAAGTGAAGTTGATAATGAAATAAAAAGACTAAAAGAACTATCTGGTATTACAGAAGCTCCAATTGAAGAAAATTTTATAGACGATATGCCTCATGGATTACTTGATGGTATGACATTTACAGACGGTGATGCAGATTATGATTATAGAGGCAATCCAATGAATAACGGTGAAGTTGATTGGCCAGAGATTAATGATTGGCATTTAGATGCAGACGGCAATGTAAAACCAGAAGCAACAATAAAACCAGAAGATTTTACTGCTGCTGATCTTGTTCCATTTTAAAAATTTAAAAAGTTCACATTCCTCCCAGGTGAAAATTAAGCGGTGTAGTTTTAGTTAACTGCACCGTTTTTTCGTTGTATAATGAAGTAAATACTACTACTACTAAAAAGTAAGTATACGTGAATCCCTAGGAAAGACTATATACATTTAAAATGGAGTATAGAAATGGGAAGACCAATAGAAACATATACCGATAGTTTTGGACAGACTATAGAATTTAGTATACCGGAACCTCATAAAAAGATTTGTATTAACATATCAGGTGGAGCCGATAGTGCTATACTGTTAATGATGTTAGTGCAATACTGTGAAAAACATATACCAGATGCTGAACTACATGTTATAACATCAGCTAATCCTATTAAGGGCTGGTACAATGCTAAATGGAGTACTAGTGTACTCAATAAAGTACTCCATATCACAGGAACTAAATTAATTAAAAGTCACTATACATTTTATAGCATAGATCAGATTAGATTAGAATTAGATGAAGCAGAACTAATGCAACAAGGTTTGTATGATATAACATTATCAATACATGGAACTACACAAAATCCACCAATAGAAGATAGTGATAAATTTGGTTTAGAAAGTTATAAACCACGCGATCCAGGTCATGGAAGAGGAATAGTATATAAAAATAATAGTATTATAACTTTGCTTCCTTTTATGCAAGTAGACAAACGCATGATAGCACATTTATATAAACATTTTAATGTATTAGAAGAATTATTACCACACACACGAAGTTGTGAGTGGCATGAGGGATTTGAGTATGATTATGTTATAGTTCCTAACCCAGGAGATGGGCATTGTGGTGAATGCTGGTGGTGTAAAGAACGTAAATGGGCATTTGGGCGGTTATAACTATACATAAATAGTAATGTATAAATATATTACAATGGAACCCAAATGGCAGTAGATACAAAATTAACTAAAACCCCATATAAAAAAGAAAAGTACACAGAAGAGCAGTTATTAGAACTAGCATTGTGTACTCAAGACCCTAAACATTTTATGAAGGAACACTGTTTTATTCAGCATCCTACTAAAGGTCGTATGAAGTTTGCACTATATGATTTCCAAGACGAACTAGTAGATACATATCACAATAATAGATATAGTATTAGTATGCTTGCACGACAAACAGGTAAAAGTACTTGTGCGGCAGGATACTTGCTATGGTATGCAATGTTTAACCCAGATCAAACTATTCTTATAGCAGCACACAAATATTCAGGTGCCAGTGAAATTATGCAACGCATTCGTTTTGCGTACGAAACACTGCCTGATTTTATTAGAGCTGGTGTTACTGCATATAACAAAGGATCGTTGGAATTTGATAACGGATCTCGTATTGTAGCACAGAGTACAACAGAAAATACTGGACGTGGTTTGTCTATATCGTTAGCATACTTAGACGAGTTTGCATTTGTTAGACCAAACATTGCTAAAGAATTTTGGACTTCACTTTCACCTACATTAGCAACAGGTGGTAAATGTATTATCACATCAACACCAAATATGGATGACGACCAATTTGCACAGATTTGGAGAGATGCTAATAAGAACCAAGACGAACACGGCATGGAAACTAATACAGGTATTAATGGTTTTGCACATTACCTAGCTACATGGGAAGTACACCCAGACAGAGATCAAGAATGGGCAGATGCTGA
>Ga0233426_10003715_pt1 | contig 11845 bp, 14 predicted proteins | sample SI_118_April2016_6_FD_179875 | JGI IMG/M metagenome (GOLD analysis project Ga0233426, IMG submission 179875) | Seawater microbial communities from Saanich Inlet, British Columbia, Canada - SI_118_April2016_10_MG | ecosystem: Environmental > Aquatic > Marine > Inlet | place: Canada: British... | reverse complement strand
TTCTTTATTTTTTACATCAATATTAGCAAAATCTTCAATTGTAAAAGGATTGCGTCTATTATATTTTATACACCTTTTTTTAATGAAAACCACTAATAATAATAATAATAATAATAATAATAATAACCGTATATGCGTACGTGTATATTTGTTTGTAAAAATCATATTTATTTAATATGTTTTTATTTTTAATAACTAAATATAAATTTATTAAATAATAAATTAATACTAAATATTATATAATTCTAAAATATAAAAAAAAATAAAATTAATCATTATATTGAGGTGGTTCAGACGGGGCTGAAGGTTCCATTTTATGTGGTGGTATATTCATATTATTATGAGTTGAATTATGAGTTGAATTATGATTATAATTAGGATTTGAATTATGATTATAATTAGGATTTGGATTTGGATTATAAGTAGGATTATATGGAGGATTATATGGAGGAATCTGAATGGTATTATTATCTGTATTTGAACAAGAATGTAATATATTATTAAAATGTGTGAGTTTTTCAGTAATATTATGATGTTCTGGTTTTTCACATTTCATATGAGTATTTGATTCATTCATTAAATTATTCAAACTAACACATTTTTTTGGTATTAAATGATTTTCCGTATTTAAATTATTAAAACCAAAATTGATATTTTCTATTGAAGATGAAGAGTTATTTAAATTATTCATTGTATGATTGTGATGATAATGATGATTATGATGATCATGATGATTATCTATATTAATATCATTATATGGAATCGATATTGGTTTTCTTCTATAAGGACTTATTATTATAGTTTCGTTTTGATTGTCATTATTATTAGTATCTATATTACTATTATTATATGGAATCGATATTGTTTTTCTACGGGGAGGACTTATTATTATAGTTTTGTTTTTATTTTTTATAGTTATATTTGGATTTGGATTTGGATTTGGATTTGGATTTGGATTTGGATTTGGATTTGGATTTGGATTTGGATTTGGATTTGGATTTTTTTTATTATAGAGTTCTATTTTTTTTAAGAATTGTATTGCTTCTTTTTTAATTAAACAAAAGTCATTATTACTTTGTTGTAATGCTTTATCAATAATATTTGAAGGTGTTATATTATTTGTATTGAAATCTAAAGATATAATATTTTTACGACTTAATAAAAATAATGTAGAAATAGTTTGATGAGTAACATTTTTCATAGAATTCATATCTCTCCATTTTATTAAACATTCATAATTATTGGGTGATTTTGGAGGTTCTGGTGATTTATCTAATTTAAAAGGACAATGGTCTAATTTATTACTAATTTTATCATAGATAGTAACATATTTTTGATATATTAGTTGATTTAATTTATCATATTCTTTACATTCTTTTTCAGTAGTTTGTTCGAACTCTTCTACATAATAATAATTATCGCCATTATCTCTAACAGGAATTTGTTTGGAACTAAAAGACCCTGTTCTTATTGTAGAATTATTTTTTTTATTATATTTTTTTTTAAACATTTTTTTATAGTTAGTTTAAATAGTACGAAATATATTTAAATAATAATTTATTATAAAAAAAATATTTAAACAAAATAATTTAAGTTAAATTATAAAATGGCGGAACTTGTTAATGATAGAAATAATAGTTTAAATAGTCCTAGTGCAATAATTACTGATTTAGATACAAATAAAACTAATATAGTACCTGTCATAGAAACTATTTTTAATTTTAAAAATAGCAATTCTGATTCTAGCAATACAGATGAAGTATTTAATAAAGATGTAATTCATAATTTATCATCTATGTCAAATGAACCAATATCTATATTATCAAAGTCAATTACTACATTTGAAGAGAATCTAGATAATATTGATGTAATTAGACCAGATAAAACTATTAATAAATATACAGAGGATTTTAATGATGATAATAGCGTATTTCATAATATAAAAGATACATTTAGAGGTATGGACCTTGATTTATCAAATATTATGTTATATGCAGCTAGAACAATGGAAATGGTTGAAGTATTTAATAATGGTTCTGGTATTGAAAAAAAAGAATTAGTAGTTAATACAATTATGAAATTAATTGATGATAATGAAAGTATTTCAGAAGAAGATAAAGATTTTATTGAATTTATGATAGATGGATTAGTTGAAACAATATTAAAAACATCTAAAAAGGAAATCGTACTTACATCCAAAAATAACGGAGGGAAAACAAAAACAAAAACAAAAACTACATCAAATAAAGCGAAATTAACTCTTTCTATAGGTCAAATTGTTGATTCATTGGTTGATAAATGTGTAACTATAATTAAAACAAATAAATATAAAGCGGAGAACATTATTATTAATATACCTATTATGGCTGGAATGGTAATGAGTATTGTAGAAACATATTCATATTTAAATGGTACTGAAAAGAAAACTGTAGTTATTAAAGTTATTCAAAAATTAATTAAATCTAAAATACCACAATTAGTTGAATTAGATGTCAGTAGTAAAAGAAAATTAGAATTAGTATCTCAAATTATTCCTAGTGTAATTGATATATTAGTAGAAATCGCAAATGGTAAATATAAACTTAACGAAATATTAGGAGGGTTTAAAAAACTGTGTAATTGCTGTTGTAAAGGCAAAAAATAAATTTGTAACTGTTTATGTATTATTTTCGATGTTTATAATATCTATTATTTTATTTTCATTTAAAATATCATTTTCATGTTGAATTGAATTCATATCATTTTTTAAACTTATAATTAAATCATCCATAATATTTTTTTTACTTTTTTTAACTTCTATTTTTTCATTTTCAAGAACATATGTAATGAATTCCTTTTCTTTTTGGTTAGTAATTTCCTTTTTTGATTGACTATTTTTTAAATCTTGTTTTTTAATAAACGTATTTGTTAATTTATTAAAATCCGCATCTGAGATTTCAAGATAGTTGGTATTTGACATTTTTTAAAATGATATATTAAGTATATATTAAGTATATATTAAGTATATATTATAATGGTAATGATATTACAATAATTATTAAATATAATTAATTACTTATATTTAGATTATTTTTTTATATTTAATCATTATCAGATAACAAATTATTATGAACATTATTATATATTTTATAGTTAAATATTTTATATGAATTAGTTAAGATATGATCTAATAATGCTTCTTGTAATTTAGATACTAAATTACATTCTTCTGATATAGTGGTAACTATTTGTTTTATATAGATATAAAATAAGTCACCAATTAACTTTTTATGTGTTGATAAAGAGGGTTTAATTATTTTTTTTGTACTCATTTTTTAAATTATATATGTTATGTTTATTATGTTTATTATAGTTGGTACGATTGTTATTTTTTAATTATGATATTTTATTTTCAATTTTAATTTAAAATAAGTTTAATAATAAAATGTATTATATACATTTATTTTATTACTTATATATTTTTTTAAATTAATTTATAAAATGAATCCTCCAGAACAATATGATACAAATGAGCATATAGAAGATGAAGAAGAAGAAGAAGTTTCAGAAGGCGAAGAAGGTGAAGAAGGTGAAGAACGTGAAGAAGTTGAAGAAGTTGAAGAAGGTGAAGAACGTGAAGAAGTAGAAGAACATGATGACGAGCCTGATGAAGAAGGTGAAGAAGTTGAAGAAGTTGAAGAAGTTGAAGAAGTTGAAGAAGTTGAAGAAGTTGAAGAAGTTGAAGAAGTTGAAGAAGGTGAAGAAGGTGAAGAAGGTGAAGAAGTAGAAGAACATGATGACGAGCCTGATGAAGAAGGTGAAGAAGGCGAAGAAGGTGAAGAAGGTGAAGAAGTTGAAGAAGTTGAAGAAGTTGAAGAAGATGAAGAAGAACATGATGATGAGCCTGATGAAGAAGAAATGACAGAAGAAGAAAGTATATGCTATTTTAAAAAATCAGTTAAAGAATATTTACAACTTGATGACGAAATTAAAATATTAGATAAATCTTCTAAACTTCGTAAAGAAAAAAAAAAAAATATTGGTGATACAATATTGTCTTTTATTCAACAAAAAGATATTTCACACGTTAAATTACAAGGTAATTATAAAGGTAAACAAATAGAAAGTCAAAATTTAGTTAGGAAGAGTGCTGTTAGTTTTAAATCAATTACGAATGTTATTTTTGATTATTTTGATGATGTTGCTGATGCTAAAAAATTAATGGATAAAATAAATAATAATCGTGTAGAAACACAAGTATCTAAATTAAAAATTGCATCTGGAAAAAAAGTAAAAAGTTCATCATTGAATCTGCAAAATATTGTTAATACTAATTCTAATGATTCACTTGTTGAACAAGTACCCGATCATATGAGTTATTTATTTACCACAACACTTCAAAATGATAATTAATAAATATTAATTATAATTATAATGTTACTTAATATTTATTAAATCAGTACTATATATTATAAAGCATGCAATTATATATACAAATATTAAATTACATAATAGCTTTAAAAATGATACTAATACACGCCCCATAGGAAATTTTACAGTTCCTAAAACAATATTATATTTTTCTAAATCTTTTAGGTCTGGATTACCTTTGTCGTCTAAATCTATTGAAAAAAAAGATTCTATAAATAAATTTGTAAATTCATCTAAAAATCGAATACACGGTTTTGTTAACAACATAGATATAAATGTAGTCATTAGAGTTGTTTTTATTATAAAAGTTCTTATTGAATTATTTTCATTTTTGTTTTTAAAAAAATTCATTTTTTTTTATATACATATATATATATACATATATTATTATGTTTTTAATTTGTATATTTTACATTTAAAATATATATTTAATAATTTAAAATAAGTAATTCTTAAAAAATATAATGAAAAAAAATATAGGTAATGGAAAAGAAGGATATTATGGAATATCCGAAAAACAACTAGGTAGTATGTGTAAAAACAATATAATCAAAGATGTTATTAAAAATAAACATAAAACTGTAAATAATAATAACTACAAAAACCAAATAAGAACATTTTTAAGTAAAAAAAAATTAAATAGAATGAAAGAACAAAATCCAGTAATTGCACATATAAATAATAATCTCTATAATCGTAAAAAAAGTAACAAATTAAATTTATCATGTAGTGAATTAAAAAATAAAATTTTAAAAGAAAGACAACTCGAAAGATTAAAGAGAACTAAATTAAAATCACTTAAAAAAATGAAATCACAATCACAATCACAATCACAATCACAATCACAATCACAATCACAATCACAATCACAATCACAATCACAATCACAATCACAATCACAACATAAAAAACCCAACAAACTATCTTTTAAAATACAAAAAAATAAAGTAAAAGAATATCATTGCAATGATATGATGGAAACAACATCATTTTCTAATAATAACAGTAGTAATAACAACAATAGTAATTATAGAAATTATAACCCATATAATGAAGAATCTGATGGTTATGAAAGAGATGATGAATTTGAAGGAGGTTCTACATTTAAAATAGAACCATTTCCAACTATAAATATGAATGACCTTTTTATATAATCACTGTAATGTTTTATATTAGAAATGTAATATAATCTGTGATTTTTTTATTTATTTTACAATTTATGTCAATAATTGTATTTAAGTTTAGTTGTTCTTTTGATATGTTTAGTTTGTTTTTAGGTGATATTTTTTTTTTAGATACGCCGATAGAAGATTTATTCATAATTTTATCAATATAATAAAAGGATTGTATATCATTTACATGTATAATATTATTTAAAGCTGTTTTTCTGCGATTATAAAAACCTTCATCTTGTGCCATTTTATTAAATTCATAATGGTGATTTAAAGTAAATAGTTTTGATTTTATTTTATATCTATTATCTTTATTATCTTTATTATCTTTATTATCTTTATTATCTTTATTATCTTTATTATCTTTATTATCTTTATTATCTTTATTATCTTTATTATCTTTATTATCTTTATTATCTTTATTATCTTTATTATCATAATATTGATTATTATTTTTTAATATTTTAATATTTGAAACTATAGAAATATTTGATAAATAATTAGTTAATTCCCAACTTTTATTGCTAAATATTTTTGAATTATAATATTCTCCTTCTAAGATATTTGATATTATATGTTTTATCATTTTTAATTCCAATGTTCTATTTTTAATATTATATTTTTTAATAATATCTAAATAATTTGTTGATAAATTTAAAAAATATATATTTGTATCTACATTAACAATTAAATTTAAGTCATTATCATTTATTTTTTTAGTAATAATTAAATATTTTAATTTTTCTTGTATAGTATCTAAAAATTTAATTGATTTATCTGTTATATAATTATTTTTATGGTTTCTATTATTATTATTATTATTATTATTATTATTATTATTTTTTAATATTATATTTAAATTATTTGATAATGGTTTATCAACAGTTTTATTTAAAAAAATACTTAATATTAGATCCAACGATAATGATTTATGTTCTATATTTTTATTATAAACATGAATTTGGTATAAAATAGTAATAAGTTGTCTATATTCTTTAATAAATTCAATAATCTTATTAAAAAGAGTGAGTTTAATATTTATGTTTTCATTTTTTATAATTTTAATACCCAATTCTCTTAACTCATCTGTACTTGGATTTATTAGTTTTAAGGTAACAGCATTATTTGTTAATAATTTTATTTTTTTATTTTTAATACTATTACAAGTACATATTATAGGAAATTTATTTAGTTTTTTTTTGTTTTTAATTCCAACAATTATATCCATTAATTCTTGTATTCCACTATTTTCAGTATTCATAGTAATACCATCTAGTTCATCCATTAATACACCTATTTTTTTATATTGTGTTGGTTTAAATAAATTATGTTTATTATATTCTTTATCCAAAATAATGCTATTTCCACCTATTACACCAATTCGTTCTTTTATCATTTTTTTACTTCTATAGTCACTTGTATTAATTTCAACTATTTCATAATTATATTTTTCTAATATAATACGTGCTAATGTTGTTTTCCCTACCCCAGGATTTCCATATAAAACAAGGAATTTTTCTTCTCTCGTATTAAAATTTGTTATCCATTTTTTAATAGTATTTATATCATCTTTTTTACCAATATAATCTTCTAATTTAGATGGTCTATATTTTTCTAACCATAAATCGTTATGTTTATTCATCGCAATTATTTATAATTAAAATATATAAGTTACAATTTCATGTTACTTTAATTTAAATATTTTTAATTAATAAAATATAATAAATATAATAAATATAATAAATATAATAAATATAATAAATATAATAAATATAATAAATATATGTTAATATAACAGATTATCATTTAAATATATAAATTTAAATATATAAAATAAATTAATGTAAAATGGGTGCAGGGTCCTTATTAGAATTGGTGGCTTTAGGTAAACAAGATAGACATATTATAGGAAATCCTCAAATATCATTTTTCAAAAGTGTATTTAAGAGACATACAAATTTTGCGATTGAAAATATCAAAAATCAATTTACGTCAGTCTCTGGTTTTGGAGATAAGGGGAGTTGTATTATAGAAAGGAAAGGAGATTTATTAAGTAGTATGCATTTACAAATAGAATTACCTCAATTGGCGTCATCAACTACAAGTTGGATTAATGGTGCAGGTAATCACATTATTAAAGAAATTGAAGTACAGATGGGTGGAATACAAATAGTAAAAATGAGCGGAGAATATCTAGACCTTCATTCAAGTCTTAATGTTTCTCAAAGTCAAAACGATGGATATAATAAAATGACTGGTAAATATTCATCATATACAAATACTTCACAACGTGGTCCATTAACATACTTTATACCTCTTCCATTTTGGTTTTGTAAAGATATAAGCAACGCTCTTCCATTGATTAGTCTTCAATATTGTGATATAAAGGTAAATATTACATTAAGACCTTTTGCTGAATGTTGGTATTCAGGTAGTGATGTATCAGGGGGGGCGACACTTCGTAATATATCTACTATAAATTTATATTGCGATTATATTTATCTTGATACACATGAAAGAAAAAAATTCGCAACGATGTGTGATAAACACTTTTTAATTGAACAAATACAACAAATAGATGATAGCGGAATTAGTGCTAATGTAGCATCAAAAAGAATAGATTTATATTATAATCATCCTGTTAAAGAATTAATATGGGTTTATAAAGCAGATGAACAATCAACTTATAATATATGGGATAAATATGGGAAAAATCCTAATGGGGGAAATGATGAAGCCCCAATTCGTAATGTTGAATTGCTATTAAATAGTAATCCTAGATTTGAAAAAAGTAAAGGTGATTATTTTAGATTAATGCAACCATTTCAACGGCATACAACAATTCCTTCAACAAATTATATATATGTTTATAGTTTTGCTTTAATGCCTGAAAAATTTCAACCGACAGGAACTTGTAATTTTAGTAGATTAGATAATGCTACTTTATATTTAGAATTTGAATCAAGTATCCTAGCAGGTAGTATTAGTGTTTACGCTATTAATTATAATATACTCCAAATAAGTAATGGAATGGCAGGGTTGTTATATTCTACTTAATTTATAAGTTACATGTTATATTTATATTATAATTTATATTATTATTTAAATTGTAAATCATAATATTTATCAAGTTGTTCTACTATTTTATTAGCCATATATAAAGGATTTGATTTATATTTATGAAAATTATAATATGGTCCGCTATTTAATTCAATAATAACACCGTGTTCTTTATAAGATTTTGAGAGATCTGTTGTTATATAATCAATACCACTTATATTACAATTTAATACATTCATTGTTTTTAAAAACATTTTTATATTATCAGAATGTACCTTATTTATTGGATACCTTTTTATATTACTACCATTATGGTAATTTATAGTGTTAGTTATATAAATTGTTTTATTTTTATCAGGGATAAGTTCTAAAGAACCATATCCTTGGTCTTTTATATATGATAGTGATATATGATAGGTTTCTCTATTTTTATTTCGAAGTTGTATTTTATTTCTTTTATTAATTAATTCTTGAATTGTTAATTTTCCATCACTAATTACATAAGGTCTTTCTCTTTGTATTATATCTATTATATTTCCATTTATAACCAATATTCTATAATTTTCTCCTTGAATTTCTTCTTGAATTTGTAATTTGTCATATTTATTTAAGTCATCCGTAATAATTTTTTTTAATTCTTCAATTGTTTTAATACCAACATTAACACCATTACCTTGTTTACCATTAACAGGTTTTATAACTATAGGATAATTAATTTTATTATTTTTTAAACTTGTCTCTAAATCATCAAGATTGTCAATACTTTTTGTAAATAACATAGATTTTGGAATTGGAATATTATGTTTTTTTAATTCCATCATTGTATTATGTTTGTTATCTATAATTTTTTTACATTTTGTTGGATTCATCTCTTTACGAGATATCTTGTTGTTATTATTATTATCTTTATAAATAGAACGAGTAGATTTATCAAATTTAATATTATATCTAGGATATACTTTTAAGAAATCGGAATGTCCAATATTTAAAAAATGCTCATCATTGTTTATTTGTTTGTAACTAATAACAATCAATATACCAAATAATAATACAAAAAATAAAATATAAATTATATTTGATTTATTTGATTTATTATTATTGAGTTTCATTTCATATACTATAGAAATACATTATATATTATTATAAATTAATTAAAAATTAATTAAAAATTAATTAAAAACTAAAGATCGTCAATAAGTGGAATATGTGATCAGTTGCTTATTTTTTTTTTTTATTTTATTTTTATTTTGCATCTGGTATCGTTTTATCTGTGTTGTCCAACGATGTTGTAATCCATTGAGACTCTACAATCTCCGCTTTAGATTTCTCACGATCAACCAAAAACCAACTATTCTCATATAATCCATATTTTTTAGTACCATCTTTTCCTATCATAACACCTGGACCTACCGATTCGCCCCTTACCATATTAGATATTTGTGTAACTCCATTCCCAGTTATTTCCCCAATACCATGAGCTACTGGTCGACCAAGTGTGCGATGAAATATTGAAGGACCTGTATATGTAGATAGTCCTCCTGTAGGAGGGTAGTTTCTATTTAATCTCATTTCAAATTTTGAAGTCTGAATACAATCTGAGTCATCTTTCACCCACTTTATACCTTCAAAAGGCATGTCATTTTCCACCCACTTTATACCTTCAAAAGACATGTTTGTTTTAATAATATTAAATATGTGTTATTATTTCAATTTTATTGATTTTTGTATATATATATATATATAAATATCTTATAAATTCTAGTTATAAAGTTGTTTTATTTTTGTTTTTTTAATTATATTTAAAATTAAAGCTCATCAATAAGTGGAATATGTGTTAAAAAAATTTTGCGACAACAATATCTAATAAGACCCAACTCATCCATTACTTCTCCTTCTGGTGTTTTTTTAACGTCATCCTCATTAACATCAATAACAGATGGTTGGTCTGGTTTTTGATTTAATTTAATTTTGCGTTCAGCAACCTTTTCACAATAATAAGTATATTTATCACCAATTACTTTTCCACACGTAAAACACTTAATAGGAATAATCATTTTTATTTGTTATTATTATTTATAATCAAGAATATTATTTATATTATAAATATAATTAAATTATTTTTAAATCAATTTTATATTATAAAAAAAAAGTTTTTTTTTTAGTGAAGCAAATGTATTTATTATTCCCTAAAACAAGACCTTGTTTAACAGGGGTTTCTATACTACATTCTGTTTAAAACAATTCATTGTCACACGAAATGATGTCCTATTGAGGCTGTAATCATGTCCAGATGATCGTACAATTATCAAACGTATTCTTGCAAACAGTTGTGTTTCGTGATATGGTTACCTCAGTCAACTTATCACACCCAAAAAACGCATATTCTCCGATGATTTTTACCGAGGATGGAATGGTTACTGTGGTCAAATTTTTGCAGTTAGAAAAAGCATACTCCTCAACAGAAACAACACTATCTGGAATTGCTACATCAATCAAGTATTCGCTACCAGAATCCGCGAACATTCCAATGGTTTGCGTATCTTCTGGAATGCTACCATCATGGTTACCTAAATATAGATATTTTGCTTCTGCTGCTGCTGCTTGACATGCATGACACTTCTGTGGCGATAAACATCCCCATGATCCTTTGTAAGGAACATTGTCCGTCCCAACAATGTTTCCAGTAGCCAACGCAACATTATCTTCAGTATCCGACATTTAGTTTTATTGTATTTCATTACAATAATAAATTCAATTTTTCGTGTTTTTGTATTAAACCATTATTTTTAGACTGTTTATTCCAATAAAATACTATTCTACTATAAAAAAATAAAATTCATAAATAAAAAAGAAATTAAAAAAGAAAATTAAAATTATACATTAAGATGATAAACATTAGAATTTTTAAAATATTTATTACTTCCTACAACAATTGGGTTTGATTTAATAAAGGAATCTGATTTGTTTAAAATAAGTGTAACCTTTTTCATAGGAATATGTAATTTTTTAGTTATATTACGACATGATAAATTATAAGTATTATTATTAGATTGTCTTTCATTAAAATAATCAATTATTTTTTTTTCATACTCTTTTAACATTTTATAAGAATGTTTCTTCTTTAAACTATACCTTACACTTTATTTAATACAATTATATATATATATATAATAACTATTTACTTTATATTATTAAATTATTAA
>Ga0233426_10003712_pt1 | contig 11846 bp, 11 predicted proteins | sample SI_118_April2016_6_FD_179875 | JGI IMG/M metagenome (GOLD analysis project Ga0233426, IMG submission 179875) | Seawater microbial communities from Saanich Inlet, British Columbia, Canada - SI_118_April2016_10_MG | ecosystem: Environmental > Aquatic > Marine > Inlet | place: Canada: British... | reverse complement strand
ATGCGTGTTGCCATTTGCGACCAGCTGGAAGACCCGAAAATGACAAAAAAAATTGTTAGACGCGGGGTTACAGAATTAGTAACACCTGGAGTGTCTTTCAATGACGAAGTATTACAATCAAACAGCAACAACTTTTTGGCAGCCGTTCATTTTGGTAAAAAAAACATGGGAATCTCTTTTTTAGACGTTTCCACAGGTGAGTTTTTTACAGCACAAGGTACTACAGAATATATTGATAAATTGTTACAAAACTTTCAACCAAGTGAAGTCTTGATTCAAAAACAAAATCGCATAAAATTTAATGAGGTTTTTGGAACTACTTTTCATACTTTTTATTTGGACGATTGGGTTTTTCAATCCGATTTTGCCAATGAAAGCTTGACCAACCATTTTAAGGTAAATTCATTGAAAGGGTTTGGTATTGATGATTTACAAGAAGGGATTGTTTCTTCAGGAGCCGTACTTTATTACTTATCAGAAACACAACACAACAAAGTAGAACATATTGCCTCTATCCAAAGAATTCAAGAAAACAATTATGTTTGGATGGATCGCTTTACCATTAGAAATTTAGAATTATATGCGTCTACAGAAGCCAATGCTGTAACCTTATTAAAGGTGATTGACAAAACCATCTCTCCTATGGGAGCACGCCTTTTAAGACGTTGGTTGGCATTGCCTTTAAAAGACATTGAACAGATAAAAAAACGTCAGGACATCGTTAAATATTTAATTAACACACCTGATTTCTATGACCTAGTTACCTATCAAATAAAGCAAATTAGCGATATTGAAAGATTGGTTTCTAAAATTGCCACAGGAAAAATACACCCAAGAGAAGTGATCTTTTTGAAAAACTCTCTAAAAGCAATTCTCCCAATAAAAGAAGCTGCTGAAAAAAGCAGCAACAGCTCCTTAAAAAACATTGGAAAAAAATTAAATGACACCCAAGAAATTCGAGAAAAAATCGAGGCTACTTTATTTGAAGAAGCTCCTGTAAACATTAGCAAAGGAAATAGTATTGCTGCCGAAGTTTCAAGAGAGTTAGATGACCTAAGAGCCATTTCGACTTCCGGAAAGGAGTACCTTGACAATATGGTACAACGTGAAGTAGAACGTACAGGGATCAGTTCGCTTAAAATAGCTTTCAATAACGTTTTTGGTTATTATATTGAAGTTCGAAATTCTCATAAAGACAAAGTACCAGAAGAATGGATTCGTAAGCAAACTCTAGTAAACGCTGAACGTTATATCACTGAAGAATTAAAAGAATACGAAACAAAAATTCTAGGCGCAGAAGAAAAAATCGCCAAATTGGAACAACAGATTTATTCAAATTTAATTCAATACCTAACGCATTTTATCAAAGAAATGCAATTGAATGCCCAACTAGTTGGACAAATTGATTGTCTTAGTTCTTTTGCTACCATCGCCAAAGAAAACAGTTATGTAAGGCCTCTCATAGACAGCACTACAGATCTTGAAATAAAAAACGGACGTCATCCCGTAATCGAAAAACAGCTTCCTGCTGGCGATGAGTATATTGCAAATGATGTGGTTTTGAATAGAACGTCTCAGCAAATTATTATGATTACGGGACCTAATATGTCTGGTAAGTCGGCTATATTAAGACAAACTGCTTTGATTGTTTTATTGGCTCAAATGGGAAGTTATGTACCTGCTCAAAATGCAAAAATTGGAGTTGTAGATAAAATATTCACAAGAGTTGGCGCAAGTGACAATATTTCTATGGGAGAATCTACATTTATGGTAGAAATGAATGAAACAGCCAGTATCCTAAATAATGTATCCGACCGTAGCTTAATTCTCTTAGACGAAATAGGAAGAGGTACCAGTACTTATGACGGTATTTCGATTGCATGGGCCATCGCAGAATACATTCATGAACACCCAACAAAAGCAAAAACATTATTTGCTACGCATTACCATGAACTGAATGACATGACCAAAACTTTTGAGCGTGTTAAGAATTTCAACGTTTCGGTTAAAGAATTAAAAGACACTGTTATTTTCTTAAGAAAATTAGTAGGGGGTGGAAGTGAACATAGTTTTGGAATTCACGTTGCCAAATTGGCTGGAATGCCAACACAGGTAATCCGCAGAGCGAATAAAATGTTGAAACAACTAGAGAAAAATCATACTAGCGACGACATAAAAGACAAAATCAAATCAGCTCAAGAGGAAGAGGATTTACAATTGAGCTTTTTCAAATTAGATGATCCCCTCTTAGAAGATCTTAAAGAAGAAATCTTAACCACAAATATCGATACTTTAACTCCTATCGAAGCTTTAATGAAGCTAAATGAAATCAAAAGAATGCTAACTAAAAAATAGGAAATTGACTTCCATTCAGCTAACCTTAAATATAGAATAATGAATTTAATTATAACACATATAAATGTAATGGGTTCTTTTGTTTTTGCGATATCTGGAGCTTTGATTGCATTGCGAAATAAACTAGATCCTTTTGGGATTTTAATCGTTGCGTTTATGACTGCCGTCGGTGGCGGTACAATTAGGGATATGTTACTAGCAGATCGAGATGTATTTTGGTTGTTTGATATGGATGTTATTTATGCTGTTTTAGCGGGTTCTCTAATCGCTATTATTTTTAGAAATAATCTTCATTTTTTTAAAAAACCTATTTTCTTTTATGATGCCATTGGTTTAGGGCTATTTACCATAACCGGTGTTCAAATAGGTATTGACCATCAACTAAACCCACTAATTTGCATCTTACTCGGAACCATAACCGGAGTATTTGGTGGAGTGTTAAGGGATATTATTGTCAACGAAATCCCTGTTGTTTTTCAGAAAGAAATTTATGCTACTGCGAGTATTTTCGGTGGTTTATTATATCTTATCTTAGAACATTTTAACATCTCAAATCCTTACTTACAAATTATCCCCATCGTAAGTATTATTTTGATACGAATTGTTGCAGTGAGCTACAACATATCGTTACCAAACATCTACAATAAAAAATATGATAGATAATTTAGAACAAGGATTCTTCGGAATTGGAATACAAAACGGTAAAACTCCCGAAAACCTAGGAGTGCTTTGGAGATCTGCTCAAAACATGGGTGCTAGTTATATATTTACCATTGGAAACAGATATGCAAAACAAGCGTGTGATACACACAAAGCTGTGGGTGCCATGCCTTATTTTCATTATGATACTTTCGAAGATTTTTACAAACAGTTGCCTAAAGGAGCAATGTTAGTAGGTGTAGAATTAGACGATTGTGCTGTTCCTCTTGAAACTTTTGAACATCCTAGAAGGTGCGTGTATTTACTGGGCGCTGAAGACCATGGTATGTCTCGTTTGGCTATTGAAAAATCGCATCATTTGGTAAAGTTTGATACTCCAATGAGTTTGAATGTTTCTGTCGCTGGAAGCATTGTTATGTACGACAGAAGAATGAAGGTATGGTAAAATAATGCTAATTGAATAACTTATATGGTATTAAATATACCCATAAGGAATATTGGCTTTTGTCCAATTATCTGATCATGTAGCTTCAAAAACATCAATTTCTATGACATCAACTGCAGAATTTTAGACGTTAGTTTGAGTATGCCTAAATTCAATAAAACCATATATGGTAGTGTGTTTTTCTACTCAAAAAAACCACTAGACATCTAAATTTCCATCAAGTAAGAGCTTGATTATCTATAAAAACCATACCAATAGAAGAAGATACACCAGACAAATCCGTTATTTCGAAACCACCATTCGTAATCACTGTTTGGAAAAATAAACGATAAAACATAAGGTTAAAGTTAAACTCATAAATTAGGTGCTTTAATTAAAAGAAGACGTCGCAACTTTGGATATTATAATAGATTACAATATTATGTTTCTATCTGATTTTCAAACGCCTGGTAACGATAACATAAGTGATCGTATGAAATAAAATTCCCTTACAATAACCATTTTTCTAAAAAAAATTACCGATTAGTTTAATTGTGAATTACTATATTTGTAAAAAATATTTTAAATATGATCTTATTTATTGGCGCACCTGAAGTAATGATAGTTCTACTTATTGTGGTAATGTTATTTGGTGCTGATAAAATTCCAGAAATTGCAAGAGGATTGGGAAAAGGAATGCGACAAATAAAAGATGCAACAAATGACATCAAAAGAGAGATCAACACAAGTGCTGAAAAGAATGGAATTGATTTAGACGTCACCAAAGATATTGAAAACGAAATCAAAACTGTAAAAGAAGAAATGGACGATATTTCTGGCCCCATAAGAAGACAATTCTAATAATATCTTACTTGTGGTTTTTGAACACTTATACTTTATACATAGTTCCACCCCCTAACAAACTTTCGAAAGAATACTGATTCATCTATTTGACTCTACTTATCGTCAAACCATCACGAATAGGAAGTAAAACAGTTTCTATACGATCATCTCTATTCATCAATTTATTATATTTTAATAAAGCCGCTGTATCACTGTCTTTAGGATTTAACTCTTCTATAACCTTTCCACTCCACAGAACATTATCAGATAAGATTATCCCACCTTTATTCATTTTATCAATTATAAGATTAAAGTAATTTGTATAGTTAGACTTGTCTGCATCAATAAAAACCAAGTCAAATTTCTCATCGATTGACGCGATAATATCCAAGGCATTTCCAACATATTGTATTATTTGAGACCCAAATTCAGATTTATCAAAATATTTTCGTTGAAAGTCATACAGCTCTTCATTTCTATCAATCGTATGAATCTTCCCTTCAGTCATCATCCCTTCAGCCATGCACAATGCAGAATAGCCCGTATACGTCCCTATTTCTAAAATCGTTTTAGGCTGGATTAATTTCGAAATCATAGACAAAACTCTACCTTGAAATCGACCACTTAACATACGGGGATTCAATACTTTTTGCCAAGTTTCTTTGTTTAATTCTTTTAAAATTTGTGGTTCAGGTTGAGAATGTTCCACTACATAATCATCCAACTTCTCAGATAAAAAATCCATAAATTAATTGTTGTTTTTCTTAAAAAATTCTTCTTGAAACTTCAAACGCATCTGTTCTTTTTCTTCTTTTGACAAACAACAAATTGCGTTTCTTTTTTTGATTCTATTTAAAATTTTAGAGAGTAAGTTATTTTGTTTGGTATAAATAACACATAACTTACAACCCAAAAAATGAAATCTTAATCTTATAATCTCCATTATTGTAGCATTGCCATATTGAGATTTGTCGCAAATGGTTGTGGCTTGATCACAAGTAATTTTGAATTTTACCATAAATACTATTTATTTAATAAACCAATTATCCTCCATACATTTTCTTAACTGAGTCCGAGCTCTATGGATAATTACCCACAAATTAGACGTCGTTATATCCAATTCCTTACAAATATCTTCTGTAGCAAAACCTTGTAATGTTTTCATTTTAAATACGATAGAATATTTCTCAGGAAGAGACGCTATACATGCAGCAAGTGTATTTGCTAATTCTGAATTTTCAATATTTTTATCAGCATCATTTCCCCAAGTCTGAGGAACCCTTTGCTCTATCCAATCCCCTTCATATTCCCCTTCATTATAAAAATTCATTCTTACTTCAGCCTGTCCCTTAGTTGAATTTATCTTTCTGTAATAATCAATAATTTTCCTTTTAAGAATGGCCACTAACCAAGTTCTTTCAGAAGCTTTTCCTTCAAAGTTTTTCATGGCATTTAATGCTGCAAAAAAAGTTTCTTGAACCAGATCCTTAGAAATTTCGGTTTTATTTATCCTCGATATCGCATAATTATAAAGATAATCGGAATGAAGCGATATCCATTTTTCAGGATCCAATATGTGTTTTTTTTCAGATGTCATAGTTTCAACTAATTTCTGTGCTAGTGGCAGATAAATATAATGAAAGTAAAATCTCTTTCATAAATAAATACTGAAATTAAATGCATTGAACACAATACGATATCCATTCAAAGAAATCTTCAATTTCTTCATCTATCACATAGCTATGAAACTTTTTAAAACAATAGCAAAGAAAAAACTCATGTTAGATTTTGTAAATCTTTGCGTATTTTTACATTCTTACTTTTAATCAAACATATCATGTCGACAGCACAAAAAAAATACAAGAGAGTAACGACCAATTCCCTTGTTGAAATGAAACACAATGGTGAAAAAATTTCTATGCTTACGGCATATGATTATACGATGGCAAAAATTGTGGATACTGCAGGGATAGATGCTATTTTAGTAGGAGACTCTGCATCCAATGTAATGGCTGGTCATGAAACAACTTTACCAATTACACTTGATCAAATGATCTATCATGCTAGTTCTGTCGTCAGAGCATGTAAAAGGAGTTTGGTTGTTGTAGATTTGCCTTTTGGAACCTATCAATCAGACCCTAAAACTGCATTGCGCTCTGCTATAAGAATTATGAAAGAGTCCGGAGCACATGCCATAAAATTAGAGGGAGGTACTGAGATAAAAGAATCTGTAAAAAAAATATTAAAAGCTGGCATTCCTGTCATGGGTCATTTAGGGCTAACACCACAATCAATTTATAAATTTGGCACCTATACCGTCCGTGCGAGAGAAGAGCAAGAAGCCGAAAAATTAATTCAAGATGCCAAAATCCTTGAAAAATTAGGTTGTTTCTCATTAGTATTAGAAAAAGTACCTGCTTCTTTGGCTGAAAAAGTTGCAAAAGAAATCGCTATTCCAGTTATCGGAATTGGAGCAGGCGCGGGTGTAGATGGACAAGTTTTGGTAACTCATGATATGGTTGGAATGACCCATGAATTTAATCCAAGGTTCTTGCGAAGGTATTTAAACTTGTATGATGAAATGTCAAGTGCATTCAAACAATACAGCCAAGATGTAAAATCAAGGGATTTCCCAAACAAATCAGAACAATATTAAGTCGTTAACTTCTATAAATCATTATGAAAATTCTACACATTGACAGCAATCATTCTTCCTTAAAATTAGGATTAACAAAATTGGGATGTACTAATGAAGAAGATTTCAGTTCCACTAAAGAAAGTATTGAATCAAGAATTCATTCATATGATGGTGTTGTCATTAGAAGCCGATTTAAGATTGACAAACAATTCATCGACAAAGCAACCAATCTAAAATTCATTGCAAGAGTAGGTGCTGGTCTCGAGAGTATCGATGGAGAATATGCAAAAAATCAAGGGATTAAGTTAATATCTGCACCTGAAGGAAATAGAAATGCTGTTGGTGAACATGCGTTAGGAATGATCCTCTCACTTTTTAATAAATTGAAACAATCTGATCTTCAAATCAGAAAAGGACGTTGGCTAAGAGAAGAACACAGAGGGTTAGAACTTGACGGAAAAACAATTGGACTGATTGGTTATGGAAACATGGGCAAATCTTTCGCTAAAAAATTAAAAGGGTTTGAAGTAGAGGTTCTCTGTTATGACATTAAAGAGAATGTGGGTGATGAAAACTGCAGACAAACTACGCTTACTGAAATTCAGGAAAAAGCAGACATTTTAAGCATTCATACCCCTTTTAATGAACTTTCGGATAAAATGATAAATTGGGATATTATTTCTCATTTTAAAAAATCGTTTTACCTCATAAATACTGCACGTGGAAGCGCTGTTGTGACAGACCATTTAGTCCAAGCAATGCAAATGGGGAAAATATTAGGTGCCTGTTTAGATGTTTTAGAATATGAAAAAGGATCTTTCGAAAATCTATTTGAAAACGAAAATTTACCACCTGCTTTTGAGTATTTAATTCATTCAGAAAATGTACTTCTATCTCCACATGTTGCAGGATGGACAGTTGAATCAAAAATAAAGCTAGCGCAAACTTGTGTGGATAAGATTGCGGCACATTTCTTTGATATTTACCCTAGCAAACCAACACCTACTAAAAACCAATTAGATAAAGTAACTGGTATTGGAGGGATCTTTTATAAGACTAAAAACCCTGAAGCAACTAGAAATTGGTACAAGAAACATCTTGGATTGAATACAGATACTTACGGAAGCACCTTTTTGTATAAAGATCAAAACCTGAAGGCCGCAAGTACCCAATGGGCTCCTTTTCCAAAGGAAACTAATTATTTCAACCCATCGAAAACGGAGTTTATGATTAATTTCCGTGTAAAAGACCTAGAACAACTTTTAATAGATCTTGAGAATGAAGGAATAATGCAAATAGACAAACCAGAGGTCTTCTCTTATGGTAAATTTGCATGGATTATGGACTTAGATGGAAATAAAATTGAGCTTTGGGAACCAACATAAATTAAATTTGAGTAACGTTTAAACACTTATCTCATCTACATAAGTAGCCAATTGCTTCTCATACATTTTTACGGCATTCCATTCTTTATGCATGATAGCACCGGTTTTTTCATAAAACTCTATCGCACGACTATTCCAGTCGAGTACATCCCATTCTACTCTGCGTACATTTTTCGAAAAAGCATATCGCATTACTTCATTGTATAATGATCTTCCTATTCCCAGACTCCTTTTATCTTCTCTAACAATTAAGTCTTCTAAATGAATTGTTGGTCCTTTCCAAGTGGAGTATCTAAAATAAAACAAAGCGATTCCCACAATTTCGTTTTCTAGTTCTCCTACATAAATTTCAAACCTAGGACGCTCAGAAAAGCCATCCCGTTCCAAATCCTCTATTGTTACTTCAACAGCATCTGGTTCATTTTCAAAAAATGCCAATTCCTTTATCAAAAACCATACGGCAGCCATATCTTTCTTCTGTCCCTTCCTTACTATATAATTCATAATTATTCTTCTATAGTTTCTGGATTCAATATCGCAACAAATTTATTATTAACACAATACTTTTTTGCGATATCTTGAATGTTTTCCATAGTCAATTCATTGATTGCTTTGACAATTTCAGAAACATCTTTTAAAGGGTTTTTATTAAAATCTGCATTTTTTATCCTGTTCAACCAAAATCTGTTATTTTTCAAGTGTTCTTTGTGTTCTAAAAACTGAGCCTCTTTTATCTTTGACAAGTCTTTTGCTTCCGGACCAAACTCTATTATTTTATCTAATTCTTCCAATGCTATACCTTTTAATAATTCTTGTTTTTCAGGGCCACAGGGAAAATTTATTGATAAAAAATAAGAACCATATGGATGTCTGGACATACCTCCCTTGGCTCGAACTCCATATACGCCACCTTCTTCTTCCCTTAACTTCTCAATCAGTTTTATCGATAAAATTTCTCCAAGACATTTCAAATAATAAGCTTCTTCAATATCATATACCGTTTCTCCACTAAATTTAATATTAACCAAACTTTTAGGTTCACTACCTTTTTGAACATGCTTTTCTAATTCACCATAAAAAGGCCTGTATCCTGTATCTTTAAATGATTCTTTTGAATTTGTACTTGGCAGACTTCCTAAATACAACGTAGCATATTCTTTCAATAGTTTAGGATCTAAACTCCCAACAAAATAAAAATTAAAGTCACTCGCGTCTGAAAATCGTTCACGATATTTTTTAACCGCTAAATCGTAATCCGTATTCTTCCAAAGTTCTTCCGTCGGAAATCCAACATATCTTGGGTTCTCTCTATTTAAAAAAGCATCTACTTCAATACCAAAGTAAGTTCTTGGCTCAGATAAGGCGTTTTTTAAATATGCTTTCATTTTAGCTGCATAAGAATTATATGCCTTTATATTATTATTTAATCGGGTAAAATACAAATATGTCAATTGAAATAAGTATTCGAAATCCTTTAGTGTTGTAATTCCCTCCAAACCTTCGCTTATAGCACTAATTGTTGGGGTTACACTTGCGCCTACTCCACTAAGAATTTTATTCAATTCTGTTTTAGAGAAACCATTGACTCCTGCTTCTATTAGCGCACTATTTGCAATATTCGTTTTTAAATATTCTTCATCAGAATACAAAGAAGTTCCTCCATAACTAAAAGCAGAAAATAGGATTTGATTGTCTTTAAAATCGGTTTTTTTATAGGTTATATTTATACCATTGCTCAATTTAAATTTAACAATATCATTAATGGTATCCATTGTTTCAGACAAGACATGACCTCCGATTAATTCTATTCCTGTCATCAAGTCTGTATCTAGTGTAACATCTTCATAAGGAGTTAACTCCACCGTCTTAACTTCCGATAAAATAGCTAGTACTTGATCTTTTGTAATTTCTAGAATTTCCTCTTTATCCGGGCCTGTAAATACCACAACACGATTATCCTCATGAATGTACTTTGGAAGTAAAGCATTACAATCTTCTAGTGTGATCTTAGGCATATATTTTTGAACCATTTCAAACTCCCAAGCAATCCCAGGAATAATTTCTCCTTTTAAAAAATTACGTACGTACTCTTCTGCAAATGTCCTAGATTGAACTGTATTTCGTTCTTTAAACGCGCGTTCATAACTATTAGTAATAGTCTTTTTAGCACGTTGTAACTCTCCTTTCTGAAACCCAAATCTCAGTGCACGTTCATTTTCAAGAATCAAAGCTCTTAAACCCTCTAACTGGCCTGATTCACTTGTTAAAGCATATGATTGATATGCCATGTGGTTGCGTGCCCAAGTACTTCCATAACGTGATCTTCCAAACACGTAGGGTGGTAATTCTTTATTCCGCAATTCATCCAATCTAGAGTTCATCATAGTTGAAAAAACCATATTCACTAACTCCTCTTTATAATCAGCTTTTGTTGAAATTTTGTTAGCTATTATAGAATCTTTGTAATAAATCTGAACGACCGATCTGGACGACTCTATATCATCCACAAGTGCTACAAAAGTATCTTTGTGATTCGGGGCAATATAAACTTTTCGATCCTTTGATATTTTTTCTGATGTATATTTTTCAAAATGTGATTTAATCTTATCTTCAAGGACTTCAACATCCACATCCCCTACAGCAACAATAGCCATTAAGTCCGGACGATACCAATCTTCGTAAAACCTTCTTAAATCTTCATAAGCGAAGTTTTCCAATACTTCCTTCGTTCCAATTGGTAAACGTTCTGCATAACGAGAGTTATACATCAACATCGGTAAATAATTTTTCAACATCCTTTTTTCCGCACCCAACCCCAGTCGATATTCCTCCAATACAACTCCTCTTTCTTTATCTATTTCTTCCTCTGTTAATGAAGCATTAAAAGCCCAATCTTCCAATATGAGTAGTCCTTGGTCCAAAGTTTTTATATCATCAGTTGGTATCGGTAAAATGTATACTGTTTCATCAAAACCTGTATAGGCATTTAAATGCGCACCAAATTGAACCCCTATACTTTGTAAATAATCAACTAATTCATTTTTAGCAAAATTCTTGGAACCATTAAAATTCATATGCTCCATAAAATGAGCAAGACCTAATTGCTTCTCATCCTCGAGAATAGAACCTGCATTTACAACCAAACGTAATTCGAGTTTCTGTTCTGGTTTAGCGTTTTTTTTAATGTAATACGTCATTCCATTTGAAAGCGTTCCCATTTTTATCGTAGCGTCAATGGGAATCAAGGCCTCGCTATTTATAACCCCTTCTAATACGGATGGATTACAACCAATAAAAAAATAAGTTACACTTAACAACCATACAAATCCATAATATCTTTGTGAAAAAATCATTATCACCTAATTTTATTAACGTTAATAATCAAAGTCTTAATAAGAAGACAAAATATTAAAGAAATTTCGTTTCAAAAAAATCTCAATAATCTTACCCCAATATACTTTATTAGCGTAAGATATCTTAGGAATCTATAGAGGAAATACGCTCATTATAGGACAAAAAAAATCCTCTAACAAAAATTTGT
>Ga0233426_10003710_pt1 | contig 11854 bp, 10 predicted proteins | sample SI_118_April2016_6_FD_179875 | JGI IMG/M metagenome (GOLD analysis project Ga0233426, IMG submission 179875) | Seawater microbial communities from Saanich Inlet, British Columbia, Canada - SI_118_April2016_10_MG | ecosystem: Environmental > Aquatic > Marine > Inlet | place: Canada: British... | reverse complement strand
GCCCGGATGAACAACTCCTACCTTAATTCCGTGTTCTTTTAAATCAACTCGCATACCTTTTGTAAGTGCATCAACAGCATGTTTGGTTGCGCAATACACATTACCTTTTGGATAAACTAGTTTTCCGGCAGTTGATCCGATGTTAATGATATGTCCTGATTTGTTTTGAATCATAGATTTAATAATCGCTTTAGAAACATATAATAACCCGCGTAAATTAATATCAATCATGGAATCCCAATCATTAAAATCTCCTTCCTCAAAAGAATCTAATCCGTAAGCATTCCCTGCATTATTAATTAATATATCAATTGCTGAAAAATCGTTAGGGATTGAACTTATTGCTTTTAAAACAGATTTTTTATCCTGAACATCAAAAGATAAAACGTGAACATTTACTTTTGAAATTAATTGATGTTGAATTGAAAGTAGTCTTTCTTTTCTTCTGCCACATAAGATTAAGTTAATACCCTCTTCTGCAAATCGAATTGCAGTTGCTAATCCAATTCCACTAGTTGCTCCGGTAATTAAGGCTGTTTTTTTCATTAACGGAAAGATAATAAGGAGTATAAAATAAAACACATTTATTTGAAAAATAATATTTCAAACATTCACAGCTAAGTAATTCCGAAATACTACATTATTTTTTTTAATAAGCATATCTTGCAAAAAAAATTAACAAATGGATGATTATCCTATAGTACCAGGCAGAGGATTAGTGAGTTCTACAGCAAAGGAATTGCGATTAGACTATATGAAAAATATAGGAATTGCAGTTGATGAGATTTCTCAAGTTGTTTTAAACTCTGATGACATTAAAAATAATATCGAATCTAATGTTGGAAGTGTAGAAATTCCCGTTGGTCTTGTGGGGCCATTGTTATTTACAAAAAATGAAACAAAAGAATATGTACATTCTGTTATAGGGACACTTGAAGGTGCGCTAATAGCAAGTATGAATAGAGGGGCAAAATGCATTAGTATGAGTGGTGGCTTTAATGCACACGTTTTGCATCAAAAAATGATTCGTACACCAATGTTTATTTTCGAAAATCTTAACGAAAGTATTGCTTTTAAAGCATGGGTTGAAGAAAACTTCTACTCTATTAAAAAAATTGCGGAGTCCTACTCCAATCATGCTAAATTAGATTCTATTTTAACGTATGTAATTGGTAAAAGTGTTCATTTAAAATTTGTGTTTCGAACTGGAGACGCAAGTGGTCAAAATATGACAACTGCGTGCACATGGCACTCAGTTTTATGGATCGAGGACCATTTCACAAAAGATTCAGGGATTAATATAGTACACAGTATTATTGAAGGAAATGGAGCGTCTGATAAAAAGGTATCTCAGTTTTCAATTAATCATGGAAGAGGAATTCATGTGGTCGCTGAAACTCATTTATCCGAGGAAGTTATTCATAAGGTTTTAAGAACTACATCAAAAGAATTTGTACGTTGTTTTAATCAGTCTGTAGCTATGAGCCAGATAGATGGAATGGTTGGATATAATATTAATGTTGCAAATGCGATTGCGGGAATTTTTGCAGCTACAGGACAAGACTTAGCTTGTATTCATGAGTCATCTTGTGCCGTTTTAAATGTAGAACAAGCAGATAACGGACTTTATCTATCCTTAAACTTACCCTCCTTAGTTGTTGGAACAGTTGGTGGTGGAACACATTTGAAAAAACAAAGAGAAGCTCTTGAGGTTATGGGGTGTTTTGGAAATAATAGCGTAAACCGTTTTGCCGAATTAATTGCAGGTTTTGCTTTATCGTTAGAGATTTCGACATTTGCGGCAATTGTGAGTGGTCAGTTTGCAAAATCTCATGAAAAATTGGGAAGAAACAAACCTGTAGACTGGATTACTAAGGCTGAAATAAATAAGGGGTTTGTTCAGAAGCTAATGCCTTCTTTACAAATTGAACGTTTAAACGTATCTAAAGATATTGAAGTTGAAAATGGAATTATCACACATTTAACGGAACGTGTAAGTAAAAAACTAATTGGATTTTTACCGCTTTCTATCAAGCATAAAAACGGAACTGATAAAGTATTGGTTAAAAGTAAACCTCTTGGAACCGAAGTCGTGAAAGGCTTACATTACATGGCTGCAAATATTGATATTGAATTAGCGGATTTAATTTTTGAACATCAAGCTAGTTTAGAATATACCAATTGCCATTTAAAAGAAGTTGAACTTTATAAGCAGATTAAAAAATTAGAACTGGATATAACGCCTTATTTATTTGGAAGTTTTTCCAATAAAAAAAGAGAGTGTTATTTATTGTTCCTCGAATGTTTAGAGCCTTCCAAACTTAAACTTTTTAACTCGGAAAACTCTCCTGAGAAATGGGAAGAGAAAGATATCAAACAGGTAATTACTTCAATTTCAAAGTTTCACAACACAATTCAGAGTCAAAAAAATATAAGTACTGTTTTTGAAGAGTTTAAAGTTGTTAAATCTAAGCCACTATATGAAAAACTAATTCAATTAATGATTTCTGAAAGTGAAAGCGACGAAGAGCGTGATTTAAACAACCGCCTTTTTAATTTTCTTACAGATTTAGACAACCCACCTAGCTTGGCTAAAACAATTGTTCACAATGATTTTAATCCACGAAATATTGCAATTAGAAAAAATGGAGAAGCTTGTATTTACGATTGGGAATTAGCCACGCTCAACTACCCACATAGAGATATAATTGAATTACTATGTTTTGTTCTACCTCAAGATGTATCAAAAGAAAAATTGTACTCCTATTTAGAATTTCACTTCGAATTAAGAGCAGATAAAAACGTAATTTGGGAAGATTGGAAAAAAGGTTATTTATATTCTTTAAAAGAATTTATGGTTACACGGATTTCCTTTTATAGTGTTGGAAGCATTTTATTAAAATATGGGTTTGTACAAAGAGTGCTTGCAACTTCTCTTAGAATTGTTGATTTATTAAAATAAAAATGAGCTTAAGCGCAATTTTACATATCGTTATTCTACCAGGAATTTTAGCCAATGTTTTACATATGGTTGTTGTAAAGTTGAATTTAATCAGCTTTTTATCGATACCTGTAAATAAACGATTATTTGGCGAAAACAAAACTATTAGAGGTTTTGTAATTCTTACATTATTAACGGGATTTTTTTCCACTTTAGGTTCCACTTTGATCTATTGGTCCATAAGTAAAGGTTTGTTATATGGAGCTATACTAGGTTTTACTTATGCCTTGTTTGAATTGCCCAATTCATTTTTAAAAAGAAGATTGGGTATTGCATCTGGAGGTACAGCCACTAAGAATAAATTACTCTTTCAAGTATTAGATAAAACAGACTCTACTTTTGGGGTAGCACTGGTTTATTCGTTGTTGTCTGGTTTAAGTTGTAATCAAGGTCTGTTGTTATTTGTTGGTAATGTTGTACTACATATATCCTTATCGTTTTTGTTAGTGGCTTTAAAAATTAAAAAGAGTTTTTGATGGAATGTTTAAATTTAAACACTGCTTTAAGTGTTGATCAAGTTGGAGAGAAAGCGTTTAACCTATCAAAAATGATTCAGGCTGGCTTACCTATTCCACAAGGAATGGTTTTAACCAATACTTTATTTGAAAATAAAAACCTTCAAGAATATAAAACACAAATTAAAAAAGAGCTTTCGGTAATAGCAGCAAATGGATATATGGTTAGAAGCTCTGCAATTGGTGAAGATGGTGATAACACTTCTTTTGCAGGACAATTAGATTCTTTTATTGTTTCAAACAACATTGATGATATTTTACTTCATGTAAAAAAGTGTTGGGATTCCTACTCTTCTGAAAACGTATTGGTTTATCAAAAAGCTAAATCAAAAAAGCTTGCCGGAATGGGTGTGATCATCCAAGAATTAATAGAACCAGATTATGCTGGTGTATTGTTTACAGAATCTCATTTACAAGAAAATCCGTAATGATCGAATATGTACAAGGTCATGGTGAAAAACTAGTATCTGGAGAAGTAAACCCTAAGGGATTGTCAATCAACAAGAATAGTTTAAAGGCATCTAAAAAAACGCCGTTTTCATTAACTAAATTGGTAGAGCTTAGTTTAAATTTAGAAAAGGACTATGCTTGTGCAGTAGATATTGAATGGGTTGTGAAAAATAATGAACTGTATATTGTACAATGTCGACCTATAACTGTTAAAGGGTTTGTTCCTGATGTATATTGGTCTAACACAAACGTGAATGAAAACTATCCTGAGGCGATAACTCCACTACTCTATTCCATTGCTAGATCATCCTATTATCATTACTTCAAAAATCTTTCTAAGCTATTACAAATACCTGAAGAGGATATTCAGAAACTAGAGAAAGATTACACAAATATTATTGGAGCTTGGGGAGCAAAAATGTACTACAATATGAGTAGTATACATCGTGTAATCAACAGCTCTCCCTTTGCTAAATTGCTATTAAAGAGTTTTAATAATTTTGTTGGATATCAAAATGGGGAGAAAGAAGAACCAAGTCCTATTCAATTTAAGAGTAAACGCATATTTATTCAGCAATTATTAAAGTTAAATCAAAATCTAGATAATCATGTATTGACTTTTGAGAATCGAGTTAATGAATACCAAGAGTCTGTATCCAAAGCTTTTACTCCTCAGCTTTTACAAAAGGCTTATCATGAGTTTATAGAAATTAGAATGCACAGTTGGTATCATGCTTCATTGGCTGATTTTTTCGCAATGATTTTCCACGGTGTTCTAGGTAAATTTTGCGACTCCTATTATGGTGATAAATCTGAGGGAATTAGAAATCAATTAATACAAGCAATTCCTAATTTGGTAAGTAGTATTCCTGTACAAGAAACTTGGCGTGTTTCAAATTTAATTCGTGAAAACGATGCAGCTTTGGAGTTATTTAAAAAGGAAGACCCTCGTGAGATTTGGTCACAAATACAATATAATCAAGCATTTAAATTAATCTTAGAAAACATTAAAAAGTACATCAAAAATTGGGGGTTTAGATGTTCGGGCGAATTAATGCTTACTGAAGATAACTACATTGACGCTCCTCACAAATACATTGAGTTACTAAAAGGCTACTTGAAACAAGTACATGGAGATCCTAACAAATTAATTCATCAAAAACACTTAGAAAGTTTAAATGCATTTAAAAGTTTTAAACAGAAAATTTATTTAAAAAACCCTCTTTTATTACCGTTGAATTGTGTGAAAGTTCAACTTTTTAAATTTGTTGTAAGACAAGCTAAAAAAGGAATAAGTAGCCGGGAAAGAGTACGATTAAAACAAGCCTTAATTTACAACGAATTTAAAACGGTAATTCAAAGAATAAGAAAGTTATATCCTGAGAAATTCCCAGAGAAGAACGATTTGTACTTCTTAAAATATCAGGAAATTGAAGAACTGCTTTCTGGATCGGAAATACTACCAAATCTTTCAATTAAACACAGAAAGGCTGAGTTTATAAAAACAAGTAAACTTATTTATCCAGATGATTTTAAATCGAAACTAGGCCTATACCCTCAGCCCGAAAGCGTGACGGTAAAAACGGAAGCTCCTATTGGTAATGTTTTAAATGGATTAACAGCTTGCGGTGGATTTGTAAAAGGAAGAGCTAGAGTTTTAAGTTCTGTTTTAGAAGCTCAAAAACTAGAAAAAGGAGATATATTAATAACCCGACAAACTGATCCTGGCTGGGCAAGTGTTTTCCCATTAATAAGCGGTTTAGTTGTAGAAAGAGGTGGAATGTTATCGCATGGTGCAATTGTGTCTCGAGAATTTGGAATACCTGCTGTAGTTGGCGTTCCTAATGCTACAAAAAGGATTATTGATGGAAGTTTGATAGAAATTAAGGCCGATACCGGAGAGGTTATTTTACATGATTAAAATTTTAATATCCTATATAAAACAACGTTATAACTTAAAACTACAGCTTCCGCTTAGTGTGTTTTTAATGCTCTATGGAATAAATCAAACAACTGATTTTACTTCAGGAAGAAGAACGTTGTTTTTACTCATTCCACTATTACTAATTTCATTTTTAGCATTTAGAATTTTTGATGATTTAGTGAGTAGAAAAGATGATGGTGATAAACCTGAACGAATTCATACAAAAGAGCAAGCCGTTTTGCCTTTAAGTTTACTTTGTTTCACGTTGTTTCTAATGAGTATTATAATCACGAAATTCTTATTGGAAGAATTTTTTATTTATTTTTTAGCAACAATATTAATTGGCTTACTACCCTATTTAATTCGATTATGTTCAACTCGCATTAATTTCGTTCTTCCTTTGGTTAAGTACGGAGCTTTCACCCTATTTATTTGTTCGGTTTTTAATCCAATAACATCAATTGAAATTATGAATTCTATAGCGCTCATTTTTGCCTTTACACAATATGAAATATTAGAAGACGAGAAACTAAATAAATTTCGAAAAAACATACAATGGCTATTCTGGAGTATGGTGTTGATTTTCATAATTCCAGTTCCAGAATATTACGTTTATATGCTTGTAATTTCCATTTTGACTTACTTAACATGGATTATAAAGCCAATGAAATACATGCATTTCTATGTATTACTACTTGCTTTAATCCTAAAAAATATGCTATATGTTTAAACCGCTGGATCGAATTAAAACGCTAAATAATCCGTCTCACCTAGAGTTTGAAGAAGTAAACTGCTACATCTGTGGTTCTGATAAATCCTCAGAGTTTTTAGTGGGTGAAGAGGACTTAACGGGGAAAGAAGGTGAATTCCTCTACATTAAATGTGACTCTTGTAGTTTGGTTTATCAAAACCCGAGAATTCCTATTACAGGTATTAAAGAATATTATGACTCAGAATATATTGCGCATCGTAAAAAGAAAGATTGGGGCCTTTTAACTCCTTTATATACTTGGGCAATGGGAAAACATGATCGTGATAAAGCTAAATTGGTTAAGAAATTCACTCCATTAAATCGAAAAACCAAATTATTAGACGTTGGCTGTGCGGTAGGTACTTTTTTATTGCATGCGAACGAAAAATACAATTGTCAAATTAGTGGTGTTGACTTTAAGGGTGATTTAGACTTCCCTGGATTTGATAAGGTTGATTTTCACGAAGGATTATTTTATGATCAAAAACTGGATAAAGAATCCTTTGATGTAATCACAATGTGGCATTTCTTAGAGCATTGCTATGACCCTAATAAATCGTTACAAAAAGCAGGTGAAGTTCTTAAAACGAACGGAAAATTGGTAATTGAGGTTCCTCGATTAGATTCGTTAACTTTTAAAATGTTTGGAAAGAAATGGCCCGGAGTTCAGGCACCACAACACACTACAATGTTTGATAAGAAATCTTTACTGAAAATTATTGACCAAAATGGATTTAAAGTAGAGAAATATATGGCTTATGGAGCTTTCCCTCCTTACTTCTATATCTTTACAGGTGCATATTTTAAGCTTTTTGGAAAAGGACTAAATTTGAGCAAAATCATTTTCCCTTATTTCTTTTTTCAATTATTACTCTTCCCTATTTTGTTGTTTAAAAATCAACTAAATTTATCAATGCAAACAGTAGTATGTACGCGAAAATAGAAGCCACCTATAAAATTTTCATGGCATTTCTTTTAATGTCTATCTCAGGAATAATTGCCTTAATTCTCAAGTATATTACTTTTGGAAAAAGCACTAACTGGGGAAGTAAATACATAGTAGCTTCAAGCTCAAGACTTATATTAAGAATTATTGGAATAAGGGCTAAACTCCCTAGAACAAGGGATTACCCCGATGAACAAGTGATGTATACTTTCAATCACAACTCATTTTTAGATGTATTAATTTTAACGGCATTAGGAGTTCCTAATACCCGTTTCTTTTTATCTGAAAAAACAAGAAAAATCATTCCTCTAACGATTTCGGCAATGGCTATTGGTGTGCATTATATACCAGTAAAAAGAGATAAAAAAAGAAGGGCTTCATTTTTTGAAAGAATGACAACGAAGCTAAAAGAAGGAAAAGAATCTGTTTTTGTTGCCTCTGAAGGTGTGCACGAGTTTATTCACGGGATTGCTCCTTTTAATAGAGGTGTTTACGAAATGGCTCTGCAAGCAAAAATTCCTATACAGTTGATTTATATTCATATTCCTAAAAAAACGAATATGCTACAGGGTTACCGATTGAGACCTGGAACGATAAAAGTTTCCATTTTTGATCAAGTTGTAACTGCTAATTGGGCATCAAAAAATCTTACCTCTGAAATTAAAAAAGTTAGAACCAAGTTTATTAATGAATATGAAAAACGTAATGGTTGATCATTTAAAAAAGTACAAAGCCCAAAATATTAAGGCAATCAGCTTCTTACTCTCCTATTTATTTTTTGGAGTTACCGGAGCTATATGCTCTTTTGAATGGAACTGGTATGTTGGTCAAATTCTATTGGCAATCTTCTTTTTTCAATCATTCATTTTATTACATGAAGTTGGACATTATTCATTTTTTAAAGGGAAAACACTCAATACTATATTTGGCCATCTCTTTGGATTTTTATCATTTATCCCTTTTATCAGTTGGGTAGATATTCACAATCAACATCACAAATGGACCGGATGGAGAGACAAAGATCCCACAACATCAGGAACGATCAACCCTGAACATGGCTTGATCGTAAAAAGTATTATTAATGTTTGTTGGTTTTGCTTTATTCCTCTTTTCACTTTAGGCTACCGAATTGGAAACTACTGGAATTTGGGTAAAATCAAAAAATTCAGTCCAAAAACAAATCGAAAAAAAGTTACGATTAATCTATTGATTATATTAATTACTTGGGCGTTTATTTCTGTTTTATATTCTAACATAATTTTAGACTACATACTTCCTGCTTATGTTTTAGGCTTGGTAATTTCAGATTTAATAATCCTAAGTCAACATTCCCATATTGATATACCAATTTCAAACGGAGAAGCTGTTAGGCCTGTAAAATATTCTGATCAAACTCAATATACAAGGAGTTTAAAGTTTGGTAAATGGTTTGAACATTGGGTTTTGTTTAATTTTAATTTACATGAAAAACACCATGCATTTCCTGGTTTACCAGCTTATTACCTACAAAAAAAGGAATGTTCTGAAATGAATAAACGGCCATTTGTAAACTACTTTTGGAATGCAAAAAGAATGACTGGTCAAGAGTTTGTATTCTCAACAACAAAATATTCTGATAAAACGATTTAAAATGACAAAAATTAACCGACCAAAGTTTGGAGAGAATAGTAATGGCGATTTTACAAACGTTTTAAAAAAACGAGTAAATGCCTACTTTGAATACAATCAAATATCAAAAAAGGGTGGATCTTCTTTTGTACTCAAAGCCATAATAATGTCACTGCTTTATTTAACGCCATTAGCATTAATGTTTAGCGAGATTATAGTCCATCCTATCATTCAATTATTGATGTGGTTAATAATGGCCGTAGGTATGTCTGGAATCGGGTTAGGAGTTATGCATGATGCTAATCATGGTGCATCATTCAAAAGCGCTAAACTAAATAATATTCTAGGAAAAATCATCTACCTAGTTGGGGTTGATCAGTTAAACTGGAAAATACAGCATAATGTATTGCATCATACTTTTACCAATATTGGCGAACATGACGATAGTTTAGAAGTTGGCGTTTTACTTAGATTTTCTCCTCATCAAAAACTATTAAAACATCATAAATACCAGCATGTATATGCTTGGTTTTTATATTGTTTACAAACAATATTTTGGTCTATTATAACCGATATTATTAGACTTAAAAAATACTATAAGAGAGAACTTACTCCTAAAAACAAGAGTAAAGTGAGATTATTTTTAGAGTTGTTTTTAGGTAAAGCTTTTTACTTCACTGCTATAGTGGTTCTTCCAATTATTTTTTTAAAAAATCCATGGTGGTTAACACTTACGTTTTTTTTAATCATGCATTTAAGCGCTGGATTATTCTTGTCCTGTGTTTTTCAGCCGGCTCATATAATGCCTGATAACGAATTCCCATTACCTTCAAAATCTGGAAATATTAAAAGTGATTGGCTCGTTCATCAAATTGTAACGAGTTGTAATTTTGCAACAACGAATAAACTCTTCTCTTGGTTTGTTGGCGGATTAAATTATCAGATAGAACATCATTTATTTCCGAATATCTGTAATAAACACTACCCTGAAATTTCGGTTATTTTAAAGCAAACTGTTAAAGAGTATAATATCCCTTATCGAGATTACCCAACATTTTGGAGTGCCATTAAGGAACATGGTAAAATGCTAAAACTACTGGGAAGTTAATGTTTATAAAATATGTATTCACATTGACAGCTTAATTTCAATTATATTTAAACAAAAAACACCATTATGAAAAAAATGACATGTAATCAGTTAGGGGGAGCTTGTGAAAAAGAATTTACTGCTGAAACTTTTGAAGAAGTACAAGAACTAGCAAAAGCACATGGAATGGAAATGTTTCAAAAGTCCGATACTCCGCACATGGGAGCAATCCAAAAGATGATGGCTTTAATGATGGACCCAAACTCTATGAATAAGTGGATGGAAGAAAAAAAACATGCCTTTGATGCTTTACCAAACGAATAAATAAAATAGTTTTAAGTTTACTACTTAAAAAAGAAGTTAATTGTCAATTAGACTTTTAACTTCTTTTTTTTTGAAGAATATATATTGCATCTAAAATTACCCTATTCTTGTCGGAAACTCTCTAAAAGATCTATTATTTAAAGAAATTTATTAAACTTCAATATAAATAGCCTTTCATTATTTACAATTACTGCAATCATAAGTATGATTGAAATTTATGTATGCTTTTAATGATGTTAAAAATTCAAAAATTAATATTTTTACATCTAATTTAAGATAACGAAAATGGATTTCGCCAAGTTAAAAGAAGTGTTTTTAGTTTTTGCAAAGTTAGGATGTATAGCGTTTGGTGGTCCTGCTGCGCATATCGCAATGATGGAGAAGGAGCTTATTGAAAAGCGTAAGTGGATTACAAAAGAACACTTTTTAGATATGGTTGGTGCCACCAATTTAGTACCAGGTCCCAACTCTACTCAAATGACGATGTATTGCGGATATGCAAGAGCTGGTTGGGTTGGTCTTTTTGTAGGTGGAGGAGCTTTTATTACACCTGCTGTAATTTTCACATTAATACTCGCTGTTGTTTACGCTGAATTTGGAACTGTTCCTGAAATCGCACCTTTCTTTTTTGGAATTAAACCCGCAGTAATGGGAATTATTTTAGGCGCTTGTGTTAAACTGGGCAAAAAAGCTTTTAAAAATATACAGCTTATCGTTATTGGAGTAATTGTCACCATTCTATCTATTGTTGGACTAGATGAAGTTTTACTAATTATTGGTGGTGGTTTTTTAGGAATGCTTTGGTTTGGAGTAATTAATAAAAACAAAGCCGCTTCTTTTTTCGCACCTGCTCTATTATTAATTAAACCAACTGTAGTTTCAATCACCTCTAACTCCATTTTTTTAGCTTTTGTTAAAATCGCAATGGTGTTGTTTGGGAGTGGATATGTTTTAATCGCCTATTTAGATGCCGAACTAGTTGAAAAATTAGGCTGGTTAACAAAGCAACAATTGTTAGATGCAATTGCAATGGGACAATTTACACCTGGTCCTGTTTTAACAACGGCAACATTTGTTGGACATCAACTGGGTGGCGTTACAGGAGCTTTATGGGCTTCTTTAGGCATGTTTCTTCCCTCCTTTTTATTGGTTGGATTGTTAGTGAAAATTATTCCATTACTGAAAAAATCAGTTTTACTTTCAAAATTCCTTTTATCTGTAAATGCCTGTGCTGTTGGAATTATGATT
>Ga0233426_10003705_pt1 | contig 11871 bp, 8 predicted proteins | sample SI_118_April2016_6_FD_179875 | JGI IMG/M metagenome (GOLD analysis project Ga0233426, IMG submission 179875) | Seawater microbial communities from Saanich Inlet, British Columbia, Canada - SI_118_April2016_10_MG | ecosystem: Environmental > Aquatic > Marine > Inlet | place: Canada: British... | reverse complement strand
AGACTTCTCAACACAATCAACCCACTTAAGTTCACCGTTTTCTAACACTGGTTTTTTAGTGTATCTTGTTAAACCACGGCCACATATAGTCTCTACATCTTCGAAAACTAAACCACCTTCAATCAATTCTCTGAATAGCAATGCCATACCACCGGCTTCTTGGAATTGGTTTATGTCGGCTTCACCGTTAGGGTATATGCGCGTTAATAATGGCACAGCTTCAGATAGGTCATTAAAGTCTTGGAAGTTAATAATAATGCCGGCTGCTTTTGCAAACGCTATAATATGCATGGTGAGGTTAGTTGAACCACCAGTTGCAAGTAACGCAACGATTGCATTAACAATTGAACGTTCATCAACCATTTTGCCAATTGGCATATAATTGCCAGACTGCTGAGTTAATCGTGTTGCTTGACGAGCAGCTGCTTTTGTTAATTCTTCACGTAATTGCGTATTAGGTGCAATAAATGATGCCCCTGGCAAATGTAAGCCCATTACTTCAACAACTAATTGATTCGAGTTAGCCGTACCAAAGAAAGTACAAGTACCTGCTGAATGATAAGATGCAGACTCTGCTTCAAGCAATTCAGCTTCATCTGCCTCACCTTTAGCATATTGCTGACGAACACGCGCTTTTTCTTTATTAGGAAGACCTGAAGGCATTGGGCCAGCTGGAATGAAAACTGTCGGTAAATGTCCAAAAGTCATACTAGCAATCAATAAGCCTGGTACGATTTTGTCGCAAATACCTAGCATTAATGCACCATCAAACATATTGTGAGACAGGCCAACAGCAGCAGACATCGCAATTACATCGCGGCTCATTAAGCTTAAGTCCATTCCTGGTTGACCTTGTGTAACACCATCACACATAGCAGGGACACCCGCAGCAAACTGTGCAACACCGCCTGCGTCTCTTACTGCTGCTTTAATTATCGCAGGGTACGCTTCATAAGGTTGATGAGCAGATAACATGTCATTATAGGCTGAAACAATCGCAATATCAGAGTGATGTATACCACGTAACGATGTTTTATCTTCTTTGCCACAAGCAGCAAACCCATGGGCTAAATTACCGCATGATAGTCCAGCACGATGGACTGTTTGAGAGCTTTCAGCTTCAATTTTGGCTAAGTATTTAGCTCTTGAGTCCTTACTACGTTCAATAATTTGATTCGTAATATCTAAAATTTCTTTCTTCATTTTAATAGTCATACGTTACTCCGCCCAATACACATGTGTATTGATATCTGGGTTTTGTAAAAATGCCCTTATTGGCATTTCTTTTTGATTGTTACTTGCAAGTGCTTTATCTAAAACCACCTTTTTACCTTCACCGCAAACATGTAAAATAATATTTTTACTTTGTGCCAAGTGAGCATAAGTAAACGTTATGCGATCATTTGGAGCAGTTTGAGGGACAACCTTCATTAAGGCATCAGAATTATCAAGCGCAAGTGCTACAGTAATTTGTTCACTACATGGGAATAAAGAAGCAGTATGCCCATCTTCACCCATGCCTAAAATTAGGACATCTAAAGGGAGTAAACTCTCTTTAGCATCACTATTTAATTTCGTTAATGTTTCTTTATTACATTCACCCTCTTTTTTAAGGTGAAAAAAAGATGCTGCAGAGGCTTTGTTTTTTAACAGATTTTCATGCACCAAACGTGTATTACTTGCATCTGATTCAAAATCAACCCAACGTTCATCGGCTAAAGTTACTGTCACATTTTTCCAATCAATATCTTTATTGGATAATGCAGTAAAAAAACCTTTCGGTGTTGAACCACCAGAAACAGCAAGGCTTGCTTTGCCTTTTTGGCTAATAGCACTTGATAATAGTTCAGCTACGTTACTTGCCAAAGCATTATCTAAATCAACTCGTTGAGCGAAATCGTTTAATTGATACATTTTTATTCCCTGAAAATTAACATTATTTCTAAACTTTATTTATTCAACCCACTGGCGATCATCTCTTGCAATCATAGAGAGTGATGCAACCGGCCCCCAAGTTCCTGCAGGGTAAGCTTTAGGTGCTTCATTACTTGTTTTCCATGCCTCAATTATACTATCAGCCCAAGTCCAAGCCGCTTCCACTTCATCTCGGCTAACGAATAGTGATTGATTTCCATTGATAACTTCTAGCATTAAACGTTCATAAGCATCGACAACACGCTGATTTTCATAGGTTTCAGAGAAACTCAAATCAAGTTTATTTTCTTGAATATGCATTTGTGATGCTATGCCCGGAATTTTGTTCATCATTTCCAATTCAACGCCTTCATCAGGCTGCAATCGAATAGTGAGTTTATTCGCGGGTAAATCTACATGGCTATCTTTAAAAATATTGTGTGCTTGTGGCTTGAATTGAACAACGATTTCACTGTGTTTAACAGGCATGCGTTTACCCGTTCTAAGGTAGAAAGGTACACCTGCCCATCGCCAATTATCAATTTCAGTTTTTATTGCTACAAAGGTTTCTGTATTACTTTTTTGATTTGCACCTTCTTCATTTAAATAACCTGGTACAGGTAAGCCATTTAAATAACCGTCAGCGTATTGACCACGAACAGTTTTTTCTTTCACGTTCATACGGTTAATTGGTACAAGTGCTTTTACGACTTTGAGTTTTTCAGCACGAACACTGTCAGCACTTAAATCTGCTGGTGGTTCCATTGCTAATAAAGATAAAACTTGTAATAAATGATTTTGTATCATGTCACGCATTTGGCCTGCGTCATCGTAAAAGCCCCAACGCCCTTCAATTCCAACACTTTCGGCAACAGTGATTTGAATATGGTCAATACTATTACGATCCCAGTTATTAGTAAAAAGCGAATTGGCAAAACGGAGCACTAATAAATTCAATACCGTTTCTTTACCTAAATAGTGATCGATACGGTAAATTTGATTTTCATTGAAATAGCGTGAAACCTGATCGTTAATAACTTTAGAAGAAGCTAGGCAATTACCAATAGGCTTTTCCATTACAACGCGATCTGCGTCAGTAATAAGATTTGCTGATTTTAAGCCGTCTGTAATATCTCCATAAATAGCAGGAGGCGTTGAAAAATAATACACACGAGTTTCATGACCTCCTTTTAATGTTGCCGCTAAATTTTTGTATGAACCCGTGTCTTTAAAATCTAATTGTTGATAAACCAAACGTGTAGTAAAACGCGTTAAAACATCTTTGTCTAAACCTTCTTTTACAAATTCGGTTAAGTTATCTACAACAAAGGTGGTTAACTCTTCAACAGTATGTTCTTGACGGGCAACACCCACTATTCGACTTTCGACGTTTAAAAGTCCTGCTTGGTCTAATTGATATAAAGCAGGAATTAATTTGCGACGAGACAAGTCACCAAGAGCACCAAAAATAACTATTTCACTGGCAGACTGAAGGTCAGAATTTTTCATATAACATTATCTCTTTTTTAGGCTTTCTTTATTGATACATAATAATAGCTAAAATTTAAGCTAACAATAAATACATCGCACATTGTAACTAAACTACATTTAGTCATAATTTAGCGGGTATACTCACATCAGTAAAGAACTTTTTGTAATTAAATTACATTTTAGGTACTATAGGTAAATAACGAGCCTGAGATATGATTTTATTAAAAAATCAATCATGGTGACTTGTTTTAGTATGAAAGATGAATTAATAATTTGCTTAAAATTGCCAATGTGTTTTATATTAGCTGTAATTATGAAATAAATTTTCATTATTCTCGTCATTTAGACAGAAAATTAATTACAATTATTGTAAATAAGTAGGATTAACCTTCATGAATATATTAGAAAAGATCGCCAACGAGTTAGATACTTTCAGTAAATCTGAACGTAAGGTGGCAGAAGTAATATTGTCATCTCCCGGAACAGTTATTCATGCAAGTATAGCGGCACTCGCTAAACAAGCTAACATCAGTGAACCCACTGTAAATAGGTTTTGCCGTCGTTTGGACACTAAAGGTTACCCTGATTTCAAGCTTCACTTAGCTCAGAGTTTAGCTAATGGTACTCCTTACGTTAACCGTCATGTTGACGAGAACGATACGGCTGATGAATATACGGATAAAATTTTTGAATCAACAATGGCAAGTCTTGAACTAGCGCGTAAAAGTTTAGATGCTAATGTGATCAACCGTGCAGTAGATGTTTTAACGCAAGCAAATAAAATATCGTTTTTTGGTTTAGGTGCATCAGCTGTTGTTGCTCACGATGCCTTAAATAAGTTCTTCCGCTTTAATGTGCCTGTCGTTTATTTTGATGACATATTAATGCAACGTATGAGTGCTATTAATAGCCGACAAGGTGACGTAGTTGTTGTTATTTCTCATACAGGCCGTACGAAGTCACTTGTAGAAGTAGCAAGTTTAGCTAAAGAAAACGATGCAATAGTTATAGGTATTACCACTGAAGGCACTCCACTGTCGAAAGAATGTAATATCGTTTTATCTGTTGATGTTGCAGAAGACACAGATTTATATATGCCAATGTCATCACGTATAGCCCAGCTTGCATTAATTGATGTATTAGCTACAGGTTTTACATTAAGACGTGGTACAAAATTTAGAGACAATTTAAAGAAAGTAAAAGATAGTTTACGTAGCTCACGCTTTGACCGTAAAGATTAGACGAAGTTATTAAACAGAATAGCACTCGCTGTTATCTGTTCACAATCACACAATTATAGAATAAGGATTAAGATGCCTAGAAGAACGAAAATTGTAGCGACCTTAGGGCCAGCCACTGATGACAAAGCCGTATTGAAAGAAGTATTAGCCGCTGGTGTAAACGTAGTTAGGTTAAACTTTTCTCATGGTATTCCACAAGATCATATTGATCGTGCAAATAACGTTCGTGAAATTGCGAAAGAGCTAGGTGTTTATGTTGGTATTCTAGGTGATTTACAAGGTCCTAAAATTCGAGTTTCTACCTTTAAGAATGGTCCTATTAAACTTGCTATTGGCGATAAATTTGAACTTGATGCTGAATTAGCAAAAGGTGAAGGTTGCCAAGAAAAGGTAGGTATTGATTACAAAAAATTACCTCAAGACGTTATCCCTGGTGATATTCTTTTACTTGATGACGGTCGTGTACAATTAAGAGTATTAAGCACCAAAGGGCAATCTGTTTTCACTGAAGTTACTGTTGGCGGACCTTTATCAAATAATAAAGGTATTAACCGTCAAGGCGGTGGTTTAACAGCTCCAGCTTTGACTGCTAAAGATAAAGAAGATATTAAATTAGCGGCAAAAATTAATGTTGATTTCTTAGCTGTATCTTTTCCTCGTGATGCAGCTGATATGCGTGAAGCACGTTTATTAGCACAAGAAGCAGGTTGTGATGCTCGTTTAGTATCTAAAATTGAACGCGCAGAAGCCGTAAATGATAACAAGGTTCTTGATGAAATTATTCTAGCATCAGACGTTGTTATGGTTGCTCGCGGTGATTTAGGTGTTGAAATTGGTGATGCTGCATTAGTTGGCAAGCAAAAACATATAATCCTGCGAAGCCGTCAATTAAACCGTGTTGTAATAACCGCAACACAAATGATGGAAACGATGATAGAAAATCCAATGCCGACACGTGCTGAAGTTATGGATGTTGCAAATGCAGTACTTGATGGTACTGATGCAGTTATGCTTAGTGCTGAGACAGCTGCAGGTAAATATCCTGTTGAAACAGTAAAAGCGATGGCATCTGTATGTATCGGTGCAGAAGAGCATCGTTCAGTGAATATTTCAAAACACCGTAATGAACTCACTTTTACTGAAATTTCAGAAACAATTGCGATGTCAGCAATGTATGCTGCAAACCATTTAGAAGGTGTTAAAGCGATTATATCACTTACGGAATCTGGGCATACAAGCAAAATAATGTCTCGTATCACTTCTGGTTTACCTATTTACTCTTTGTCTCGCCATCAGAAGACACTTAATAAAACAGCAATTTACCGTGGTGTTTATCCTGTTGAATTTGACTCAACTACTTTTTCAGATGAAGAGTTAACAAATGAAGTACTGAATCAAGTATTGAATAAATCAGATTTACAAGTTGATGATAAAGTTATCTTCACACATGGCGATATGATGGAAACTGTAGGTGCAACAAATACATTAAAAGTATTAACAGTAACTAAAAAACATTTAAGTTAATCGATAATTTTTAACTTTAAAAGGTAGCTATTTAGCTACCTTTTTTTATACTTAAAATAACCTTAAGCCGACGATGACGTATGCTGAAAACTTTCGTAATATAAAGTTTACTTTCTCTGTCAAATAAGTGGTATATGACTATAAAAAGAATAGCGGTTTTGACGAGTGGTGGCGATGCACCAGGTATGAATGCAGCAATTCGTGCTGTGGTTCTTGCTGCCCATCATTACAGCATAAAAACGCTAGGATTTTATTCTGGCTATAACGGTTTAATTGATGACAACTCGACAAGACTAACCCCTGCAAGTGTTAGTGGAATAATACAAAGATGTGGTACTATTTTAAAGAGTGCTCGATGCCCTGCTATGCTCACGGAACAAGGTTTAAAGGCTGCTGCAGCGACACTTATTAAAGAAAAAGTAGATGCATTAATTGTGATTGGAGGTGGTGGTTCATTTAATGGCTTACTTGCTTTAAAAAAACATTGGTCAGGACAAATTATTGGTATTCCTGGCACCATTGATAATGATATTGATGGAACAGACTTTACCATTGGTTTTTCTACAGCTATTAATACAGGCATAGAAGCGATAGACAAAATACGTGATACCGCAGAAGCTTTCGAACGGATTTTTATTGTTGAATTAATGGGGCGACGTAGTGGGAATATAACATTTAATGTTGGTATCGCTTGCGCTGCAGAACAAATATTATCATTCGAAAATTTTACCCAAGGTGACGAACAACAAAAACTTATTCATTTAGCCAACGAAATTACCCTAGCACAACAAAATAGACATGCCAGTTACATTATCGTTATGGCCGAAAATCTTTGGCGAGGTGGTGCAACTGAACTTGCAAGGCAGTTAAAGCTAACATCAAATATTGACTGTACTGCTTGCATACTCGGTTATATTCAAAGAGGTGGTTCACCTGTGGCTAAAGATAGAATATTAGCAACAAAGTTGGGCGTATCTGCCGTACAGGAATTAATAGCAGGGAGTAGTAATGTCATGATTGGTGAGCGTAATAACCTTTTAGTAACCGTTCCTCTTTCTGTTGTTGTGCAGCATAACGAAAAGGTCAGTGAAAGCTTAATATTAGCTCAAGAAAATATTCTTGCATTAACTGCGCAACATTAATCAATCAATAAACTCAATAAATAAAAAAGCCTACGCAACATTAGAAAAGTAGGCTTTAAAAAATATCGATTGATGTGCTGTTACTTATATACCTAGCTCTTTACACCATTTACAAGCAGCAATGAACTCTTGCTGAATAGAAGTAGCATCAAGGGAGTACATATCAATTATCTGATTAATGTTCTCGCCATTACCCGTAATATATTTTGTTGTTAAATCAAGTAACTCACCAAGTAAGCCAGAATGATCAACAAGTGCATTTTCAATAGGAGAAGCTAATGGCATTGTTTTAATAATTTCATGTATTGGCATACATAAAATAACTTCAATTGCACTTAACAGTCCTGTAATGAAAGCAAAATCACTAATTTCTTTAAAAGCATTTTCTTTTGCTAGTGCCGTCATTAATTTAGCGGTTATCAGCGCTTGCTTAGATACTTCATCTGTCTTATCTGTTGTTAATTTAGATAGCGCGAGAATAGTCACAAATTGTTTTAACTTGTCTTGGCCTAAATAAGCTGCAGCTTGTTTCAGTGAAGTAACTTCAACTCTTGTTGACGTTGCAACGTTGTTGACCATTTTCAACAATCCCACCGTTAGATTTACATCGTGACTAATAATTGTAGCAATTTTGTCGTAATCTAAAGGTGAATGGAATGTTTCGCTAATCAGATTTAACATCTGAGTTTTTATTGGCGCAAGTGTTTGCCCTTCTAAAACTTCAGGCTCGTGATAAAAGAAACCTTGGTAATAGTTAAAGCCTACTTCTGCTAATGCTTGTACTTGAAAATTAGTTTCAACTTTTTCTGCTGCAAGTTTAACACTATGACTTCTTAAACGTTCAATAACTTTATGTAAACGTTTAGGATTAACTACCTCAATGTCAACTTTGATGATGTAGATATATGGAAATAAAACATCCCATTTCTCGTCAAGATCATATTCTGTCAACGCAACCTTATAACCTTTACTATGATAAAACTTAACAATTTTAAGTAAACGTTCTGTCGGCGCTTTATGACCAACAAGCTCGATAATGATAGAGTTTTTGTCGAACATTAACGGGTATTTATTAACGAGACATTTTTCAGTAAAGTTAATAAAAGCGAGCTTACCCATACTAATTGAACGAATGTCACCTTGTAAGTGGTTTTGAATGATTAATTTTGAACTGGCAACATCTTGATCAATTTCAGGAAACTTGTTATCAGGGCTATCTCTAAATAAAAGTTCATAGCCGATAGTGGCACGGTTTCTATCTAATATTGCTTGTCTTGCTATATAGGTGCTATACATATATTAAAAGCTAAAATTTATTAAGTACTGTTAAGTTAAACATACCTTATTTTTCTATGATTTGGAAAGTAAATAAATGTTAGAGCTCAATATTTTACTAAAAAAGCTTAAGCGATGGGGTTTTATACATTACACAAATATACACCTCGAAAAATGAATTAATTATCAGTATTTCATTTCATAAATTAAAGATAAAATTCGTGAATTTATTAGTTACTGTTTATATATTGCGATCAATAAAGATCAACTGCTGGTAAATCGCATTGGTGGCCATATGAAAAAACTTATGATTTACATTACCAAAAGTATCACTCTGTTGGTGATAGTTTTTATGTGTACCGACCCCAAAATATATAAAAGGTATACCTGCTCTATGAAATATCCCATGGTCACTAGCCATTAACCAATTTACCCTCTCCTGCCTTCCCGATTTTTTTAATCGAAAGCCTTTTTTTATAGGAATATCAAATGAGTTTTGTAACCTTTTCAAATCATCTATATTAGCCTCTGATAAAAAATTATTTATGCCCCTTGATAAAAAACGAAGTTTAGTCGTTCTTTTATTACCTGAGATCATGTCTAAATTTATATTAAGTACAACATTACTCATTGTACGCTGATGGTCTTTTACAAATGCTTTGGCTCCACGTAAGTTTGACTCTTCACCATCAGTAAAAAGTAAAATAACATTATGTTTTAAAGGGTTTTCTATTAAGTGTTGACCAAAAGCTAATAATGCAGAAGTCCCTGATGCATTATCATCAGCACCGTTATATATCTTATTGCCTTTTTTTCCTATATGGTCAAAATGAGCCGTTAATACGATGTAACTTTCAATGTTGCCACTACCGGGGATCATAGCAATAATGTTATGTCCTTCAATTTCATTGAAATGATTTTTAATTATAAATTTATGTTGGTATTCATTATTTAGTGGCCGTATTGATGAACTTACTAATTGGTTAATTATGTATTTTTGCGCCATTATATTGCCTTCACTTGCAATTTTTCGACCGCCTAAGTCGTTTGATGACAAGTATGACAAATGCTCCAGCAGTGACTCTTTAGTAATAACATAGTTGAGTGTATCTGCTTGAGTAGCTTGAGCAGCTTGAGCATAAGAGCAAATAAACCAGGAGATATAAACACTAAAAATCGATAGTTTCTTAATGCGCACCCTCCTTATTTTTTTAAAAAATCTAATTTTGCTAAATACATTACATCAATACTATTTATTCTATTATAAGAAATAGCTCTAGCAATCGCATTTTGTGCTTTGTTATTTTCATTCAAAGCATAGTAAACTTTTGCTAAACCAAAATAAAATTCATGAGCTTGGTTATTGAGCTTTATAGCTTTACGATAATGAAGTAACGCTCCTTCATAATTGCCTAGATAAAAGGCCTCATCAGCAAGCAAAGCATAGTAGTATGGATTTCTTTCTCGCTTAATTTTCAATGTTTTTCGTATGTTTGCTAATTCTTTTATATCATTTTGATTATCAAGTAAAAGCGCTAAATTTGACATCGCTGTAAGGTTTTCAGGGTTAATCTTTATTGCATGACGGTAACTCTGTTTAGCCAATAATAAATCACCTACCCTTTTGTATAATATGCCCAAGTTTGCCCAAGCAGAGCTAAAATTTGGTTCTGTTATAGTAGCTGCTTTTAAGTAAGCATAAGCTTTAGTGTATTCCTTCTCTATTAGTGCTTGTGATCCTTTATTACTATAAAGCATTGATAATATTTCAGACTGGCTAATAATAGTTTTAGGAAATGATTTTTTAGTAACAAAAGGATCAAAATCAATAGTCAGTATTTCGCTACCAAATACAATTTGGGTATTTGGAGTTTTTGGTTTAGTGATAAGCAAGTTAACATGCCCTGTTAGCATATTGTATGAACCGTTTCTTACCCAATATTCAGGGATCTGTATATTTTGAAAATCAACATCTAAATTTGCTTCTTTCGCTAATGCATAAGCTAAAATAGTCAATGATAAACAATTAGCCTGTTTACTGTGATATGCCTCAATAGCACTAATATTAGCCGAAGCGTTATATGCTAATGCAACATTGGTTTGATAAAATATATGTTTGAGTAACTTCATTGAACGCTTTTGTATATCACGCTCCGTCATTAACTCCTCTTTCACCATTAAACGCATTTGATCGTCTAATGCAAAAATTTCTTCTTGTGTTTCTATTTTTACATCTTGGTAGTTAGGAAAGTGCTCATCTAAATATATGCTTTCATCAATCATAACTGCTTTATGATTGATATTATTAGTGTTTTGACATGCAGGTAATAATAAAATAAATACTAATAAAAATCCTAGCTTACAGTGCTTATTTGTAAAAACATCCATAAAACCTCCAAGAAGTTATTCTCTTTAAATGTATATAAAACGTACAGCTACTTTAAAGATATACTAAGAATGTCGTATTTGTTTTTTAATTGTTGGGTATTAATAATTAGTTACAATTATATTATTACAAAAAAGTTTATTTGTAATGTTTTATAAAATATAAGAGAGTGATTGAAATAATTTGTCCATTAGCAGTTAAATGGTGCTTTTGATAAAGCAAGGGATAAGGGAATATCTTGGAAGTGATTAGCACGAAGGTTATGAATAAACTTTAGTGTTTTAAATGCATCGAACCAAACAATTAACTGTTTATCAAATTGCTTTTTACTATTAAGCCTTTGTTTTTCAACAAAGGTTTCAAAACCAATTTCAATTAACGCTGGGTTAATAATAGTTGGTAATTGCGCAAACCACGAAGTTAAGTCACTCCTATACTCCCATAAGTTTGAAAAGGAGTATAACGTTGATTTTAGCAAGGTAAATAATTCAGGATGATAGTAACAATAGTCCTGGTTGCTCTTTTGTAAATCAAGTATTTTCTGCACCGCTGGCCCCGAACCAAAAGGGACTCTCTGTGACGTTCTCGCTTCAAGTTTTATTATCACATTTTCAATAAATTCAACATTACCTAGCTTTGCCAACTTGTTTAATAAATAAAAATCTTCTCCTGCGCTTCTCTTTGGAAAACCACGAGCTTGAGCATAAACTTCTGCAGTAAAAGCGAGCGTACTTCCAATAGTAAAAAAAGCATATGGTGAATTAGCATAATGTAAACCCGCAACATAATAACGCAGCGCTGTCTCATAAAGAAAATTAGCTTGATGAACACTTTCGTTTTCGCTACTGTGCATAAAATTAAAACAGCAAACTGCGGTTTTATTATTACGTGAGAGTAA
>Ga0233426_10003701_pt1 | contig 11874 bp, 12 predicted proteins | sample SI_118_April2016_6_FD_179875 | JGI IMG/M metagenome (GOLD analysis project Ga0233426, IMG submission 179875) | Seawater microbial communities from Saanich Inlet, British Columbia, Canada - SI_118_April2016_10_MG | ecosystem: Environmental > Aquatic > Marine > Inlet | place: Canada: British... | reverse complement strand
CCGAACCGACGCTCTTGCTGAGTGGCGTCAACTCGGTGTGGCATAACGGGCGGCTTCATTGTCCTTGCAGAGACTAGTTCGCATTCGTCTGACAGCACCGCCATCATACTCATTCAAGTTGTTGGTTATGATTAATTAATTTGATTGGTACTAAGTTTACCCCTACTTTTACCCCTACAATGTTGACCATACCCACTATATTTGCCACGCGCCCGCACGCCTGCGCGTCGTTGCAAACATGTGTGGTTTTGCATGCGGTTACGCAGCTGTTTGCCTGCTGAGGCCTGTATGGTCCGCTAAGGGCGCTACGAGGGCTGGGTGTGGGGTTAGGTTGATTGTACAGCCCTAAATGAACGCCACTTCTACTCACGAGACAATTTCAAGCTCAATCGAACCGCGGTTCTTACTGAGTGGCGTCAATTATTGAGCGCATAGTTTCAGGCTGCGCTAGCAATCTGATGCGACTTCTCATTCGTCTGACAGCACCTGCCACAAACTGCCTTACTAGCAGTTGCATATCCCCGATAAGCATCAGTTATTAATCATATCTTCTAACCCGGCGCTTGTAATGACGCATTTGAATAATGACCAAATTTCTGAGTGCTACAAGTTGTACGACAACAAGAACAGGCAGTAGCCAGACCCAGGGCACTAAGCTTCAAATTGTGCAAGTAGAGGAAATTTTTTGTCAGCGTCTGACATGATCTGCGGCTCACCTGGCCACGCAATCGCAATGTCGGGGTCATTCCATCGAATACCCGCAGCGTGGCCGGCAGTGTAGGCCGGTGACATTTGGTAAAGCAGCGTTGTATTTGGTTCCAGTGCTAGAAAACCGTGTGCAAAACCTTCGGGAATAAACACCGCGTTCATTTTGTCGGCGCACAATTCAACTGCGTGCCACTTACCAAACGTCGGACCCCGTCGCAAATCAACCGCAACATCATACGCTCGGCCTGAAACGGCACGCACCAATTTTCTTTCTCCGAAGGGCGCAGACTGATAGTGCAGTCCACGTAGCGTGTACGCACCATTTGTAGACAAATTGGTTTGAACGGGTACAAAGTCGAGGCCCGCTTCTGCAAATGTGTCGATGCAAAACGCCCGCGCAAATGAACCACGTGGATCGGTATGTGGCGTTGCCTCGACCTCAATCAACCCGGGAAGCGGCGTTTCAACGAATTTCAATGGATCTGCAATGCGGGGATAGCGGTAATAAACTGCCCCCCCCACTCCCTAATATGCGATTGTTGTTCTATCACTTCTGACGCGATGTTCCATGGCAAGATAAAGAGATAGTCGGGGCGCCGGGTTGTTATTTCATCGGGTGAAAATACGGGAATATGGCTGCCCGGCAAAAGCGTGCCCTGCTTGCACGGGTTGCGATCCACAACGAAAGCAATGTCTGCATCGTCAAGACTAGCAACATTGATGAATGTGTTTCCCTTGGCCGCGGCACCGTAGCCCGCAACAGTTTTTCCTTCGGCCTTGACCTGCGCAAGGAAGTCGCGAAATTCAGTTAGAATGCCTTCGACCTTCGAGGCCAAACCAACATAGCCGTCAACACGGTTCATATGCAGCGCGTCTTCTGCCGCTTGCACACGCGCTACGTTTTCGGTGACTGTATGCGCACCATGATGGCCAACAAAAACCCGCAATGATCCACCGTGAGTTGGCAGTTTTTCAATGTCAAATATTACTAGTCCAACTTTTTCCATAAGGCTCTGCATAAATGTTAGCGACAAATAGGAATAATGTTCGTGGTAAATCGTGTCGAACTGGACTGCCTCTAATAAGCTGGCAAGATGCGGGAACTCGAACGTCGCAACGCCGTCCGACTTAAGCAGAACTTGAAACCCTTTTACAAAATCTTCGATTTCGGGAACATGGGCCAACACGTTATTTGCGGCCATCAAGTCTGCTGCAAACCCCTGCGCCTTTAGGGTCGTTGCTGTTTCTTCATTGAAAAACAAAACCTGTGTTGACACGCCCTTTTCTTCGGCAAGACTTGCGGCATGACCTGCCGGTTCGACCCCAAGGACAGGAATGCCTTGGGCAACAAAGTGCTGCAACAGATAACCGTCATTAGATGCAATTTCGACGACCATCGACGCTGCATCCAACCCGAACCGTGCAGTCATATCTCGGGAGTAGCGCGCTGCGTGCGCCACCCAACCGGCAGACCACGACGACAAATAGGCATAATCATGGGAAAAGATTGTATCCGCGCTTGGTGTTTCCGTGGTTTGCACAAGCCAGCAATCATTGCACACAACGACATGCAGTGGAAAACGCCGTTCATTCGCAATCGCAACGGCGTCGTCAACATGCAGATAGCTATTTGCCAACGGCGTCGTTCCTAAATCGACAAGCGTCTGCGTTATTGGAGCTTGGCAAAATCGGCATTTGCAAATCATAAGGGTTTCCTCTGAAAGGCATCTATTTGAGCGTCTGTCAGCGCGCTCATTTGTTTTGCGGCCATGAACCCAGAATACCAATGGGCTGTCAGGTCTATTGCTTGGTGGCTATCCAATCGCGGTTGCCATGGCAGACTGCGCGTCGCGCGAGTCGGGTCTATCGACAACAGCGCCATTTCATGTGGTCCGTTTGCTGTCATGTCGTCGAAAAACGCGGGGTGGCCAAGCGTGGTCAAAAAACGGTTGGCAAGCGCGCCTACAGTGACGGACGGACTGTTGGATAGCGGGCCAAAATTCAGTGCCAAAGGCAGATCAATGCGCTGTTGTGTGCTGCGCGTCAGTGCTTCGGCAAACGTGAAATATCCGTCAAGACAATCCAGTACGTGTTGCCAAGGGCGGGTTGCTTTTGGATTGCGAATTTCAGGCATCCGTCCAGCCATCAACGCCCGCACGATATCGGGGATGATACGATCCGCAGAGAAATCCCCGCCCCCGATTACGTTGCCCCCTCGCGCAGTGACAACCGGTACGCCCATTTCAGAAAAAAACGCACGCCTATAGGATGCCACAGCGATTTCAGTGGCAGCTTTGGACGCTGAATAAGGGTCATGCCCACCCAACCGGTCCTCTTCTCGATATGCCCGCCCACTGCCGTCGTTTTCGTAAACTTTGTCTGATGTGACGATGATGATAGCCTGCGGTTTGGCGTGTTTGCGCAAGGCATCCAAAAGATGAACTGTGCCCATAAAATTGCTGCCAAAAGTCAACACCGGGGCCGCGTAAGACAGCCGCACTAACGGTTGCGCCGCTAAATGAAACACGATGTCTGGGTCTGCGTCGGCCACAAGCCTGCTTGTTAGTTCTGCGTCGCGCAAATCCGCAATATGTGATGAAACAAGGTGGTTGCTGCCCAATGCCGCAAACAGATTGGGTTCAGGCTCTGGTGCAAGGGAAATACCAGTCACCTCGGCCCCCAATTTTGCCAGCCATCTGCCCGCCCAAGCGCCTTTAAATCCAGTGTGTCCTGTCAACAGAACCCGCCTACCGGCCCAAAAGGTCACGTCCACGCCTTCCAAGGTGCTGCACCGCTGGCCCAAAGGCTTTCAAGATAGTTGCGATCGCGCAGCGTATCCATCGCGTGCCAGAACCCGGGGTGGCGCCAGGACATCAGTTGCTGATCCCGCGCAAGGCCTTCAAGTGGCTCGCCCTCAAACGCGGTACCATCCCCTTCGATCCGCTCTAGCACGCTGCGTTCCAGTACGAAAAATCCGCCGTTGATGCGGCCTTCGTCGCCTGGGGGTTTTTCAATAAACCGTTCAACCTTACCTTTGTCGGAAATTTCCAATGCACCGTATCGACCAGGCGGTGTTACGGCGGCCACAGTCGCTTCGAGACCGTGCGCGATATGAAAATCGACTTCAGCGCGGATATCAATATCGGCGACACCGTCGCCATAGGTCATGCAGAAACGATCGAGAATGTATGGGCTGACACGGCGCAACCGCCCGCCGGTCATTGTCTCTGCACCCGTATCGACAAGCGTCACTTTCCAAGGCTCGGCTTCGGAGTTGTGGTAAGTAGTCTTGCCGGTGCGTACATCAACCGTCACGTCCGAGGAATGCAGAACGTAATTAGCGAAATACTCTTTGATCATGTAGCCGCGATAGCCACAGCAGATCACGAAATCGGTAATCCCGTGGGCAGAGTAAAGTTTCATTACATGCCAAAGGATGGGCTTGCCGCCGATTTCGATCATGGGTTTTGGACGCAGGTGACTTTCTTCGGAAATTCGAGTTCCTAAGCCTCCAGCCAGAATAACAGCTTGCATGCTTATCTTTTCCCTACTCGCTGGCGTTTGAAATGAGTTTTGTGATTAATAACTTAATTGTTGGAAGTGGACAACAAAAAGTCTCTGACATAAAATGTTCGCGCGAAATGACATCACAGCGTGTCAATGTCGTATTGCCGTGCTGTATTGTCTGTGCGAAAATATCCTATAAAACGCAACACGCTTGAATGCCCCGATCCGATCAATTACACTCGCCTTCCAGTACCGATCGATATTGCTAGCCAAAGGTCGAAGCGGGTCCAGTTGGCTAGAACAGCTTCCAAGCTCCACAGTACTGATCGTCGTTTCTTCTTAGTGGCTTGATCCAAATTCGCTCAAGACGGAACCTAAGAGATTGAATAAGAATGGGTATTTTTCTGCGGTCGTCGCTGCAGCGAGTGCCCAAAATGGCTGTTTCGCATTAAAAATCTTCCCGCAGCACCTATCCTGGTTTTCCGAAGCTTAAAAGACCAACTACCTAACGCTGTGCCTGCAATACTACAGAGTTGCAGCTCGCGTTTGCGTCGACAGGATAGGTTAGCGTAAGCGATTTCACCGGTAAAGGCAAAGCAATCAGGATAATGGTCGGGCGAACTAGCAGAGAAATATGAACCTGTTTTTGATCACGCTATGATCACCCAAGCGCGCCATTTCCTCGAACGCAGCGATGCGTTCTTGAATGCACATGAGATCATCACTGGCGTGACTCAAAAAATATATTCTTATGAGGACCTTCTGGGTGATCCGACACCCTATTTTGATTGGGCTGCTGTTGCACGTGGCATCGAAATAGTGAGCGACCAGCGACGTAATATGCGGTCCAACGCAATGTTCAAATCGAAGAGTGGATCGCTCGGTTTCACATTGAAACAGACCTAACAGGCCGCAACGTTATGACATTCATAGTGGTTCGAAAAGTAAGCTTAAGGCGGTCTTTTGTGCATTTCGCTCACGCACCCTGCGGCCTAAATACCTTTATCAGTTCTAACAGGAAGTATCTGCAAGATCACACAATCGAACCTTTAGTCGAATGTGCCCGCCAAAGCATTTTGCCAACCCGAACAACTGACCCGAAAATCGTTGTCGGCAGATCACACAATGGGGTCGACGCGGCGCATACCTCATCAATAACCTGGACTGCCTGCGCAATCCCATTCATTTTGGTACCACCTGAAATTTTGACCTTGGCAAGGCTGACTGCAATGTTTGCACTGCTTTCCAGCCTTGGCGCGAGTGGCGGCGTTGTCGCAACAAGCTTAGATTCCGTCTGGATATCAAACGCCAAAATCGTATCCGCAAGACTGGCCAACACCAAAGCCGCCTGATCACGGGCATCCGACGCAATATGTGCAGGGTATCCGCGCAATTCGGGCTCAACCCGCTCAAGCCACGCAACCTCGTCAAGTTTAAGCGGCCGACCAGCGCACCTATGCGCCAGTTGCAAGGCATCTATTGTGACTAGATTGACGGATGGGCATGTCGCAGGCGTACGCCCAAGAAAAGGATCACCCATCAGTTCCGCCACAAACTTTGCATGCTCCGACGTTGGCTCGATTGCCCCAGACTGCGTGTATTCAATGCCCGCCGTCCCATTTGAGCGCGGTGATGATCCCCCAATGGTCACTGGCAAATCGACGGCTAGAATATCGGTGTCTGCGTGGATCAGATTGGCGACTGAAGCATAGACATCTGGGCAGGTCGTCCAAAAATAAGTGCCATCCTGAAACCCACGGACTTTTTCAATTAGTCGTCGACTGATACAGCCGTGATATATCATGGCACCCGACTGATATCCGTTGATACGGGCCGTGATGAAATCGGAAAGCAGCGCTTGTGGATTGAGCAAACGCACTCGACCAGACACTTTGTTGGTGCGCAAAACAACACTGCCTTGGCGCCCCCTGTCTCGATCAGGCCATATGTAATTAACAATGCGCCATTTGAAGATGTCGAAATCACCGCACGCAATCATATCCCGGAGCAATACAAACCCGTTCGGCGCAAGCGCATCATCGTCACCAATGAAAACAACATGACTGCCAGTGCTGGCGTTAAGCCCTGCTTCAAAATTCTGACGCATCGACAGCCGAATAGGTTGACGCACGTATACCAGCCCAGAAATGCCACTTTGCGCACAGACTTCGGCTGTTTCATCGTCTGATGCATTGTCAGACACGACGACTTCAACATCGCCTTTGTAGGCCTGAACCGCGACTGCTACTGTTTGCAGCGTTTCCCGAAGATATAAAGCGCGGCTGCGAGTTGGAATGATAAGCGAAATTTTCATTTTTTCGAAGCTTCCGGATAGATTACCTGCGCATCTTTGGGCAGCCACTTAGCATTCTCGGGCAGAATGTCGCGCGCGCGCGCCGGGTTGAGTGCCGCTACCACAACATCAACATCCGGGCAGGCTTCTGGCACAAGGATGGGTTTACCGTTCATGCTGCTACCCAACAAATGCGGGTTCCGGTCCAGAAAACACACAGTGCGATCTTCGGCCAGCGGAGAGAACAACGCGCCATAAAACCCTGCACCATAAATCGCAATTTTTGAGATCTTGGTGTCTGGTGATGCAAGGACAACACGCAAATTATCAAGCATGTAGCGCCATTCATTCAGCAAAGTCAAAACCTCTTCCGTTTGGTCCTGCACGGGCTCGACGTCGGCTTCTGCACTGTGTTGTGCAACGACCACATGGGCGCCCCGAAACAGATTAGACCGCGAAGACACGATTGACAGACCTGCAGCCTGCACAGCGTGATGCAGCGACGACGGCACGAAATGGTTCAAATGATCCACGACCAGCAAGTCACCTGAATTACCGATGGGGTCCGGCACGGTGAAAAATAACTGGCCATCCGGCGCAAGACAACTTTTCATTGATTTCAATACCAAAACCGGATCGGCCACGTGTTCTAGCACGAAGTGCGATGTGATTAGATCAAACCTGCCAGCCCAATGATCGGGCAGTGCATAAGTCGCCTGCGCATCGCGTTCGATCCATTCATCCCAATGGCTGCGGTAATCTTCGGACACATCAAAAACATGAGGCTGCACATCAGGGCGAGCTTCAAGGAAACGGTGGGTTGTGACGGCTTTTGCAGCGCCAAAATCGAGCAACTTTGCGCCTTCAGGAACATCCATTTCCATGAGCAACTGGGCTTGATGTGAGGTCCGAAACACCGGCCCGTCATCCTCCATCGCATAGAGTTGATCGTGATCATCCGATTGCAGCGAAATCCGGTAGTCATGATCGTAAAATGCTTGAACGTCAGGCAGGTCCGGCGATTGAACGTGGCCACAGGCACGGCAGACTGACACTTCGGTTTTGACGTCGATCATGGTCGACAAAGATGTCATTGCGGGAGAATCAGCCAGATAATCAGGATAAGCCAACTCCGCCTTGCAAATACGGCAGTTTTTCATTTCGGAATTACCACAAGCTCAGGCATAATTGTTTCAAAACTCTCACCCACCGCGAAGGATCCGCGCCAGCTTATTTTTACCCCCGTTGGATCTGCAAAATTGAACATGCGCCACTGCATTGACCAACGCGGACGATCTGAAACGTTCTTGCCAGATTGATGCAAAGTCAAAAAATCCACCAAGATAAGATCGCCAGGTTCGCTCAGCGGTGCAATCTGGTCATAGCGTGCAAGGCGCTGTTCTTCTTTGTCTAACCGCAATGCATAGGCACCAGTTTTTCCGATACCGCCGTCGTCCTTATAGACCGGAACAATTCCTTCACGTTGCGACCCGACGGCTATGTCAAGCGGACCGATTTCAGAAGTAACCGATACCAGTGGTGACCAAAATACAATGCCATCCAGACTGCGCAATTGCGCTGGAAAATCCTGATGCCAGAGTGCACGGAATTTGCCCTCGGCTGGGCTGTCTATGCGAATACCGTAACCACCCGAAGCAAGGCCCGGTTCGGATCCAGGGCGTAGGGCGCGAAAAACATCGTCATTGCGCGCATCACTGACCAATCTCATAAACGCTGGAATTTGCTTTATGGCATCGTATACTTCCCCTCCCCAGGACCGATCCGCTGCCGCCAACGCGAGGTATCCAGGGCCCATTGCCTCGTCGGGTGTGTCTGTCGGTGCTTCTACGCCATACTTTTGGCACAGGTCAGCAACAATGCGTCGCACACCTTCGCGGATTGGTTCGATCATGGTCTTGCGGTCATAAAAGCCGCGCAAAACAGTGTAACCTTCACATTCAAATTGCTCGGCTTCGGCGGCATATGTCTGTGTCATTTGGATTGATCTCCATCAGTCAAAAAGGCCCGCCAATTTGTGCTACCTAGGCGGAGATGCGAGAGGAGGGCAGTTTCTGGATCGGTTGAGGCTATCAAATCGAGGCCTGACACGTAAGGTGTAAAATTGCCGTATGGCTGTGGCCAGGGAAATATTTTGTAATTCATGTAACGCACGTCAATGCCGGCCGATTCAAACGCCTCATGGTCAAGATAGTTGCGCGCACCGTGACCTGTAATATAAGTTTTGCCACCAACTGCTGTGACAATATTCAACACCCTCTGCCAAGAACTACCAGTGATGCCCATATTCGACGCACGTAATATTTGGGGTGGCAAAACGCCTGACGTTTTTGCAAGTACCTCGGCTGAAGCAATAAGGGAACAGCAAAGAGTGCCTTCTTTGGCTATAGCCTCGTCAAAGAGATGCATCGCTTTGACGGAATGGGGCCGGTCTCGCAAGGATTGTTTAAGAAGTGCGCGATGGCTGGCCTGCCAATCACTACCCTTGGCTTCAAGATCTTGGATAGCGCAATGCGTGCCTTTGTTAACCAACGGGACTGACATCCACTTGCTGCCACCCGGCAATTTGACCTGAACACGATTGGTAAAACTGCCTTTTGAAAACTGCGCGTCATCCAACCAGATATAGATATCGGCCAACGCCATCTGAGCAAGGAAGCCACTCCACGGGAAATACATCGGTTGTGAAATGACAACGCGAGTCAAAAGACGTCCAGCTGCTTTTCGAACAAGATCACATCATAGGTTGTGGTTCCGTCATCGTAGTGCGCGTATAAAACTCCAACCCGCCGCCAACCTGAGCGATCATACAGCGCAATCGCAGTTCGATTGTCGCTGCGGACGTGCAACAAAAGTTTACGCAGCTTGAGATCAATTCTAGCAGCGCGTTCAATCTCGACTAGTGCCCGTACGCCAAGTCCTTTGCCACGCGCCAATGGCAATAGTCCTAGACCCAACCAACCAAAGCGATTTTTGTGATGAATATCATAGATCTGAGCAAAACCTGACACGGTCAAAGCATCATCTTCGATGATCTTGAACCAACCATGCGCCATCCGGCGTTTGATCCAATTTGACGTCTTTGCAAGTTCGTTATCATCTGTAACATCAGCCGGGTTGGCCATCAAAAGATGTTGCAAAACTGTGTTTGAGCGCATCTGCAAGAGCGATGCAGCGTCGGTCTCATTTGGCTTTCGCAGCATAGGTCAAACCGATTTGCGGCGTATATAACCACCTGGTGACGACGACATCACGAGCTTGCCATTCAGAACCTCGTCCACCTCGAAACCGTCATTATCGACCATAAAATCGCGCAAGGCGGAAAGCGGTTCGTTACCTTTGAACCAAACCCTGGACCGTTTCTTCGGAGCTTCGTCTTTTTCAATATGACCGACAAGCGTATCAGCTACCACCATGTAACAACCCGCTGTGACTAATTGCCCGTAAGCGCGGCATTCCGCCAGTACGTGATCGCGGCTGTGGTCACTGTCCAAAACAACCATGACCGATGCTCCCTCAGGAATAAGGGCGCGGACTTTTTCCAGGGTTTCATCATCTGCCGATCCCCCTTCAATCATCTCGACGCGCTTGGACATCGGGTGTGTTTCGATTACTTTTCGGTTATGGGGACGAATGTCAATATCGACGCCGATTACCTTCCCTTTGCCGATCACTTCCAACAAAGATGCCATGAACAGAACTGATCCGCCCCGCGCCACGCCTGTTTCAATTATCACATCTGGCTTTGTCGCCCAGATCACTTCTTGTGTGGCCATTACATCTGCTGGCATCTGAATAATCGGCACCCCCATCCAGCTCCATAGATAGGAATAGTCATAGCGGTCTAGCGCGGTCACCATTGCTTTGGACTGACGGAAAACATCCGCGTCTTGCCCCAACGCAATGGACTGACGGATTGTAGACTTCTTAAAGTCTGCTCGGTCGTCTAGATGAGCCATATTAGTCCTCGTAATCAAACCTCGATTTGCGATAAGGTCATAGACTAAAGCAGCTATGTAGGAAAGCAATTAATGAACAAACCCGCACGATCGCTACCATTCATTCCCGTTGCAGCGCCGTCCATTACCGAACGTGAAGGCGAACTAGCCCGAGAAGCTGCCCTAACCGCATGGGGTCCAGGACATTACGCGTTTAACGCGCGTTTTGAGAGCATGATGGCGCAGTATGTAGGCGTAAACCACGCGGCCAGCCTGCCCCACGCCACATCCGGATTGCACCTTGCACTTGCGGCGGCTGGCATTGGCCCTGGAGATGAGGTTATTGGGCCAGATGTTACATGGATCGCGTCGATGGCTCCTATCAGCTACGTTGGCGCAAAACCCGTGTTTGTCGATATCTTGCCTGACACATGGTGTATCGATCCGGATGCCGTGGAAGCCGCTATTACCCCGCGAACAAAAGCAATCATTGGTGTCGATTTGTATGGCTCCATGTGCGATTGGCAGCGTCTTCGCGCCATTGCGGATCGCCTTAAAATTGTTTTGATTGAAGATTCTGCCGAAGCACTCGGATCGATTTTTGATGGCAAAAAAGCGGGCTCTTTGGGGGACATGGCGGTTTTTTCGTTTCATGGCTCCAAGACGATCACCACGGGCGAAGGAGGTATGATTGTTACGAATGATGACGACCTTTTTGCTCGAATTCAGAAACTTCGGGATCATGGCCGCCCGCCGGGGGACCGATTTTTCCAAAATGACGAAGTGGCCTTCAAATACAAAATGAGCAGTGTACAAGCCGCTTTGGGCGTTGCACAAATGGAGCGTATCGAAACGCTGATCGCTTACAAACGCCAATTGTTTGGTTGGTATCGCGACAGGTTAGGCTATGTAGACGGGATTAAACTGAACGCGGAACCTGACTTGGTTTCTAATTCGTATTGGATGGTCACCGCTGTTCCTGACACCTCTTTTGGTCATGACAAGTTTTCTTTGCAAGCCGCCCTTCGAAACCATGGGATCGACAGCCGTCCGTTTTTCTCACGGCTCACAAAACTCGGTGCGTTCAAAGACCACCCTCAATCAGTGAGGCCGCCCCTTTGCAAAAGGTCTAGTGACCTAGCTCCAACCTGCGGCATCAATTTGCCGTCTGGATACGGGCTTGATGAATATACGGTAGACCGCGTGTGTGTCTCTCTTAAAAAAATTCTATCTACGCCGGCTTTGGTTTAAGAACCGAAAGAGGTATTGTTAGACAAAACTAACTTGAGACGGGGCGGGCTGTTTCGTAGTCTTGACGTATAGCAAAACGCTCTCCATTCAGGTACTTTAAAACGAGCCCTGAGATCATCCGCTTGGCTGTGATGCTTTGTGTGCGGTTTCCGCTTTCGC
>Ga0233426_10003697_pt1 | contig 11884 bp, 7 predicted proteins | sample SI_118_April2016_6_FD_179875 | JGI IMG/M metagenome (GOLD analysis project Ga0233426, IMG submission 179875) | Seawater microbial communities from Saanich Inlet, British Columbia, Canada - SI_118_April2016_10_MG | ecosystem: Environmental > Aquatic > Marine > Inlet | place: Canada: British... | reverse complement strand
TAAACCATTGTACGCTTCTAAATCTGCTTTGATAGAACCCACAGCTAAATCTGCTTCTATTCTTATTGGGATTTTGTTTAAATCATTCGAAATCCAAAGACTAATACTTTCTTGGGCTTTAAATACCCTGCCAAACTGAACATAAGGCCTAAACTTTAAACAAGATACTTTTCCGAATTTAGTTTTGAGTGCTTCTGTTCCTAAATATTCCAGCTTAAAAGGGAAAACACCGTCGTCATCATAGAGCATACTAATCACGGTAAAATCTCCTACTTTTAATTTGGCTGGATTAATTTCATTGCGCAAAAAATAAAAGGCAGAAATAATATCCTGAATGCCCTTTTGGGTGTCGAATTCAAAATCTTTTCCGTTTTTAACATCTTGCATATAAGCTTTGTCATTTTCATGATCAAAGTCCACTTCCAAATGCATGGTAGTACCACCTTCTCTCACCTTTCTAATAAACCTTATGGGTTCATTTTCTTTGGGTGTAAAAAAGCTTTCGTAAGTATCGTCTACTTTAAAAAATATACTGGCCCACCCCGTAGTCTTTCCTTTGGCCACAACGTGAAATAAAGGCTTTTTCTCCAAAGATGCTTTGGTCAAATGCAAGGTAGCGTAACTGGCATTTAAAAATCCATAATGAAGTCTAAACTTCAACCACTCCCCGTCTTTATAAGCAACAGAAGAATCTTGGGCAGTTAGGCTCCCGTAAAAACCCAAAAATAGACACAGAAGAATGATTTTTTTCATAACCAGATTTAGGGTAAAAATAGAAAAAAGGAATGGCTTTAAATTCTCCTTCACAGATATTTAACCATATTTTGCATTTTAATTAAGCTCCTGTGATACAAACATTGTATTTATCCAGGTCCTTACGGTCAGTAGCAAACAAAAAAAAGCCCAGTTTTACAACTGGGCTTTTCTTAAATAACCAACCAAACTTTAAATGATGAAAAACCAATACTTAAAGTTCTAAAGGGAACCACCCCTTTATACTTCAAAGGTAATACAAACATAGACCGCTACAAATTTTTTAAACCACTTTAACTAAGGTCTTAACAGTAATTTATCTATTGGGCGCATTTTTTAGTAATTCCTTAAGAATAATCACTATTTGAAACTATTTAAATAATAGGAAATATCTGAAATTAAGAGCGTTAAAACGGAAAAAACGCAGGAATAAAAAATAAGGATATTTAATGAAAATGCTCATACAATATGCTGGCTTTTGCTGGACCTACTTGAGTAATTAAAGCATCTAAGTTAGCTTCTTTTATCTTAGCGACTGTTTTAAAATGCCTTAATAATTGTGTCGCTGTTTTTTCTCCTATTCCCTTAATTCCGTCCAATTCTGAAACTATAGCACCTTTACTTCTCAAATTTCTATGAAAAGTAATCCCAAATCTGTGGGCTTCATTTCTCAATTGTTGGATTACTTTTAGAGACTCGGATTTCTTATCTAAATACAAGGGAATAGGATCTTCAGGGAAATAAATTTCCTCCAAACGCTTTGCAATACCCACTATAGCAATTTTCCCTCTTAAGCCTAATTGATCAAGGGCTTTTAAAGCAGCAGATAATTGCCCTTTACCTCCATCAATTACAATAAGTTGTGGTAATGAACTGCCTTCTTCTTTGAGCCTTTTATAGCGCCTGTATACCACTTCTTCCATAGAGGCAAAATCATCAGGTCCCTCTACGGTCTTAATGTGAAAATGTCGGTACATTTTTTTATTGGGCTTGGCATTGGTAAACACCACACAAGCAGCCACCGGATTAGACCCTTGAATATTAGAGTTGTCAAAGCATTCAATATGCACTGGAAGCGAAGAAAGCCTTAAATCTTGTTTAATTTGAGCCAAAATACGCTTAGAATGACGTTCAGGATCTACAATACGCATTTGACTCAATTTATCCTGTCTATAAAAACGGGCATTGCGCTCAGACAACGCTAACAATTTTTGTTTGTCTCCCAAAACAGGTATAGTAGCCTTTATTCCTTCTGGCATTAATACTTTAAAAGGGATGATCACCTCTTTAGAAATAGATTTAAAACGCTCCCTTAAGGACACAATAGCCAATTCTAAAATTTGTGCATCTGTCTCCTCCAGCTGCTTTTTAATTTCCAGGGTGTGAGATCGAATAATGGCGCCGTGAGAAAGTTCAAGAAAATTCACATAGGCATGGGTTTGGTCTGAAATAACAGTAAACACATCTACATTGTTTATTTTAGGATTTACTATTGTGGACTTAGATTGGTAACCAGCCAATACGGCCAGCTTTTCTTTTACTTTGTGGGCCATTTCAAAAGCTTCCTCAGCGGCGTAACGATCCATTTCTATTTTAAAATGCTTCATTGCTGCAGCTAAATTGCCCTTTAATATATGTCTAATGGCTTCTATATCTTTAGCATATGAGGCCTCTGATTGTAAATTCTCACAAGGTGCATGGCAATTCCCTAAATGATACTCCAAACAACTTTTATACCTGCCTTCTTGAATTTTTTCAAAAGAGAGGTCATAATTGCAGGTTCTCAAAGGATAAAGCCCTTTAATGAGCTCCAGCAAAACCTTCACCATTCTCTTATTGGTATAAGGCCCAAAATATTCTGAACCATCTTTAATTAACTGACGGGTTAAAAAGACCCTTGGAAACCGTTCTTTTTTAATACAAATCCAAGGAAAGGTCTTGTCATCTTTTAATAATATATTATACCTTGGCTGGTATTTTTTAATCAGGTTGTTTTCTAATAAAAGTGCGTCTGACTCTGTGGGAACCACTATATGCTTGATCAGCACAATTTTCTTGACCAATAAGCGTGTTTTGGCTATCTCGTGTTTTAAAGTAAAATAAGAGCTGACCCTTTTTTTAAGGTTTTTGGCTTTTCCTATATATAAAATCTTATCTGAGCTATCATAAAACTGGTACACTCCCGGAGTTTCCGGAAGTACACTGAGTTGTATAGAAATGCTATTGGCCGCCATAGGTGATTTACAAAGGTATAGTAGAAATTATTATTGGGCCTTTATTTTATCTGTATTTTTATAAGCTTAAAATGCCCAATTTATGAATAAAATAGCCCTTAGAAGTGCTTACCTTGAAAAAAGAAAAAAGCTCCAAACAGAAGAAATTGCTACATTAAGTGCCGCTATAGGGAATCAATTATTAAACTGTCCTATATGGGATGCCTCCTATTACAGCCTATTCCTGAGTATTGTTTCCAAAAAAGAAATAGATACCGAATTCATCCTCACATTACTGCATGGAAGAGATAAAGAAGTCTGTTTGCCAAGAATACAAAACGATACTGAAATAGTGCATATACTACTGACAGACAATACCAAAATAAAAACAAACCATTGGGGGATTCCAGAGCCTCAAAATGGATTGACTGTTCCCCCTTCAGAAATAGAAGTAGTCTTTATTCCTTTATTGGCATATGATAAAAAAGGGCACAGAGTCGGATACGGAAAAGGATTCTACGATCGTTTTTTATCTAAATGCAAACCAAATACCCTAAAAATAGGCTTATCCCTATTTGAACCTGAAGAAAAAATTGAGGGCTTAGACGCCACAGATATTCCATTAGATTACTGTGTAACACCAGTTAAGGTATACGAATTTAAATAAACAATTCTGAGTCTTATGATACAGCTCAGATCTAATTCTGACAAATGATGCAGAAAAGAAGACAAATTTAGCGACTTTGAAAATTCGCAAAACACCTATCCCTGTGGAAAAGCTTTTTTGTTGAAGACCAATAAAAGACCTACTCCAGTACTAATAGCGGTGTCTGCAATATTAAAAACTGGTTCAAAAAATCTTAATGAATTTCCTCCTAAAACTGGCACCCATTCTGGCCATGTAGTATCTATGAGCGGGAAATAGAGCATGTCTACCACCTTACCTTGTAGTAAGCTGCCGTAAGGCTGATCAGAAAATAGGGTCGCTACTTGGTACATACTGTCATTAAATAGTACCCCATAAAAAACAGAATCAATAATATTACCCAAGGCCCCTGCGAAAATCAAAGCTTGGGCCATTTGCAAAAAAAGTGGCACACCTTTTTTAACAGAACTTACAAACCACGCACCAATTCCCACAATAGCAAACAGTCTAAAAACGGTGAGGGCAATTTTTCCACTTACATCTGAAATGGGTAAAATATCACTGAGTTTGGCCCCCCAAGCAGCGCCCTCGTTTTCGATAAATAAAATTTGAAAACCAGAAAAGACCTCTACTGATTCTCCTAAAAAAAAGTGTGTTTTAATATAAATTTTTACACATTGGTCCAGAATCAATAAAAAATAGGCGAGTAAAAAAGGCTTTTTAAACATAATAGGTACTTAGGTGGCTAAAATAAACATTATTATTAAAATGAAACTAGTCTAGAGGAACCACTTTAATGTCTCCGTGTATGGACCGCAATACAATCTCTGAAAGCCCCTTTGGAACACTGGGTAAAATTAGCGTTCCATAGGTTGTTTCAGCATTTACAATGGCTTTTTTTTGCTTTAAAATAATAGGCGCTCTAATGGTATTTACCCGCACTTGATTCCCTACTTCTTTTAAAACACACAATCCGTCATTGAGTTGGATCTGAAGTTTCTCAAAAATACCCTCAGCATTTATTTGGGTATTTCCTCCATCTATATAGACTTCTAGATATGTTGGTATTTCAATAGCCAAATCAACCGACCATATTTTGTGGGCACTGAGTTTGTCATTGGGAAGTTCAAAAGTTGCTGAAAGGTCTGGTTCAATAAATAAGGTATTTCCTTTTCTAGTAAACACGATCATCTGATGGAGACTGTACTCTCCATTTAAACGTGCTGAAACAAGAAGTTCCTTGGAGGAAGATGGTTTTAAATGTAAGGTATTGACTTCTTGGGCCAATACATGGATTTGGGTGAGAGAAGGGTCTTCTAAAACTTTAGATAATATCTTTTGAGACCAGGATAAATGAAGGGCTAACACCAGAAGTATCGCTGTGTATATAACCTTCAATAACGACTACTTTTGCATGTTCTTAGCTTCAATACTTAGGGTCGCGTGAGGGACTAGCTTTAATCTTTCTTTGTTGATTAATTTACCCGTTACCCTGCATATGCCATAGGTCTTATTCTCAATTCTAAGCAAGGCATTTTTTAAATCCCTGATAAATTTCTCTTGACGAATAGCCAATTGGGTATTAGCTTCTTTGCTCATGGTCTCAGAGCCTTCTTCAAAAGCCTTGAAAGTTGGAGAGGTGTCATCTGTACCATTGTTTCCATCATTCATATATGAACTCTTTAAAAGTTCAAGATGAGACTTAGCCACCTCTATTTTCTCAGAGATAAGGACCTTGAATTCTGCCAAATCTTTATCTGAATATCTGTTTTTTAAATCTGTTTCCATATTAGTTTTGTTTTTCAATAAATAACACTGAGCGTACCTCATCAAATTCAATTGGAAGTCCCTCGTTTAGAGTTGTTTCTACCAATATTTCTGTCGCCAATGTTTCTGTTTTAATATATTCTAAATTATCTAATAAAGCCGAATCTATAAAGGGGTCTTTTAGAAATTTAATAACAATTTTGTCCGTGACTTCAAAGCCACTGTCTTTTCTTAAGTTTTGAATCCTATTGACCAGCTCTCTCGCTATTCCTTCTGCTTTTAGTTCAGGGCTAATTGTAGCATCTAAAGCCACTGTTAATGCGCCTGAAGAAGCTACCAACCATCCTTCAATATCCTGAGAACTGATCTCCACATCAGACAACTCCAAAGCTATTTTATCCCCATCTACAAGCAACTCAATAGCGCCATTTAGCTCCATTTGGTTAATATCTTTTGATGTTAAGGATTGTATCGCTGTAGCAACCGCTTTCATTTTAGGACCAAATTTAGGACCTAAAGTCTTAAAATTAGGCTTGATCTGTTTGACCAAGATATCTGAAGAATCCGCCAAAATTTCTAATTCTTTTACATTTACTTCAGATAAAATAAGTGAAGCAACTGCTTTTAAATCTATTGCTTTTACTAGGGCAGAAACAGGCACCATAATTTTCTGAAGGGGCTGTCTTACTTTAATTTTTTCTTTTTGTCTAATAGACAAAACTAGCGAACAAGTTTGCTGAGCCAATTGCATTTTGCGCTCTAAATCTGAATCAATAACAGCGCTATTGGCCTCTGGAAATTGCGCTAAATGAACACTTTCTTTTACATTAGGGTCACACACGCCAGCCAAATCTAGATAAAGTCTGTCCATGAAAAATGGAGCAATAGGTGCAGATAATTTAGAAACCACCAAGAGACATTCATACAATGTTTGGTAAGCGGCTATTTTATCTGGTCCGTATTCTCCTTTCCAAAAACGCCTTCTACACAAACGAACATACCAGTTGCTTAAATTTTCTTGCACAAAATCTGAGATGGCTCTCGCTGCTTTTGTGGGCTCATAGGTTTCATAGGCCGCTTCTACCCTGATGATTAAACTATTGAGTTCGGAAAGCACCCAACGGTCAATTTCTGGCCTGTCTGCTAATGGAATCTGAGGAGCACTGTTGTCAAAATGATCTAAGTTGGCATACAAACTAAAGAAAGAATAGGTATTGTACAGGGTGCCAAAAAACTTACGCTTTACCTCTACAATCCCTTCTGTGTCAAACTTTAGGTTGTCCCATGGATTTGCATTGGCGATCATATACCAACGCGTGGCGTCGGCCCCATGGGCCGCAATAGTTTCAAAAGGATCAATCGCATTGCCAAGGCGCTTAGACATTTTCTTTCCGTCCTTGTCTAATACCATCCCATTAGAGACTACATTTTTATAGGCTGGCCTGTCAAAAACCATGGTTGCAATAGCGTGAAGGGTGTAAAACCACCCCCTTGTTTGGTCTACGCCTTCTGCAATGAAATCTGCAGGGAAGGCCTTGTTCTCATCTATGAGTTCTTTGTTCTCAAATGGGTAGTGCCACTGGGCATAAGGCATAGATCCAGAGTCAAACCAGACATCTATAAGGTCTGATTCTCTGTGCATTGGTTCCCCAGTGCTGGATACTAAAACCACCTGGTCTACAATGTTTTTATGAAGGTCTATTGTGGCGTAATTCTCCGCTGAATAGTCTCCTACTTTAAAGTCTTCAAAAATATCTTTAGACATAAGTCCAGCAGCAACAGAAGCTTTCATGGCTTCTTTAAGTTCTGCTACAGAACCAATCATGATTTCTTCTTTGCCGTCTGCCGTTCTCCAAATAGGCAATGGAATTCCCCAATATCTAGATCTAGAAAGGTTCCAGTCATTGGCGTTGGCCAACCAGTTTCCAAACCTACCTTCACCGGTGGCTTTTGGCTTCCAGTTAATTTCCTGGTTCAAAGACACCATTTTATCCTTTACTTCAGTCATTTTAATAAACCAAGAGTCTAAGGGGTAATATAAAATAGGCTTGTCTGTTCTCCAGCAATTTGGATAGGAATGCACATATTTTTCTACTTTAAAAGCCCTGTTTTCCTCCTTGAGTCTAATGGCAATTTCTACATCTGCAGAACGTTCTGGCGCTTCTCCCTCCGGATAGTACTCATTTTTAACATACTTACCTCCTAAGCCCGCAACTTCAGGTCTAAACTTTCCTTGTAGGTCTACTAGAGGCACTTTGTTGCCCGCTGAATCTAAAACCAACATTGGCGGGATTTCTGGGCTAGCTTGTTTGGCTACCAAGGCGTCGTCTGCACCAAAAGTGGGGGCCGTATGCACAATACCGGTTCCATCTTCTGTGGTCACAAAATCTCCTCCAATCACTCTAAAAGCGTTTTCAGGATGATCACAAGGCAATACACCAGTCATGAGTTGTTCGTATGTGACACCGATAAGGTCTGCCCCTTTAAAAGACGCTAAAACCAAATAAGGTATTTTCTTGTCTTCTTTGTTGTATTGTTGAATGGCTTCATTACTTTCCACTGCTACAAACTTTCCTGCAAATTGCTTTCCTACCAATGATTTGGCGAGCAATACATGCATAGGTTCAAAGGTGTACTGATTAAAAGTACGCACCAAAACATAGTCAATTTTAGGGCCTACGGTTAAAGCAGTGTTGCTCGGAAGGGTCCAAGGGGTAGTGGTCCATGCCAAGAAATATAAAGGTGCGTCTAAAGATTGTAAGCCCTTTGGTAGGGTCTCTTCTATGGCTTTAAACTGTGCCGTTACTGTGGTATCTGTCACATCCTGATAGGTGCCTGGCTGGTTCAACTCGTGTGAACTCAATCCTGTACCAGCTTTAGGAGAATAAGGTTGAATGGTATATCCCTTATAGATTAGGCCTTTCTTGTATATTTCTTTCAACAACCACCAAACAGACTCCATGTATTTTGGCTCATAGGTAATATAAGGGTTTTCCATATCTACCCAATAGCCTATTTTATCTGTCATGTCGTTCCACACATCGGTGTAGCGCATCACAGCGGCTCTACAAGCTTTGTTATAATCTTCTACAGATATCTTAGTGCCAATGTCTTCTTTGGTAATTCCCAAGGCTTTTTCTACACCCAATTCAATAGGCAAACCGTGGGTGTCCCAACCTGCTTTCCGCTTTACCTGAAAACCCTTCATGGTCTTGTATCTAGGAAAAATATCCTTGATCGTTCTAGCCATTGCATGGTGAATTCCAGGCATGCCGTTGGCCGACGGCGGCCCTTCAAAAAACACATAAGAAGGTTGCCCTTCTCGTTGCTCCACGCTTTTTTGGAATACCTCTTTGTCTTTCCATTCCTGTAAAACAGCTTTGGAAATACCAGGCAAATCTAATCCTTTATATTCTGCAAACTTCATAGTATTAAGGTCTTGTATGCGGTATGAAAGGGGCAAAATTAAGCAATTAGAACGAAACCATCCTCATTTTAAAGGGATGTTAAAAATGCGGTAGATACTGGCCCTTAAAAAACAATACAAACCCTTTAAAATTGGTAACTAGCGCCCAGAATAAGGTTGCTCCCTGGAGCACTTAAGCCAGAAGCATACGTCCTGTACAACTGATTGGTGATATTCTCCCAAGCCAAAAAAGTTGTAACGGCATTGGTCAAGGTGTATTGGGACCTGAAATTAAGGCTGTGCCATGAGGGGCTGTATGGATTCCCAAAGCGGTCTAAAGCATACATATAGCTTTTTGATTGTTCTGATACAGCCAGCTGATCTGCACTTATTTCTCTATTAAAATTGAGCAATATACTTGCTTTAAACCTGGAATTTTTATAAAGCAGCTGTAGGTCTCCAAAAGAAGGTGCCACATGCCTGCCTGGAGATAGCGCCCCATTGTCTTCTTCCTCTGTGCCTTTAATATAACTGTAATTTGCCGCAAATGACAAGTAGGGACTCAGCATAAAATCTGCCCCTATTTCCCAACCGTATACATAGGCATTTGCAGCGTTTTGAACTGCTTGAACCTGACTTAAAACACCCTGATATACTATTTGAGACTGACCGTTTAAGGCAAAATTTCTTCGCACTAAGGCGTCTTTTAGATGGGTGTAATACCCTGCAAGTCTCCAAACTACTTTATCTGAAAAATTCTTTTTTAGGCCTATTTCTGTTCCATATGCATATTCTGGTTTCAAAGCTGGGTTTGGCACTACAACAGACCCTGGTTCTGAATCAAAAACCTTTCCAATGTCGTCAATATTAGGGGCCCTAAATCCTGTAGTAGCATTCCAACTCACTTGAAAATCTTCCGCCACAAACCAACTCCAACCTAAGCTTCCTGTTAAAGCAGCTGTATTTAGGTCTGCCTTTTCAAAAGGGAAATCATAAAATTCATTGTCAAAAGAGGCATTTACCCAAACATGAGTATAGCGAATACCACCTAAAAATTTAAAATTTTCAGAAGCCTCAAAAGTGCTGTTTAAATACAATGCAGCGGAACGCCACAGCGCATTATCTGGATACCTAGAAGCGGCTGGTAAAATCATGTTGCTGCTCACTATGTTTTCAGATCCCTTTGAGTACACTTTATTCCCTACATATTCAGCCCCATAAAATAACCTAAAGGCGCCTGTCTTTTTGTGTTCTATGTCAAGGTTAAATGATATTGCGTCTACTTTTTCCTCAGTACCGAAAAGAGAAACCGCTCCAAAGTCTCTGTCAAAGCGGCTTTCATTAAAGCGCTGGTATGCCGCTGTAAATTTAAGTCCCTCATAAAATGTATTTAAGGGGGCATGAGAGATATTAAAATTGGTCATAAACCATTTTTGTGGGCCGTAATCCCAAACTGCGGAGCGTAGTCCAGTACCTGCATTATCTGGTCTTGTGAGACGGTCGTATCTGGCGAAATGAGAGGTCTCAGAAAAGTAAACGCCCAACTGGAATTCAAGGTTTTCATCTGCTTTATACCGTACTTTCTGCAAACTGTTTATCTGATTGTAACCTGTGGGATTTTGAAGCCTTGGATTGGGATTGTCTACCAGTAGGTCTGCTCCGCCACCTTGTAATACAAATTGAGGTCTCAAGTATGCCTCTGGGCCGTTTTTACCCATTTGTAAATCTTCAAAATTACTGTGCGTTATACTGCTTAAAAAACCCCACTTTTCTGTTCCTACACTAAGGTCTAGATGGGCTGTCCGCTCTTGGTTGGCACTCGAATACCTATATTGGGCATTTCCGGAGTATGTTGTAGTCTCATTTTTGCTCAATTGTGGTTCCTTTGTATAATAATGCACCACACCACCTATGGCGTCACTACCATAAATAACAGATCCAGAGCCAAAAATCACCTCCGTGTTTTTTATACTAAAGGGATCTACAGCAATACTATTTTGTAAATTTCCTCCTCTAAAAATAGCATTGTTCATTCTCACCCCGTCTACAGAAAGCAACAGTCTGTTTGCTGCAAAACCCCTGATCATAGGGCTTCCTCCGCCTAATTGACTTTTCTGGACGTAGACTTTGCCTGTTTGCTGGAGCATGTCTGCCGCCGTTTGTGGCTGGTTAAATGCAATGCTTTGTGCATTTATACCAACAATCTTCTGTGGTACATCTTTTCGCTGCTGTTCCCATTTAGACACAGACATCACCACCTCATCTAACTCGAAAGCATTGCGCTGCAAATAAACCACACGGCCCCTTTGCACCCACTGTTTTACATTGGTTCTATATTCAATATATGAGGAATGGTTAATATATAAGGTCTCTTTTGCGGAATACCCATTTAATACACAACGCCCGTCTAGCGCTGTAAGAAAACGTATGGATTGATCTTTGTTGTACACCAATACACCTGCCAGAGGTTCTTTTGTATCTGCGTCATACACAAAGACTTCTTGCGCTATTGAAAATAAAGGAAGGCACCCAATGACTGTCACATATATTAGTCTAAGAAAATACTTCATTGAGTATGTGTATTGATTTTGGTGTTTTAAATCCATCTAAATGGTGCTGGTAATAAACCATTAAATGCGATATAAGTTCTCGCCTACTTTTTTGAGACATTTTAATATCATTTAACTTATCAAAATTTATGCCTAATATAGATTTAAAAAAAGAAATTTCAGGTTCGCCCATATGGGGATTCAAGCCTGCATGGGAACAAAAGTCTCCTTCTACTAGATCAAAATATGGGCTATCCATATGATTATCAGAAGGATAAAATCCAAAATACTTGCTGATTTCTACGAGAAAAAATAGGTGAAAATTGGCTATTTGATCTTCATTATCTAGCCATTGTAAAGCCGTTTCAATAAATGAAAACAATTCCTTATTCTCTGTTTCTTCTTGAATGGCATTGGATAAAAACTCAGATAAAAACAGTACAATGGCATTTTTGGCCATATGGGTATGTGCGCTCTGATAGGGATAAGACAATTTGGCTTCAATTAATCTTTCTAAATTACCCTTATCCCTATGTTGGGCAACAATTTC
>Ga0233426_10003683_pt1 | contig 11913 bp, 8 predicted proteins | sample SI_118_April2016_6_FD_179875 | JGI IMG/M metagenome (GOLD analysis project Ga0233426, IMG submission 179875) | Seawater microbial communities from Saanich Inlet, British Columbia, Canada - SI_118_April2016_10_MG | ecosystem: Environmental > Aquatic > Marine > Inlet | place: Canada: British... | reverse complement strand
TTTATTTTCGTCAATTAAAGCATAACGACCCTCTGATGTTTCAAGAATATCCTTCAGTTTGAGGTTCAGAAATAATTCTTTTACTCTCAAAGAAAAATTTTCTTTTAGTATAAGCAGTTTTTCTGGCACCCCGGCAATCACATTCTGTTTCAAGACTTTCTTCTTCTTTTGGGAAGAATTTTTCTTACTGGACGTACCAGGTTTTGAAGGTGATTTAGTGAGTAACGTTAAGTCTTTATTTCTCAGCAGCAAACTACGAAAAGGATTTTTGGCTTTAACTGCAGGCGGTTTCTCCGGCTGGTTGATTTTTGCAGCACGCACTTCGGATACTGTAGACTGAAAAAGCAAGAATAATGTCAAAAACGGCGCTAGGTACTTCATGGACTATTTAGTGTTACAGAGATTTACAGTCTTCTGTGGGCTGATAAAATCATTTCAATACTCAGTTTTGGTTGCAGTAGGGCAGGTGTAGTATTTCCAAGGTGAAGTTTTTCCATCACCAATAATCTCGGTCCGTTTTTTAGTTGGTTAAGAAATTGTAGGAATTGCTCGAATTCTCCCTTCAGTTTCAATCGAATTTTCAAAACCTGATTCAAAGATTGGGGTGTTTTTTCTTCCAAAGTTTGTTCTTCAAAAATCAATCCATTTTTCTGAATTGAGTCATTGAGCCAGCGTAACAGTTCGGCACGCTTCCACTGCGGTGGAAGAAGCTTATCCAAAGCAGTTTCTCTTTTCTCCATAGACTGAACAAGATTAGGCTTTTTAGAATTATTGTTGGCAGCATTTACTTGAATCAGACTATTTTCTATCTGCAGAATTTGAGATTTCAATTGCTTTATACTTTTTAACTCCGGAGACAATATAAAATTGTGAAACAACAACAATGTCAGTAACACAATCAACCCCGCCAATAAAACTTGACGACTCCGGTTATTATTTACAATTGTACTGAAAATATCTGTAACTGAAGCTGAATTCATGTTTATAGTCAGGAAGTGGATTTCTCAGGACGTTTTTTGTAGTTTAACCGGAATTGAAAAAATAAGGCTACTGTTGTAAATAATAAAAGTAGTACTACTCCTGAAACTATGGAATACTGCAGCGAAGTTACAGGAACATTGCTGATTGTAAATGTCAACAGATTTGAGTCTGAAGCCTTGGTTTTCCATGTGAGATAAGTTATATCATTAAAACTTTGTTTATCGGAAAAAGTGAGTTGTTCCGACTTAATCTGTAAGTATCCTTCAGGAGTCAAAACGTCAACTTTATCCAGGGAGAGGTTAAATTCCCTGTTCATTTCCAAACTGCCAAACCAGCCAGGTAGGAGATATTGATAAATAATTTGTGAATTTCCTGTTGGAAAAACATGTTCAATTATTAAAACATTATCTTCCAGATAATGTTTAATCACAGCTCCGGAGTTGGTCTCCATCATCCTGAAATTTTCTATTCCTTCGGGTAGTTTCTGTTTCAAAGGCTGGTTTTTTGTATCAATTCTGTCTGCAGAGGAATTTGATAGTGCGAGAACTTCGGTTACAGTAACGGTTCCCAGCCCTGATTCAATTACAATTGAAGCTCTATATGTTTCCAGTTTACCGACAGCAGTAGAAATCCCTGGAATGATAATGTTTTTTTGAATTAATGTTTCTCCGGCTTTTATAAAAAATACTTTTGAACTGTATAATTTACCTTCTACCCGAGTCCCAATTTGATAGCCTGCACGTAAATCAGGGATAATATTGAGAAACTCAAAGTTGCCTTCAGTATCAGTTTTTAACCGTGCCTGTGGACCTATTGGAGTTACTTGTCCTTCCGTATTTAGGACAAATTTCAATAATACCACATCAAGTTTTACTTCGGGCATTACCACATTGGATGGAAGTTGTACCTGGCCCTTCAGACGGATTTTGCCTTGCACGGACATGTCTTGAGAAAACGCGATTAAGGGCATTCCTCCTGTAAGTAAAGTCACCAGACAAATTGCCAAAAGAAGTTGCATGTATTTATTACGTTTGTGTTTTACAATCTCGTAAAAAACACCAGAACTGTATAAAGCCCATTTATTATTATCGTACATTTTCAACCTTCAGAAGAATTAAGAGATTTTAAATAGTTGCTTATTTCCTTTGCCTTTTCCTTGGCAGTATTTTGATACTGTTTTAATTTTGCTGGCGCACGTGCTTTGGCTACAAGTCGATAGTGCAGTAAAGCGGATTTCCACTTTTCTTTTAAATGATACAATGTTCCAAGTTCAAAGTGAATCTGAACATAAAGTGAGGAGTTTTTTGAAACTTCACGACCAGCCAGTTCTTTGAGTCTTTTGATAGCCATTACCGGTTTTTTTGCGTCACGATCAAGCTTTGCTACCCAGAATGCAGCATCCAATTCCTGGGGCGTGGAGCCACCTCCATCAGAACGCATCAGCCAAATACGGGCTTTGTCGTTTTGTTTAAGATAGAATGACTGATGGTAGCCGATGAGGTAGGCGTATGTTCGGGAGTCATTTTTGGGCCGCGAACTTTTCTTGAGAACACTATATGCCCGCTTGTAAATCACTACCAAAGACGCATAATCCTTGGATCGTTCATAAAGCCGTTTAAGTTCTCCTACCAGTTGCAGTACCAGATCAACATCTTTGTCAGGAGTCTTTTTGAGAGCTCTTCTATAGTATCCTTTTGCACGTTTATATCCTCCTAATTTTGCTGCGGCATATCCTTGGTCAATTTGAGCTTTTACAGTAAGTGTCTTTTTTTTGTCATAAGTTGCCAGCAACACATAAGCATCCAGGATTCCATTATATTTTTTGTTTCCGGACTTTTGATTTTCTGCATAAAGCAGAAGGTCAAAATTGGTATCATTCAAAACTCTCTTGTTTTCAGAAACCTCCTTGCGTATTGTTTTGCTGATTTTAGTCCACTCTCCCTGTTCAATCCATTTTTGGAAAGAACTTTGTGCCAGAAACGTTTTTATTTCTGACTGCCGCTTTTTATCTTCTTGATTGAGAGGTTTTACTTTTAAAGCCTGGAGGTAATATTTCAGTGAGAGTTCTTTTTTCCCAAGTTTATCTGCAGCTTTTGCCTGGTTAATAAGTGCATCCAGTGTTTTAGCACGTTTTTGGTCATGCTTTCGTAAAAGGGCATAAGCACCCAGTACGCCGGACCAATTTTCCAGTTTATTTTCTGCAAAGAGCAGTTGCGAAAAATATTGTTCATCAAGCGAAACGGAACCGGACTGAACCTCTTTTTTAATATATGCAGAAACTTCCTTCCAGTTTCCTTGTGAAGTAAGTTCCTGTAGACGAAATCCAGAAATGTATTTATTGAGCTGTTCTAAATTTTGTGAATCTTCTGGAAATGCTTTTTTCCAGCGTTCGTAAATTATTTTTATTCGTTCAAGACGTTGAAAGTCCTTTCTCTGTTTGGCAGCGAAAACCCAAAGTTGAAAATCTGCTATTGTCAAAATAGGATTTTTTTTGTCATAAACCTCTTGATATTCCCAGGTCAACCTCTTCCAGTCCTCTAACTGTTTGTGTGTCACAATCAACATCTGGATTGAATGTTCACGATATTTTTTAGTATTACGGATTTGTCGTAAATCTAGGCGGGCTTCGTTCCACCTTTTTGTTTCAATCAGACAACTGCCCCTCATGTAAAGTAAATGCTCCCACTCTTTTGTATTTGATTTTTTTATACTCTGCATGTAGTTCTGATTTAATTCTGTAATCAATTTGTCACATTTGTTTTGTTCAAAGTATTCGATAATCAGCTGAGATTTGAAACCTTGCTGCACTTTCCCCCCTTGTTCTGGGTCATTATTTACTTTTAAAAGAAACTGCAGATACTTTTCTTCAGAGACGTTTTCCCTATAGAGGACTAATAAATTTTGCAAGAGATCATTATTTTTCTGGTAATCAGGATGCAGGAGGACTTGTTCCAAAACAGAAATTGCCAGAAAGGGTTTTTTGTTTTCCACATAGAGGTAACCCAAGCTTAGCTGTGTTTCAGTAATGTTCCCAACAGCACCGCTGGCGAGATATTTTTCAAAGATCTTAATGGCCTTTTTTTGCTGTTTGTTTTCTGTGTAGAGGTAACCTAATCTAAGTTGTATCTCTTCACGATGTTCTTCATTATCCCCAGCGAGATATTTTTCAAAGATCTGAATAGCCTTTTTTTGCTGTTTCCTTTCTGTGAACAAAAAACCTAGTTGGTATTGAACTTCACCGACATGTGTTTTGTCCTTTAAACTTAGGTATTTCTTGAAACTGTCAACAGCATTTTCAGCTTGTTTTGTTTCAAGATAAAGGTAGCCCAATCGAAAAAGCACTTCTCCCATATAAGTTTTGTCTTTAGTACTGAGATACTTTTCAAAGATCTCGACAGCCTTTTTCTGTTTTTTGACTCTAATATAGAGGAACCCTAACTGGTAAAGCACTTCTCCCATATAAGTTTTGTCTTTAGTACTGAGATACTTTTCAAAGATCTGAACAGCTTTTTTTTGTTGTTTTGCTTCAATGTAAAGAAATCCCAGTTGGTAAAGGACTTCGTTGGTATAAGTTTTGTCTTTGGTACTGAGATATTTTTCAAAGATCTGAACAGCCTTTTTTTGTTGTTTTGCTTCAATGTAGAGAAATCCCAGTTGGTAAAGGACTTCGTTGGTATAAGTTTTGTCTTTGGTACTGAGATATTTTTCAAAGATCTGAACAGCCTTTTTTTGTTGCTTTGCTTCAATGTAGAGGAACCCTAACTGGTAATGTACTTCTCCCACATAAGTTTTGTCTTTGGTACTGAGATACTTTTCAAAGATCTGAATAGCCTTTTTTTGTTGTTTTGCTTCAATGTAGAGAAATCCCAGTTGGTAAAGGACTTCGTTGGTATAAGTTTTATCTTTGGTAAGGAGATACTTTTCGAAGATCTGAATAGCCTTTTGCGGCTGTTTTGTGTTAAAAAACAAATAACCTAAGCGATAATGAACTTCAGCTGCATAATTTTTGTCTTTTGTGCTTAAATATTTTTGAAAAGCATGAATGGCTTCTTTTAGTCTGTGTGGTTGCTGCAACACACCAATTCTGTAATAGGCAAGTGCCTGATACTTATTATCATTCTTATTTAAATATAGTTTGTAGTGCTTAATCAGTATACTTACTGCCTTTGAGTCCAATGATTCAGTATTTGTTTCTTGTACTGAAACTGCATATGCCATTTCTGCTCGTAAAAAAGCAGACACAACAGCCAGTTTTGAGTCTGGATGCATTGTTAAAATACGCGCAAACCAACTTTCAGCTTTTTTGTAGTTTTTCTCTTGCTGAAAGCCTGTGGCTAACTGGTATTTTAGATTCAAAGCCTGTTCAGGTTTGATTGACTTTGAGTTTTTCAAGTATTGGCTCCATGCTTCTTCTGCTTTAGTAAAGTCCTTCAGGAACCACCATGACCGTCCCATTAAATGCAACCGTTCCTGCTGATGCTTCAGATTTAATAGTTCAGGTTCTACTTTAACGAAATGAAGTGTTGACTCCTGATATAAAAGCAGAGCATCTTTGTTGTTTATTTTTCGTAGAGACTCTGCCTGGAAAGAAGATGCATAACCCAGCCAATAAAGTGCTTCATCTCTGTATTTTGTAGTGGGAAAATCAAGCAGTAGCAATTTTAAGGTTCTGATAGAAGCAGTATACTTTCTAGTGAGGGCCAGTGAAATTCCTTTATGTAGCATTGAATTGTCTAAATAGGTTTTACTGCTGGGAAAGTTTTTTTTCAGTTCATCATAAGCTTTGATTGCCGCCTTAAGATCGCCTCCCTTTCTTAAGGCTTCTGCCCTAAGGAAAAAAATTTCCTCACGTGCATCACTATCCTTAAATTCTTCAAGAAAACACTTTGAGGACTCACTTGATACGGAAAACAGTTCATCTTCAAATAATCCTTTTGTCATAGCCAACTGCTCATCTTCAGTCAGGCCGCTGGTTAAGCACTGTGCTGAAGCAGTAACGGTTATTAAATAAAAAAAGATACTTGTCAGTAAAGAAAATATGCTCCAGAATCGTAATTTTGGAGTAACTTTTGGGCAGGTTATTTTCACGAATATAAACTGACAAATAGTTGTTATTTGCTTTTTCAGGTAGTGGATCATTAGCTTTATAAGTTCTACAATGCAGATAATCTAATTATCCACGCCTTCTAAAATTTTTTCCCAGGACTTCGGATCAGATTTAAGGATTTCCACAGTTTTGAAACGACTGGTTTGACCTTGAACCACTTTCACATTTGTTTTTGCAGTTTTTAATGATTTTGAAATAAATTTCACACATTCCCGATTGGCCTGATTATCGACGGGTGCTGCAGTAACACGAAGACGTATCCGTCCGTTGTGTTGGCCTGCCCACTCATTTTGTGAAGCACGTGGTTGAAGGAAGATGTGCAGTACCAAAGTCTCACCATTCCAGAAATATGCAAAACTATGAACAGACATCTAGTTTCCCGTAATATTTCCATTGCTAATTTTGTAAGAATTCGTATCTTAGAATAACAATATATTATAACGTTATAGTTAAAAAAAACCAATCCAGAAGCCAATGAGAACGAATCACACCACTGTTTATCCAAAAGTTAAAATTTGCGGGATAACCAGTCCTGAACAGGCTTTGTCCTGTGCAGAATTAGGTGCAGACTGGATTGGACTAAACTGCTGGCCTGGTTCTTCCCGTTACATTTCTCCGGAAGAAGTCCGCAAAATCGTAAGTGTGCTTCCGGAATCGGTGACAACTGTTGGTATTTTTGTCAATGAATCAACGGAATCGCTGGAAAAAATAATGATTGAAACACACCTGAACTTGGCACAATTGCATGGCGATGAGTCTGTTGAATTAACTGCTAAATTAGGAGTGCCATTTTATAAAGCATTTCGTGTGTCTGCTGAATTTAAGCTGGAACAAATACAAGAGTTTGGGAGAGAATACTTTTTACTGGATGCCTTCAGCAATAATCATTACGGAGGTTCCGGACAAAAAATTGACTGGGACCTGGCAAGTACTGCTTCAGGTTTGGGAAAGCTGATTCTGGCAGGAGGGTTGACTCCGGAAAATGTTGCAGAGGCAGTAAAGATTGTACAACCGTGGGGAGTGGATGTTTGTAGCGGTGTAGAAAGTGAACCTGGAATTAAAGATTTGTGGCGAGTTGAAAAGTTTATTCTAAACCTTAGAAATTGATTTCTTTAAACACTTAAAATTTACTTGAAGCTATGAATAATTCAACTTTTACAACACTGGGCGGTATAAAAATAGAAAAGTCGATTACACCCCTGGATGCGGAACATGCACTTGATAAAATATATCAATATATTGACACTAAAAAAGGAGCACTTTTTGTTAGTAATTACGAAGTACCGGATCGTTATTCCCGCTGGGATTTAGGTTTTGTGCATCCTGCATTGGAACTGATTGCCAGGAAAAGACAGTTTGAAATCAACGCGCTGAATCCGAATGGAACACGACTGCTGAAATTGATAGCTCCTGCTTTACAAAATCATCCCCATCTTGAATCACTGGTTTTTGGTACTGATCCGAATCTTACTGCAGAAAAGATTTCTGGTACTGTGAAACCAAGGCCAGATTTCTTTGCTGAAGAAGAACGGAGTCGACAGCCAAGCGTGTTTTCTGTTATTCGCAAAATATTTGAACTATTCCAAAGTGTTGATCCTTATCTTGGATTGTATGGAGCATTTGGTTACGATTTGGTTTATCAATTTGAAAATATTGAAGCAAGACATAAACGGGATCCGGAACAAACTGACTGCCATTTGTTTTTGCCTGTCGAACTGGTGATTGTTGACCGGCAAAAAGAGGAAGCTTCCAAAATTGAATATCACATTGAAACTCCGGACGGTATGACTGAAAGCTGGTGGAATACTGGCGATGAATTCCAGGTTGCCGTAGGAAAGGCTGATGGTAAAATAAACTGTGATCATGAAGCAGGTGAGTTTGAACAGAAAGTGGCTAAAATTCAAGAAGGCTGTCGGCGTGGAGATTTTTTTGAAGTCGTACTATCTCAATCTTTTTCTACTGGTTTTGCAGAAAAGCCTTCAACTTTGTTCAAAAGAATTTGTGAACAAAATCCCAGCCCTTACAGTTTTTTGATCAACATGGGTAAGGAGCAACTGGTTGGTGCATCTCCTGAAATGTATGTACGTGTCAAGGAAGAACGTTTTGAAACCAGTCCCATTTCAGGAACAGTACCAGTCGGAGGTGATCCGATGGAAACAGCTGAACGTATAAAAGCACTCATATCTTCGGAAAAAGAAGAATCAGAACTAACTATGTGTACGGATGTGGATCGTAACGATATGGCCAGAATTTGTGAACCGGGTAGTGTTCATTTAATTGGACGGCGCCTGCTGGAACGTTATTCACGCCTGATCCATACAGTTGATCATTTAGAAGGTGTTTTAAATAAAGACAGAGATGCAGTTGATGCTATTTTGACACACATGTGGGCCTGTACTGTGACAGGTTCACCAAAACCTGTTGCCATGCAGACAATTGAAAATATGGAAAATTCACCTCGCGGCTGGTACAGCGGCTGTATTGGTTTTTTGTGGTTTAACGGTTTTGTCAGCACCGGAATGACATTGCGTACGGTTCATCTTAAAAACGGCCGAGCTTCAGTACGTGCCGGTGCAACACTGCTCTATGACTCAGATCCGGCTACAGAAGAACGAGAGACACACATCAAGGCTTCAGCTTTTTTAGGTGCGACTTTGGGCAATAAACCGGCTGCTGCTGAAGACATTGATTTGCCGCAAACGGGTGGGGGAAAAACGGTTTTATTTGTCGATAATAAAGACAGTTTTGTACACACATTAGCAAGTTATGTCAGGCAAACCGGTGCAAAAGTTATTACTCTCCGCTCAGGATTCCCTTATAAAATGCTGGACGAAATAGCTCCGGATTTACTTTTCATTTCGCCGGGCCCGGGGTTTCCAAGTGAACAAAATGTTCCTGAATTAGTCGGTGAAGCACTCAATAGGGATATTCCAGTTTTTGGCGTCTGTCTCGGACATCAGGGTATTGCGGAACATTTTGGTGGGAAACTGCTGACTCTTGAACATCCTGTTCACGGTAAGTCCGCTGAGATTATACACAGCGGAGATTCATTTTATGCAGGGTTGCCGAACCCATTCAGCGCAGGACGTTATCACAGTCTTTATGTGGATTCAGTTTCACTTCCGGATTGTCTGGAAGTCACTGCGAAAACTGATTCCGGTCTGATAATGGGGCTTCGGCACAAAAAACTGCCCGTGGCTTCAGTGCAATTTCATCCGGAATCCATTCTGACACTCAAAGACCAATCCGGATTACGGATGATCAACAAGATGATGGCAGAACTTACTTCAGGGACAAATAACAAAGAAGGCTCATAAATATGCAGCAAATTACACTTGATGAAATAGAATCAGCAGCAAGTATAGTTTATGCTGAAATGCAGGGGACTCCTCAATATTGCTGGCCGCTTCTTTGTGAACGTTTAGGCACAGAAGTCTGGGTCAAGCATGAAAATCACACGCCAATTGGTTCTTTCAAGATACGTGGTGGATTAGTTTATTTCGCCAATCTCGCGAAATCCTCAGAAATGCCAAAGGGAATTGTCAGTGCAACCCGTGGAAATCATGGGCAGTCTGTTGGTTTTGCTGCTCGGCGCTACGGAATTCCGGCTACAATCTTAGTGCCACATGGAAACAGCTTGGAGAAGAATGCTGCAATGCGTGCTTTTGGTGTGCATTTGATAGAGCATGGTGAAGATTTTCAGGCAGCCCGTGAATATGCGAAAGATCTGGCACATGAAAAATCACTGAAAATGATATCTTCGTTTGATCCACTATTAGTTACAGGTGTCGCCACTTATAGTTTGGAATTGCTGAGAGCGGTCAAGGATCTTGATGTTGTTTACGTTCCCATTGGATTGGGATCTGGAATTTGTGGAATGCTTGCAGTACGTGATGCATTAGAATTGAATACAGAGATCGTCGGAGTTGTATCAGCACATGCCAATACCTATGCGAAGTCATTCGTTAGCAGAAGTCCCGTTGAATCAACGGTGAGTACCAAAATTGCTGATGGAATTGACTGCCGAGTTCCGGAACAGTCTGCGTTGGATTTGATTTGGAAAGGTGTTGAGAGGATTGTGCAGGTTAGTGATACTGAAATTGCGGAGTCGATGCGGATTATGTATGAATGCACACATAATGTCTGCGAAGGCGCGGGCGCTGCAGCAATTGCGGCAGCACTACAGGAATCATCAAAAAATAAAGGACTAAAAGTGGCGGTTATCGCGTCCGGAGGTAATGTGGACCGTGATGTTTTTGCGAAAATACTGAATGGAGAAAATTTTGTAGACTGAAAAAAGAAAATCAATCAGTAAATTTTAAAGTATACAGCGGTATTTTCCTTGAGCGAGAGTGATTTCTGAATTACGGGGTAGCACAAAGGTGAGGTCATTCTTAAAATAAACTATGATTTTTGTTTCATTAATGAAAATCCACGAGGGAGTTGACTTGCTCCACGCTTGATGTGGCGCTTTTGCATCCAGATATGGTAAGCGACAAAGATAGCGCACCTCCATTGCTTTCTCAGAAGGATATATAAAACTGGAAGGGGCAGAAGATTCACAGCCGGGCAAAAATGTTAGAGTAAGAACTAACAGTATTAAATATTTTTTAATGATTGTATTTTGTTGAAGCAGAGATTGATCAACACCTAATACCATCATGCATGATAAGAAATATCAGGCCGCGGAATCTTCTTCTTCCTCAACTTCAGGAAAGTACAAAATGCGCGAACAATTAGGGCAATTTTTATGGGAATCTGTGTTTGTCATCAGTTCGTTAACAAGCTGGGGCAATAAAACCATGTTACAGCCGCTGCAGCTTTTATTCTCAATGGCACAGATTGGGGTTGAAATTCCACTTTCCTGGCAGCGCTCAAAAAAACGTTTGATTTTTTGAGGAACTTTTTTCAGTAAACGTTTGCGTCTAGGCTCAAGACTTTCAATCTTTTTTTCTGCTTTTGCCTGTTTTTTCAGCAGACCGGATGTTTCCTGCTCAAATTCTGTATTTGATTCACTGAGCTGGTTGTTAATGGTTCCAATTTCTTTTTCAAGATCTTCTTTTTTCAGATCCAAATCGAGCATATTGTCTTCCAGCAGACCTAGAATTTTTCGTGCTTCCTCCAGTTGGTTTTTACTGGTTGCAAATTCTTTTTCGTTGCGTATCTTAGGAACTTGACTGTCCAGGCGGGAAATTAATTCTTCCTGAATTTGAAGATTGTTTTTTACATTCTTGCATTCAGCAATCAATAGTTTAAATTCGTCTTTTTTTTGTTGGATTGTTTTTTGATGTTGGTCAACAACTGAACGTGCTTTATCAATCTGTCTTTCCAAATGAGATTTTGCGAAAACAAATTTCTGTAAATCTCGGTCAGTTTCCGCAAGTTTAATCAATGGTTCTATAGTTTGTGGCATGGATGTTCTGAATGATAAAAGTCACTTTTGAAAAGTTAATCTTATAATTATCACAGTAAATTATTGACTTTACAAGTGTAATATGATTTTATTTTTTGCGGAATCCATATTGGTCTGTGATCCTGCAAGGAACATCTGTTAGCTGTCGTTTCTCATTTAAATCAGTTAAACATACCTTCATCAAATTATTGTACAATTCATTGTGTTTTGACCCCCTAAACAGCTTTAGAGTATCATCATTTTAACATAACATGAATCATGTTAACGCAGGTGGGCTGGAGTCCTTTTCTCCTTTGCGGAATCGCAGCAATTGTTTTCGTAGGTATGAATGACGGTTTGGCGGATAATCAACTTCCCGAGCAGCTTTATGGATAGTTTCAAGGGCTTTAATTCTGTCTCCAGACTGAAAGTA
>Ga0233426_10003682_pt1 | contig 11917 bp, 8 predicted proteins | sample SI_118_April2016_6_FD_179875 | JGI IMG/M metagenome (GOLD analysis project Ga0233426, IMG submission 179875) | Seawater microbial communities from Saanich Inlet, British Columbia, Canada - SI_118_April2016_10_MG | ecosystem: Environmental > Aquatic > Marine > Inlet | place: Canada: British... | reverse complement strand
GGATTGTAATTCAATGGTTTTAGAATCCTGTAATTAAGCGTGTCTGTTTTAAATACAATTTTTTCTTTTTCATATTGACTAAGATCTTGAGCGCTTAAATTGCTAACCATAAAAACAATTAAAAAAAAACTTAATTTTTTCATTAATTTTCAATTGTTGGTATTCTTATATTCTCAACTAAATCTTGAACCTCTTTTGAAGGTTCTTTAGTTAAATGGCAAACAGTTAATGAAACTACAAAATTAACTAACATTGCAAATGTTCCGAAGCCTTCAGGCGATATTCCAAACCACCAGTCTGCCTCAATTCCTCCTCCAAACCATCCAAATTTAAATTTTGTCATATAAAAAAGCATTAAAAGTAGTCCAGTAATCATTCCAGAAATCGCTCCTTCTTTGTTCATTCTTTTGTAAAAAATACCCATGACTATAGCAGGAAAAAATGAAGCTGCAGCCAGACCAAAAGCTAGAGCTACAACTGCTGCTACGAATCCTGGTGGATTTATTCCGAAATATCCAGCTAATAAAACTGCAAAAAATGCAGAAACTCTAGCTGCAATTAATTCTCCTTTTTCACTAACATCGGGTTTTATAATTTTTTTAATAAGATCATGAGATACAGATGAGGAAATAACTAGCAGTAATCCAGCAGCTGTAGAAAGTGCTGCTGCTAGAGCACCAGCTGCAAGTAATGCTATCACCCAATTTGGAAGTTCAGCAATTTCTGGATTTGCCATAACCATAATGTCTCTATCAATTGTTAATTCATTTAGTTGTGGATCTGCAACATATTGAATAAGGCCATCGTCATTTTTATCTGTAAAAGTTAAAAGCCCAGTTTTTTCCCAATTTTCAAACCACACTGGCATTTCATCATATTTTTTTTCACTAACCGTTTCAATTAAATTAGTTCTAGCAAAAACTGCAATTGCAGGTGCAGTAGTGTATAAAATCGCTATAAATAAAAGAGCCCAACCTGCAGATTTTCTTGCATCGCTAACTTTTTTTACTGTAAAAAACCTAACAATAACATGAGGAAGACCAGCTGTTCCAATCATTAGAGCTGCTGTGATGAAAAACACATCTAGTTTAGATTTTGATCCAGTTGTATATTCGTGAAACCCTAAGTCCCTACTTAATCCGTCTAATTTTTCTAAAAGATAAACTCCATCCGTTCCAACAGATCCAAACCCTAGTTGAGGAATTGGATTTCCGGTCATTTGCATCGAAATAAAAATAGCAGGCACCATAAAGGCAAATATTAGAACACAATACTGAGCTACTTGTGTGTATGTAATTCCTTTCATTCCTCCTAAAACAGCATAAAATAAAACAATTGCCATTCCAATGACAACACCAGTATTTATATCAACTTCTAAATATCTCGAAAAGACAAGTCCAACACCTCTCATTTGACCTGCAACATATGTGAAAGAAATTATAAGCGCACAAAAGACCGCAACAAGTCTTGCTGTATCAGAGTAATATCTATCTCCAATAAAATCAGGAACAGTAAATTTTCCAAATTTTCTTAAATACGGAGCCAACAATAAAGCTAATAAAACATATCCACCAGTCCATCCCATAAGATATACTGAACCGTCATAACCCATAAAAGATATCAACCCTGCCATTGAAATAAATGATGCTGCTGACATCCAGTCTGCAGCAGTTGCCATTCCATTTGCTATTGGAGATACACCAGAGCCTGCTACATAAAATTCTTTTGTTGATCCAGCCTTTGACCAAATGGCAATGCCTATATATAACGAAAAAGTTATACCAATCATTAACCATATCCATAGTTGTAAATCCATAATTATTTTTTTGAATGATATTTCTTATCTAGTCTGTTCATAAGACCAATATAAATAAATATTAACGTTACAAAAACGTAAATAGAACCTTGTTGAGCAAACCAGAACCCAAGTTTAAATCCACCAATTTTTATTTGATTTAATTCATCAATTAATATTATACCAAATCCAAAGGAAACGGTAAACCAAATTGATAAAAGAATTAATAGATATTTAAGATTTTTTTTCCAGTACTCTTCTGCTAAATTTTTACTCATAATAGTTGTTGTTGACTCTAATTTAAAAAAATTAATCTCTAAGTTTGTCTTAAAAAGGATTAAAGCCTTAATTTATATTATTAATCATTTAATTTAATGGATTAAATAATTCTTGTTATTAAATATTGACCCTATCTAATGAAAAAAATAGTCTTCTTTTTAATTTTATGTTTAAATTTTTCTTGTAATAATTTAGAAAAAAAACAAAGTAAAGTTGAAATTCCAACTGGAATGATTTTCATACAGGGAGGTGAATTTTTGATGGGAGCTGATAATAAACAAGCGATGAGAGATGAATATCCTCAACATAAAGTTTTGATCAATTCTTTTTTAATGGACGAAACCGAAGTTACTAATGCTGACTTTAAAAAATTCATAGAATCTACTGGCTATTTGACTACTGCTGAAAGAAAAATAGATTGGGATGACTTAAAAAAATATTTACCGCCTAATACTCCAAAACCTCACGACAGTTTGTTAGCACCTTCCTCTCTTGTTTTTTTTGAGTCACAAACGAAAAATTTAAATGATTTTTCTCAATGGTGGAAACTTCAAAAAGAAGTTAACTGGAAGCATCCTTATGGCAAAGAAAGTACTATTGATACAATTTTAGATCATCCTGTTATTCATGTTAGCTGGGACGACGCTGTAGCTTATTGTAATTGGAAAGGAAGAAGATTGCCAACTGAAGCTGAATATGAATATGCAATGAGATCAGGTAACTCAAATACTATTTATACCTGGGGAAATGAGCCAGTCGGAACTGGTACACAAAAAGCTAATATTTGGCAAGGAAATTTTCCTTCAAATAATATTTCATCCGATGAATTTTATTATACTTCACCTGTAAAATCATTTGAAAAAAATGATTTTGGTTTATATGATATTTCTGGAAATGTTTGGGAATGGTGTTCTGATTTATATCACAGCGATTATTATTCAACTATTTCAAATATGTTGGCAAACAATCCTAAAGGACCAATAAAAAGCTATGATCCTAATGATCCATTTAGTTCTAAAAGAGTGATGAGAGGAGGAAGTTTTCTTTGTAACGACTCTTATTGTAGTGGCTTTAGAAATTCAATGAGAATGAAAAGCACACCTGATAGTAGTTCGCAACACGTTGGGTTTAGAACAGTCTTAGATATATAATAAAACAAAAATGCTCAGCTTTAGGAAACTGAGCATTTTAACAACAACTAACCAAAAATATTATGTGTTAATTATTTTACATTAATCGTGCCAAACTTTTTAATCATTAAAATATTTCATTATAATTAAAAACTGTTTTATAGCCTTTTTTGTTAAAATAATTTTTAGAATTAATTGGTCCAGCAGCTAAAACAAAATCCCCTCCCCATGCTCCTAAGCTTTTTATTTCGCCATTATAATCTTTAAAATATTTATTTTTTACTGTTTCGGTTTTTAAAGTTTTTGAAATTATAGTTTCATGCTCTATTATACAATTTTGAAAATTTAATAGTGTTTGTGAATTTACAAACTCCATTGTAAGATTAGACAATATGTTAATAGTTGAATTAGTGATTTTTCTTTTAGAAAACTTATCTATTTCTGTATTACTATCCTGTTTTTTATTTAGGTAAATAAAAAATAGATTATTAATATATTTAGGATTGAATTTAACTGGATTAACTATTGGGATATTATTTTTTAGCTGATATAAAACTGGTCCTTTTGCCAATGCGCATGCTATGTCGTAACCACTTCCTTTATAATTGGTCCACAATAATTCAAATGGATCAATATTAGCCCATTTTGAAATATTATTAATTAAAGTTGATGAAGTTCCAAGCCCCCATTTTCTAGAAAAATTAAGATGAGTTGATACCAAACCTCCAGTGTTTTTCTTTAAAAATTCTGAATTTATTTTGTTAGCAGAAATTAATAAAGACTGTAGTGTTTTGCTAAATTTATTTATGTTTTTTGTAATCCTTAAGTCAGAAAGATCAAATTCGCAACTCAGCCAAACTTCATTTTTTCTATCATAACTTTTCCATTCTAGTTTATTTGAATTTGTACATTTAAAATCTAAACTTTGTTTAAATTTTGTTGGAATAGCTAGCGCTAGAGCTCCTTTAACAACATAATACTCACTTGTAATTAAAAGTTTTCCAGGACTTGAAGTATTAAAATCCATTGTTTCTTAAGTTTGTTAATTCAGTTTTAGCAGAACTGTAAGAAACAGTATTTTTTTTAAAAAAATTGATTAACATTTCTTTTTCTTTTTCATTTGCATCCAATGAATTTAAAATATTTATCAAGTGCATTTTCATATGTCCTTTTTGTATGCCAGTTGTTATTAATGAATTTATCGCTCCAAAATTTTGTGCAAGTCCTGCAACAGCAACTATTTTCATTAATTCTTTTCCTTTGGGATTGTCTAATAAATTCAATGACCATTTCACTAGGGGATGTAAGTTGGTTATTCCTCCGACTGTTCCTAAGGATAAGGGCACTTCAATCCAAAATTTAAAAATGTTATTTTCAATTGAGACATCAGTTAAGCTTTTGTAAAATCCATCTTTGGCAGCATAAGCATGTACGCCAGCTTCTATAGCTCTAAAGTCATTTCCAGTTGCAATAATAACAGAATCAATTCCATTCATTATTCCTTTATTATGAGTAACCGCTCTTTCAGTTTGTGTTTTTGCAATTTGAATAGCTTGAGCAAACTTTTTCACATATTCGGCTCCGTTTATTCCGTTTTCGCCAATTGAATCGACATTACAACTAACTTCAGCTTTTACAACACACTCTGGAACATAATTTGAAAGAATACTCATTATTATTTCTATTTCTTTTTCATGATCATCAAATTCATTGTAAATTTTAGCTTCTCTTTTAAGTGTGGTTGCAAATTGTTCTAAGCATGAGTTTATAAAATTAGCACCCATAGAATCAACAGTATCAAAGATTGAATTTATTTGAAAGTAGTTTTCAATATCAGAAGTTTTATCTAGAATTTCAATTTCTAATATTCCGCCCCCTCTTTGGTTCATATTTGAACTAATAGAATTACTATCCTCTAAGAGTGTCGGTTTAATGTCATTAAAAAACTTAAATAATTTATCTTTTTCTCCGTTGAAAATAAAATGAACTTGACCAGTTTTTTTAAAATTTAAAATTTGAGTTTTGAATCCCCCTTTATTTCTCCAAAATTTTGCTGCTTTACAGGCAGCAGCAATTACTGAACTTTCTTCAATAACCATAGGAATCGTATAGTCTTTTCCGTCAATTAAAAAGTTGGGAGCTACACCTAGCGGTAAGTAAAAATTCGATATTGTATTTTCTGTAAATTCATCATGAATTTTTTGAAGTGCCTCATCTTTATTCCAATATTTTTCTAAAATCGAAGTAGATTTGTTCTTGAAATAATTTGATTCAATCCATTCTATTTTTTCCTTTTTACTAATTTTAGAAAACCCTTCAATTTTATTTTCAAAAAATTCTTTTTTCATTATTCAAAGATAATCAATGTATTGGTGATGTTGTTTCAATTTTTTAAATTAGTATTAACTTCAAAATAAAACAATGAAATATTTTATTAATAAATTTTCAATAATAATATTATGTTTTGTGTTAATGTTAAATTATGCTTGTGATTTAAATATTGAACCGCAGCGTCCAAACATAATATATATTCTTGCTGATGATTTAGGTTATGGTGAAATAGGTGTTTTTGGACAAAAATTAATTGAGACTCCAAACATCGATAATTTAGCAAAATCAGGAATGATTTTTACTGATCATTATTCTGGTGCGCCGGTGTGCGCTCCAGCTAGAAGTGTTTTGTTGACAGGTAATCACTCTGGAAATACTCATATAAGAGCTAATGGTGAGTGGTCTGAAAGAGGAAATGTATGGAGTTTTAAAGCTATGCTTGAAGACCCTTATTTGGAAGGGCAAAGACCTCTTTTGGATTCAATTACAACCGTAGCTCAAGTTTTACATGATAATGGTTATAAAACAGGTATGGTCGGTAAATGGGGGCTTGGAGCACCACTTACTAATAGTATTCCCAATAAAAAAGGCTTCGATTTTTTTTATGGATATAATTGTCAAAGACAAGCTCACACTTATTACCCAACTCATTTATGGAAGAATGAAACTAGAGATTTATTAGATAATTATATAGTTACAAAACAAGAAGGTTTGGATGGTTTAGATCCTAATGAACCAGAGTCATATTCAAAATATAATCAAAACGATTATGCACCGACCTTAATGCATAAAGAAGCTTTGAATTTTATTTCAAGAAATCAAAGCGCTCCATTTTTTTTATATTACGCTTCACCAATTCCACATTTACCATTACAAGCTCCAAAAAAGTGGGTTAATTATTATCAAAAAAAGTTTGGAAAAGAAATCCCTTACATTGGAAAATCATACTATCCAAATAAAACTCCAAGAGCTACTTATGCTGCTATGATTTCTTATTTAGACGAACAAGTTGGTGAATTAATTGAAAAATTAAAAGAGATTAATCAATATGAAAACACTTTAATTATTTTCACAAGTGATAATGGTCCATCATGGGTTGATCATGTCGATTATAAGTTTTTTAATAGTACAGGCAAGTTTGTTAATTCTCGAAGAACAATGAAAGGGAGCGTAAGTGAAGGTGGTATAAGAGTTCCCATGATTGCATCTTGGCCCAATAAAATAAAGGCAGGCTCTAAATCAAATCATATATCAGCATTTTATGATTTTTTTGAAACGGCCTGTGATGTTGCTGGAATTGATAATGAAATACAAACAGATGGTGTAAGTTTTTATCCTGAAATGATTGGAGGAGTCCAGGCTAAACATGATTATTTGTATTGGGAATATCCAGCAAGTGGAGGTCTGCAAGCTATAAGAATGGGTAAATGGAAAGGTGTGAAAAATAATTTATTTAAAAACCCTTCAAAATTAAAATTGTTTGATTTGAGTTATGATGAAAAAGAATTAAATGATGTTTCTTCAAAAAATCCAGAAATAGTCAAAGAGCTTGAACAAAAACTTAAAGAGGCTCATAGCACTCCTTACTTAAAAGAATTTATCATTCCTTCACTTGAACAATAGCTAAATGAAATCTAAAGCACCTGCGAGAATTTGTTTATTTGGTGATCATCAAGATTATCTTGGACTTCCAGTCATAGCATGTGCTATAAACAAATACATGATAGTTGAAGGAGTTCCAAATAATGCTAATTATTTATTATTTACTTTGATTGATCTTAATAAAATAATCAAGATCAATTTAAATGAAGATTTTTCAGCTTTAAAAAAAGGAGATCATATTAGGCACGTACTGAGAACTTTGATTAATAATAATATAAATATAGATAAAGGCTATGATATAAAAATTAGTAGTAATATTTTTATTAATGCAGGAATTTCAAGTTCATCAGCTTTAACGGTTGCTTTGATTAGTTTCTTTATAAAAGTTTTTTACCAAAAGACATGTTCTGAAGAGTTTATTGCTGAGCTAGCATATAAAAGTGAGGTACTAGAACAAGAAGGTTCTGGGGGAAGAATGGATCAGTATTCAATATCACTTGGAAATACTATTTTTTTAGAAACTAAAAATGCTTTTAGTTTTAAAAAAATAAATAACCCCATCAAGAGTTTTATAATTGCAAATTCAGGTGTTAAGAAAAAAACTGATTTAGTTTTGAAAAACTTAAAAAGTAAAGTTATTAGTGCTATAGAAAAAATTAAGTTAAATAATCCGACTTTTAATTTAAAAGAAATTTCAGTTAAAGAAATAAACCAATATAAAAGTCGATTGAGTAAAACCTCTTTTAAATATTTTAGAGCAGCTGTGGAAAACCATTCGATTACCCAAACTGCCTATTTAGAACTAAAAAAGAAAAATCCAAATCTTAATAATATTGGTAAATTAATGAATAGACACCATAATATTTTAAAAAATGATTTATCTGTAACTGTTCCTTTAATAGATAGAATGATTGATTTAGCTTTAAAAAACGGATCATATGGAGCTAAAATTATTGGTTCAGGTGGAGGAGGATCAATCCTGATATTGACAAACAAAGTAAATGAAAATAAAATTATTAATGCTATGTATAAAGTTGGAGCTAAAGAAGTAGTAAAAGCTAATGTGTCCCCAGGAATATTTAGTCTATAGTTACTGTCTTTTTATCTATTAAAAAATTGCAACAAAATTTTATTTACTAAATTTAAATAACAATTAACTTATGATAGATCTTTCTTTTCTCGATATTTCAATAATTATAGGATTTTTTTCAATAACCTTGTTCATTGGGTTTTATGTTTCAAAAAAATCTTCTTCTAGTTCAAGTGAATATTTTTTATCTGGCAGGAATATGCCTTGGTGGTTACTAGGAATTTCAATGGTAGCAACAACGTTTTCAACTGATACTCCCAACCTAGTAACTGATATTGTAAGAAATAACGGAGTTTCAGGAAATTGGGTATGGTGGGCATTTCTTTTTACTGGTCTTTTAACAGTTTTTGTTTATGCAAAACTATGGCGTAGATCTAATGTTTCTACTGATATGGAATTTTATGAGCTTAGATATAGCGGTTGGGGAGGTAAATTTTTAAGAGGATTTAGAGCAATTTATTTAGGTGTTATTTTCAATGTAATGGCCATGGCTGGAGTTACGCTTGCCGCTATTAAAATTGGTGAGATCATGTTAGGATTAGATCCTGTGGAAACTATTCTATATGCAGGTTCTATTACTGTGATTTTTAGTACCGTTGGTGGTTTTAGAGGTGTTGTATATACAGATTTTATATTATTTTTTGTTGCTATGGCTGGTTCGATTGGTGCCGCGTATTATCTAGTCAACTTACCAGAGATCGGAGGATTATCTAATTTGATATCAAATGAAAATATTTCAAGTAAACTTTCTATAGTTCCAAGTTTTGATAATCCTGATGTATATATACCGCTACTAATAGTTCCTCTTGCTGTTCAGTGGTGGAGTTCATGGTATCCTGGTGCAGAACCAGGTGGAGGAGGTTATATTGCACAGAGAATGTTGGCAGCAAAAAATGAAAACCATGCTATTGGCGCTACCTTTTTCTTTAATGTCATGCATTATGCGTTAAGACCTTGGCCATGGATAATAGTAGCTTTAGCATCTTTGGTTATTTTTCCTGATTTAGCAAGTATTCAAGAAGCTTTCCCTAATATATCTGCTGATAAGTTAGGTCAAGATTTAGCATATCCTGCAATGCTTACAATGCTTCCATCTGGTCTTTTAGGCATAGTGGTTGCCTCTCTAGGTGCTGCATATATGTCAACAATTTCTACACATTTAAATTGGGGTTCATCATACATAGTAAACGATTTTTACAAACAACAGATTAATAAAAATGCTTCAGAAAAAGAACTTGTTAATATTGGAAGAATTTCAACTGTAACTTTGTTTGTTCTTAGTTCTGCATTTGCATTGTTATTGACAAATGCTCTTCAATTATTTGATGTTATTTTAATGTTTGGTGCGGGAACTGGACTTATTTTTATATTAAGATGGTTCTGGTGGAGAATAAATGCTTGGAGTGAAATTTCAGCAATGTTTGTTTCAGGATTTATTTCAATCATTTTAAATTTTTCCTCTTTAGGAGATGTTTTGTTTTCTGATTCTGGACAATTTCCAAGCTATTATAAATTTCCTGTTGTAGTCTTGATCACTACTATAATATGGGTTTTAGTAACTTTTTTAACAAAACCAGATACAACTGATTCTCTTATTAATTTTTGTAAAAAAACTAACCCAGGAGGACCGGGCTGGAATAAAATTAAAAATGAAGCAAAAAAACAAAATATTTCTTTTAATAAATCTGGAAATAACGAAACTTGGTCAGTTCCATTAGGAATACTTTGCATGTTATGCGGGTGTTTCGCCATATACTCTCTATTGTTCTCAACGGGATATTTTATATATGGTCAAATAAACGATGGAATTACATTTCTAACAATAGCTATAGTATTCTCATGGGGATTAAAGTATAATTGGAATAAACTTAAAAAATTAAATTAATGAATATCAGTTATAAATCACCTGGTACTTTAGAAGAAACTAGATTTGAAAAAATTCATAGTGTAATTTTTAATGACTCAAAAAATGCGTCTCTAAAAGTAGCAGAAGAGATAGCTGATTTAATAAAAAAGAAACAAAAGCAAAATAAAAATTGTGTTTTAGGCTTAGCAACAGGATCTTCTCCAATTTCTGTTTATCAGGAATTAGTCAGAATGCATGAAGAGGATGATTTAAGTTTTAAAAATGTAATCACTTTTAATCTTGACGAGTATTTTCCAATGGACAAGGATGATATTAACAGTTATCATCATTTTATGGGCATACATTTATTTGATCACATTGATATAAATAAGAAAAACATCCATATTCCGAATGGTAATATTTCAATAGAAAAAATTAATGAATATTGTGCTACTTATGAAAAACAAATTGTTGATGCAGGTGGTATAGATTTTCAATTGTTGGGAATTGGAAGAACTGGTCATATTGGATTTAATGAACCTGGTTCCAATTACAGTTCTTTAACTAGGTTAGTGCATTTAGATTACATGACAAGAAATGATGCGAGAAAATCCTTTTACGGAATTGAAAATGTTCCAACCACTGCCATTACCATGGGTATTAGAACTATTAGAAAGTCCAAAAGAATTGTTCTTATGGCTTGGGGAAATAATAAATCATCAGTTGTTCAAAAAGCAATTGAGGGCGAAATAGATTCTAATATTCCTTCAAGTTTTTTACAAAAGCATAATAACGTAACATTTGTATTAGATGAAGCAGCATCTGATTCACTAACTAGAATAAAATCACCTTGGCGTACGGGTTCATGTGATTGGAATGAAGAATTAAAAGCTAAAGCAGTTGCATGGCTTTGTGAACAAACTGAAAAATCAATCTTAAATCTAACAGAATCAGATTATAATGAATATAATCTTTCGGAATTACTCTTAAGAAAATCATATTATGATTTAAATCTTGACTTTTATAAAAGATTACATAGATCGATCACAGGATGGCCAGGTGGTAAGCCTGATTCAGACGACAAAGTAAGACCAGAAAGATCAAGTCCAGCAAAAAAAAGAGTTATTATTTTTAGTCCACACCCTGATGACGATGTAATTTCCATGGGTGGTACTTTTGATAGATTAGTTTCTCAGGGTCATGAAGTCCACATTGTATATCAAACTTCTGGAAATATAGCGGTTAACAATTCTGATGTTTTAAAGTTTTTAGAAGTTACAAGTTCAGCATTTCCAAATTCTAAATGTGAGAATAAAGAACTTATAAATATGTTGAAAGGCAATAATGAAATTTTAAACAATCCTGAAGTTAGAAAAATTGCTGGAATTATTAGAGAAAAAGAATCACTAGCTGCCACAAGATTTTTTGGGATTCCTGACTCACAAGTTCATTTTTTAAAATTACCTTTCTATGAGACAGGAACTGTAAAGAAAAATATTCCAACTGCAATAGATTTTAATATAACTAGAGATATTATAACTAATTTAAAACCTCACCAAATTTATGCTGCTGGAGATTTGGCTGATCCACATGGAACGCATAAAGTTTGTTTAGATATTTTTCTTAGTGTTTTAGATGATTTAAAAAATAAATCTTTCATGAAAGATTGCTGGGTTTGGTTATACAGAGGAGCTTGGCATGAATGGCCAATTCATCATATAGATATGGCCGTTCCGATGAGTCCAAATCAAGTATTAAGAAAAAGAAAAGCTATATTCTATCATCAAACACAAAAAGATAATGTTATGTTTCAGGGAGATGATAATAGAGAGTTTTGGGTAAGA
>Ga0233426_10003681_pt1 | contig 11919 bp, 9 predicted proteins | sample SI_118_April2016_6_FD_179875 | JGI IMG/M metagenome (GOLD analysis project Ga0233426, IMG submission 179875) | Seawater microbial communities from Saanich Inlet, British Columbia, Canada - SI_118_April2016_10_MG | ecosystem: Environmental > Aquatic > Marine > Inlet | place: Canada: British... | reverse complement strand
TCGTACTTGGAGAAAGTCAATAACTCCCCACTTTCCTTGACTCTCACATTCAGAGACTGAAAATTCACCAAACCCGATTCGGTAAAATCGTCGTAAATGAGGTCTTTCACGCCAAATTCGATCGAAATACAACCTGAAACCTCCAGTTTATCATCAAAAAATGAAAGTTGCAGAGTATCAAAAATCTTAAAACGAGCGAAAGGAATTGCAAAGTAGGAGCCACTTGCAAGAGTACTTTGAAACGGATACCCCGCGCTCGGCGAGATTTCCAGTGTGATTGAATCTAAGTGCGTTATCAATCGTTCTTTACCTGCAAAGACATCCTCTTTACTCCATTTGACAACCTTGACAACCCTGTCATTCTTGAGTGTCGATAGCTCCTTGCTCAGGCCCAATGCTTTTTTAGTAGGCTTGAAAGTGTTCTTATCAAAAGCCACTTGAACTTTAACTTTTTTGCTTGGCATTGCTCGAAATTTCATTCCAATTTAGTTCGAAATGAACACCACACGAAATCAATCTAAACTTCAAAACTCACGAAGAGCATTCAGCTATTCGTATTAGTATGAAACTCACCGGCACTTTCATTCATGCATCTGAGCGACCAATTATCGTCAAGTCGAGCTCGTACTTCCTTCAGGATGCGCCATGCTGTGATAGAGCTTGGTGCACGATAAGTAAAGACTCTTGCCGTCTTCAACAAATTTCCCATTGCTGGCTCCACCAGATATTTTAGCGTTTGGAAAGGCTTTCTGCACTTCCGTAATCGTCTTTTGCGACAACCCAAACGGCGATCGCGCCAATCCCAGTTCCTCGAGCGTACCATTTGGCCTATCAGGTAGCGTCAGTGATGTGAAAGGATTGGATGACAGATCCAACCATTTCAGGTTAGGTAACCTCATCAATGCACCAGGGATTTTAGTCAATTTATTGGACCTCAAGTCCACGACTTCCAACGATTTCGGCAATTCTTCAGGCAACTCTTGGAGCTTGCTCCACACCTTAAATTCTTTCAATTCGTGCAACTCACTAAATGATGGTGGCAGTTTTTTAATGACCGTGTCCGACAAGAGAAGTGACTTCAAAGTGGCTAAATCTCCCACGTTTTTTGGAAGGCTTGTAACGTGTACAGCCGATAAGTGCACCTCTTTAATTTGAGCAAGCTTCCCGAAGCTTTTGTTCAATTTGAGTTTGCCTCCCATTTTTCCCAGGTGCACTAAGCTATTGGATTCAAAAAAATCAGCACAAGGTTTTGAACTTTCGCAGTTTGTGAGGTCGAGTATCAAGAGGTTTTCAAATGAAGCAAGACTGATTTGACAGAAATTATTGACCAACCAATCCTTGTCTGCAACTGAAACTACTTGATCAAGCTTAGTCTCCCCCCACAAGCCTGAAGGCATGATGCGTTTTACTTTTGCAACAGGCTCCAGGTTGTACTTGAGAACAAATTCGTCGATGGTCATTTGATCAAATTAGGTATTACACTCCCCAATTTAGATGACATATCGTCACCCTCCAAAAGAAAGAAATTTAGAGCTCCCTTAACCACCATAAACCGCAAAGTCTCTTAGATGGAATCAAAAGAAACTGAGCCAGATTAAGATGTCCTGCACCGAAACAATGCCGTCGTTGTTGAGGTCTCCGCTTGGACAGTTGTCACAGCCAAACAAATCCAGGAGCGTTAGCAAATCGGCAACGGTATAGGCACCGTCTTCATTGAAGTCACCCGGAAGGAAGCACACGCCAAACGAGATGGTCGCAGCCGGGTTGTAATTGGTGGCGGCAGCATCCATACATCCCAAAACATCCAACTCATCCGAAGAAAAGGTCAGTCCCTCCGCGCGCTCAATGCCTTGTCCTTCTTCGGTCTTGGCCAACAGGTTGAGGGTGCCTTCTAAAGTCGAACCATCGACCACGGTGAATTGGCCTAAGAAGACCAAGCCATCTTGTTGTGCGGGAATTTGCAAGCCGCTGTTGAACCATGCACCCCCCGTGGTGTCGGACAATACCATGTCCCCATTCACATCCAACTCTGTAAGCGGCGCTTGGGAACCGGAAACGTAATTCGTCACCATTCCATCGGGGTCTTCCCCCGGAAGGCTTCCACAACTCAACAGGGTGGAGAACGGATATGCTGGGAAAATAGCGCTGAAAACGGCGTTGTAGTTATCGACAACAACCGTCCCGAAGTCTCCTCCAAATCCGTAAAAAGTGCCATCCGATGAAATCGTCAATGGGTCTTCATCATCACCATAAACAGCTAAGATGACATCATCCGCTTGGGACATCTCTGCGTAGAGGCGGTACGTAATGGATCCGGCTGGAATGTTGTCTGGCATGCCTGCGAGTTCAGTTTCATGCACTGCGAACTCAGTAAGGACCAGTCCTTCGATGTGACCTGTGGTCGTGTCGTACCATTCTGCAGGACAGGACGCGCCAATAAATGGAATGAATGCGAGTAAATCACGCACATCGACCCATCCAGAACTGTCGACATCCATCTCCCCTGCCGTATCGTACTGTCCCAAAGCATACACCCAGGTATTGCCTCCAATGAATCCGTCTCCATTGTGGTCAAACCACTCACACGGGGATTGGGACTGGACGTAGGTTGGCAACAGGAAGAGCAAAACAGCTAAAGCCGGGATTATTCGTGAATAAGTCATGCATCAAAATTAGAGAATTCATTTAAAAAAAAAAAACCGGGACTGCATCCTACCTCAAAGGTGGAGCGTTCAAATCCGCATGCTCACTTCTCCAAAATCTCCCTCAACTGCGTTGAAAAAGAAATCAAGCGATTGTACTCCTTTAAATCGGCCAGCTTGAACTGATCATTGAAAATGAGGAGCGCACTCCCATTGCTCTCCAAGTGGTGGAATTGACTCTTTTGAATCAGGTCTCTGAACTCATCGGTCATGAACTGCTCGAAAGCGTCCCTGTTCTCCAATTTCACTACAAAATCGGGAGAGAAATCTGGATACATCACAAAATCAATATCACGGTGCGCAGGAATGGGAACAAATCGATCGAAGAGTCCCTTTTTCTCGATGATGAACTTGGGGATTTCATAGGGGACCATGATGCAGCCCAAGGTGATTTTATACGCTTCCGAAGCCATATAGGCTCCCTCGTCAAAACGCACGTCATAAAACTCCCACTTGATCTCACCTTGCTTGCCTGATATTCGGTCTGTCATGACCTCTAGCGGACGCGATTTGAAGAAATAGAATGACTCGTAAAATGCGGGGTCGCCGTCAGGCTCAGCCTCGAACTCCCAGCCATGTGATTTGGCCATTTCCTCCAACCTCATCTCCCGTGCCGTCAGCCGGTGTGCCGAAGAGGTGAGCACCTTGAGTCCCTGCTTGTGGCTGGTCGAAGAAATGTGCTTCTCCAATCCCGAAATTTCTACAGACCCACCCCCTGCACTGTGGACACTTTGAAAGACGTGCAAGTTTTCCTGAATCGAAAGGTCGACCAAACGTGCTTCAGCCAAATCAATGCGCACGTTGGCGCCCGAAGGAATCATGGCCAAGAGCTTATCCAAGGTGATCGCAGACAAAAAATTGGCAATCCCTTTCACCTTCAAATCGTACGAGCCATCTTTCAATGCAGAGAGATTGGACCCTGAGAAAAAGATCATACGGAAGAAAATTACTGGGCTCACTTTGGCCAAAAGGAAGTGCGTCACCAATGCCAAGAACAACCCGCCTATAATCCCCCACAAAAGACCTGCTGTCAATGTGATGGCGATCGTTCCAACAAAGAAAATGAGCTGCTCCACGCCTTTGGCATACATCGCACGAAAGACTTTGGGAGAAAACAATTTGTATCCCGTAAAAACCAACAGGATCGCCAATGCACACAGCGGCACCAGTTGGATGATCGGAGTCGCCAAGAACACGAAAATCATCAAGAAGATACCGTGGTACAGATTCGACCACTTGGTCTTGGCATTGTTGTGGACGTTGACGGAACTCCGAACGATTACCGTGATAATCGGAAGTCCTCCTAAGGCTCCTGAAATCATGGTACTCAAACCAATGCCAATCAAATCCTTATTGAGGTCTGTACGGCGCTTATACGGATCCAGTTTATCCACGGCTTTGCCACTCGCCATGGAGGTAATGCTCGCGATTAAAGTGATCATAGTCACAGCTCCCCAAAAAGGAAGGGTATTCACTTTAGAGAAGTCGGGATAGATGATGGCATCCCAAATATTGTCAGGAATGCTGACCAAAAGACTCGGACCGACTTCATACGCTTTCCCAAAGAAATCAAGACTCTGCACTTCCGTGAATCCGAAATAAAAGACAAACGGAAATGACACCAAGAGCACCCACATCGGAGCCGGAAGAAAGTGAAAGAACTTGTAACTGATTTGCGAATGCCAAATGAGAAAAATGAGTCCCGCTCCAGAGATCATCAACACAAAAGGGTTCGACTGATCAAAGTGCTGAAAAGCGTCAATCAACGATTGGATCACGCCATCTGACTCAATCCCTGTGCCCAAGGCATAGTGGATTTGCTTCGCGAGAATAATCACTCCGATGGCCGCGAGGATTCCGTGAATTACACTGGAATGAAAAACATCTGCAAGACGCCCCAATTTCAACAAACCCAACACCACCTGAAGCGCGCCGCTGACAACGATGGCCGCAAGAACAAAGTTGATGTGACCCAACGATGCGATTGCGGCAAGAATGACCGCTATCAATCCTGCCGCGGGACCGTTAATGGCAAGATGACTCCCCCTGAAGAAGGTCGTGACCACCCCTCCTATGATGGCCGAGATGATGCCTGCAATGGGTTCAACATCCGACGCGACGGCTATACCTAGCGCAAGGGGAAGTGCAACAAGTGAGACACTTAAAGCCGCCAAAAGATCACTCTGCCAGTTCTCTCTCAATCCAGCAAAACCAGTCTTGGGGATAATCGCCATCGGCTGCAAAATAGGCGAAAACAAAGCCTACTCTGAACGCATGGTTCCTTTTTTACCTCATCAATGAGCATCACAATTGCGCCGAGCGATCTAGAGTCTGGATATTCTCAATGGACTCAGAATCGATCAAAACAGCAAAAGAACGCAGGAACTGCTTCTGAATACACTTTCGTTGAGACCTCTCTTTTTCATCCGAGAAAAACCCCGGATGAAGAAACTTCGTTGCTCACGTAAATGTCCATTGCAATTCTCCTTTCCAAACGATTGAACAAAAAACGGGGTGACAAGATTATACTCGTACCTGCTTTTGAGCAGTTTGTACCGAATTTTAGCAAAAAATGCGTGATTGGCTGTCACAAGTCGGTGTTGGCCACGATACCCTGAGTGTAAACTACCTACATGAAACTACTGCAAAACCACTTCGTTTATCTTGTGTTCCTGACACTGGGACTTTCCCAATACGCCAGCGCTCAATGTGAAGCGGATCACACCATTTACCTCACCGACTTTGTATTCACTCCAAGCGAATTAACCATCGTTCCCGGCGAGACCATCGCCTTCGTCAATGCGCAAGGAACGCACAACGTCGATGGTACGGCAGCTGGAAACCCCGAGTCCTTTTTCTTCGAAGAATCCGAAGGCAACATTGATGGGTTTTGCATGGGTGTCGTCACATTGAATACACCAGGAGTGTATGATTTCACCTCCAGTGTCGGTGTACAGGAAGCCTTGGGCATGGTCGGATCCATCACCGTGGATGCCAACACCTTAGTGGACGTCTTGATGAATATCCAATACGGAGATGGCGATCTGGCTGACCTCGCTAGCTGGCAGAGCGCTTTCGCGCTGAACACGTATTTCAATCCTGATGGGGGTGGCGCCGACAACGGTCTCAACCTCAATGGAAATGAGCCTTACACCATATTCGTACCGACTGATGCCGCCGTCACGGACCTCATGGAATTGATCAACCTGTCGCAGTTTGACATGCTTGCGTTTTACGACATGGTTCCCGCGCTGAAATACCACATTGTTCCGGGAATTTACATGGCTGAAGATTTGACAGACGGCATGACTCTGCCGACCGCTGAAGGCCAATCGCTGACCATTTCCATGGGCGACCAAGGAGCGATGGTAGATGACGCTCTCATCACTTTCACAGACTTTACCGCTTACAATGGGGTCATCCACATCATTGACAAAATTTTAGCCCCTTCCGGTTATCCTGGCGCAACGACTTGGGACGTGATTATGCAAAGCGACGATCACACCCTCTTTGAACAAGCGGTGTTCGATGCTGGACTCAAGGATGACTTCCGTGGCCAACCCATCTTGAATGACAATGAGCCGGCCGCTGGTCCATTTACCGTCTTTGCTCCAACAGACGAAGCCCTGATCAACTTTGCTGCTGACAATGGTTTTGCCGATGTGAATGCACTGCTTTCCTCTCAATTTATGGATGACATTGTGGAGCAATACGTCGTTCAGAACGTTTACGAAAGCGGTGATCTGTTCAACGGGCAAGCGCTCGTTTCCTTGGCAAATGAAATCCTCAGCATTGCGCAAACGGTGGATGGGTACACGGTCAATGACGCACTGATTACCCAGCCTGACATGCTTGCTTACAACGGTGTCGTGCATGCGCTGGGCGAAGTGAATTTTGACTTTCCAGACATAGAAGGAACCTGCGGATCGTGGACCATCAACATGTTCTCATTGGACGGCTCTGACGAACCTTGGAACGGTGCTCAACTCGACATCTATTCCAATGGAACGTTGATCGCAAGCGAAGCTCCTGACACATTTGAAATGCAATCATTCAGCTTTCCGGCCAATGCGAACACTGCGGTTGACATTGTCTATCGAGGTGCATACGGATCCAATTACGGGGGGTATGAAGTTGAAGATGAAAACGGTTACATCGTGTTTTCGTCCATCGGATCTCAAAGCACCTATGGTGCACCGCAAAGTGTTTACGGTTTAATTCCTTGCGATGAAAATCCCACCACATGCGGTCTCATCGAGATTGTATTTACGGATGAGTCCCAAGATGGCTGGTTTGGTGGAATCATGACGGTGATTTCATCAAATGGCGTCACCGCTTCCATCCCTTTCAATCAAGTCTACGAAGGCTTCAGCATCCGATCGGTGATGGCATCCGTCGATGCGGGACCCGTCGATTTCATCGTGAGTTCGCCCGGCTTCTATCCTGACATGTGCGGCTACATTGTCAAAGACGTCCAAGGAAACGTCATCCTCGAAGAAACCAGCGTCAACGAACCTCCACCGAGTACATACGGCCTCGTTATTTGCGAAGATGAGTCGTCCAACATTGAAGGTGCTATCGAGGTGCTATCCTCACTGAACGCTCACCCCAATCCAACAAACGGCATGGTGCAGTTGACTGGATTGGCCGCCGGCTTGAAGTGGGAAGCTACACTTGTCAGCGCAGCGGGTCAGTTGGTTCAAACGTTCAATGGCACCGGACCCCAGTCTCTTGAATTCTTCGGTTTGGAAAGCGGCCTATACTCCCTGAATCTGAGTACACAAACAGGGGAAATGAAGACTTTGCGATTGATCCAAAACTAATTCTCAGACCACTGGCGTCTCTCTTTTGAGGATGCCACAGGATAATCGAGTGCCTAGCGGCACTGCTTCACAGCACAGCATGGGCTCTTCCGAGTTCATGCTGTGTTTGTTTGGGCGGGAACCAAGGAAAGATATTTTTCCTGCTTGTCACATTTTCATCTGAATGGAAGTAAGACCTTTGTTAGCTGAAACCGCTTACTCATGAATCTTAACTTCCGCTTGTCACATCCTTTAATGTGGTGGGGCTTGGCTCTTCTCATAGGACCTGCCTTTTTCGGTTGTTCGAAGCAGGATTTTGAGGAGGTCGAAATCACAGAAACATGGACCGAACCGGAAACCGTCTACTCGGTCGATTGCGAGGAGCTAGGATTGAACCTGGCCGATTCCTGCACCGTTGACTTTGGAGAACTGGGCGTCGCCTCCGGCGTTGTGACCGAAGAGTGCACATGCGATGCCGAAATCAACGGAGAACAAATCACCCTATCGTTCGTTTCAGAGATGCCGTGGTACACGGCGATCACGGTGGAATCCACTCCCCCGTTCATTGATGGAGTCAGCTCCTTTACTATTTCTTCGGGGATGACGCTCCAGATGTATCTCTATCCAGAAGGCACGTCGGAATGTGTCATTACGGTGACCTACACGTGTCCCGGAGGCACCCTGGTTCTACCGGACATCGTACTCACCGGAAATCCCATCAACGGGGCCGTTGGTCCACTGCTCATCGAATGCTGAAGATTGCCATGGAGTTGTCTAGACCTTTCCGAAATGATCTCACGCTGACGCATCGAACGCATGGGTGAATCAGAGCGTGAAGAATTGCAGTGGATCGAAGGCTGCAAACGAGGCGATGCCACAGCACAACGCCATGTATTTGGGTCGTTATTCCCCTATCTCAAGGGGGCCGTGCGGCGTTACATTTACGATGAGGATGAAATTCAAGACGTCCTGCAAGAGGCCTTCATCCGTATTTTCAAATACATCGATCAGTTTGACCCGAATCGCGGTCGAATGAGGCCATGGGCCGCCAAGATTGCGATCAATGTCGCTATCACGGAAGGAAAACGAAGGCAGCGCATCCAAGAGTTACCAGGGCAAACAGCTTTGACTGTCGATTCATCAGCCCTCGAAACCATGGCGTTGGAAGACTTGATTGCTCTGCTCAAGGGCATGCCCAGCGAATTGTACGAAGTGTTGAATCTTATCCTCGTGGATGGATTCAGCCACAAAGAGACGGCATCGATGCTCAGTATTTCTGCAGAATTGTCTCGACAACGTCTCACCCGTGCCCGCAAATGGGTCACGGAACGATTTGAATTATCCGGAGGTGAATTGACCCCCTTAAAAGCCCACCAGTCATGAAAAATTGGGAAGACCTATTGCGGAATCGACTCTCATCCTTTCAGGAAAAAGGAACGCCTGGACAGGAAGAGGCTTTGTGGAAAGCCGTTGAGAGTCAGATCACCGTCCCTTCGGCAGCAGGAGCTGCTGTCGGGAAAAGCGCACTGCTTTGGGCGGGCGCGGCCACACTCGTCGTGGGCATTGCCGTCACCGCGCTCTACAGCACCTCTGAAACTTTGGTCGAGAACGAAGTCACCGTGACGCAATCGGATCAAAGCAACTCCGATGTGACCGTGAATACCGAGGAGCCAAGCGCTGAAATAACCATCTCAGCGTTGGAGCCGACTGCCGATGTCCCTGGCGAAATCCGCAGCACTTCTTCTGACCCCGTTGCGACGCTGGAAACGGTTGCGTCATCACCGGAAAAGAACGCCACTGTTGCCCCCCAAGCGGAGGTCCCGACCGTCAACCGTCCATCCACTTCGGACCCCAGCGTGGCCTCCATCGCTGCCAACAGGAACGCCGCACCCTCCGAAGACTCCCGATTGCCAAACGCATCCTGGGATTCAGACAACCGGACAACGTCGAGAACCCCGACCTCACCTGAGGAGCTTGCGTATTCCCAATTGGAATCCGAGAAGATTGCCATCGCATTGGTTGAAAATGAAAGACCGCAACTCCCGGCGGTCCTGCCCTTACCATCGCGAATAGCGTCCTATGCCCTATCGGAGTCCGTTATGGTCTGGCATGATAGCACCGAGCAGATCACACCCGCTGCGCCGTTTGCCATTCGTGTTTTTGGGGGACCGACCGCGAGCCAATTTGAATTTCGGGGCGATGCCCAAGCCGATTTGAACGCGTACTTCCATCGGAATTATGGCGGCGGCGGCGGTCTGATGCTGGAGTTTGAACGCTGGTCTCAATCGTTCGCCGTGGGATTGGTCTGGAATGAATTCATCAACCACCTGGACTATACCGAGCACACCGAAACGGTGGTCACGACACAAGGCATCCAGTCCATTGAAATCAATGAGATCACCGGGGACACTGTGACCGTGGTCTTTGGTGATGTGGACGGGGTTTCGGAGCAAACCCGTTCGGTCATTCATCACAATCGATACCGCGCGTTTGCCGTTCCGATTGAATGGCAGCAACACCGCATTGCGGGACGTTGGCACATGGGGGTTGGGTTGGGCGCACTGCTGCAGTTTCGCAGCGATGGCCACGGAAAAACCATCAACCCTGAAGGGCTCGTTGTCACCTATCAAGACGGCGATCTCACCACATCTCGCATCCAGTGGATGACCACAGGTCGCGTGTTTGCCGGATACCAATTCGGGCCTGAATGGCGAGTGGATCTGAGCTTGGGAGCAGGCGTTCAGCGATTCAACAACGGGGCGAATGCCACTTCCTCTGATATCCCCTCTTGGGAAGGCCGGCTCGTCAATGGACAACTCCAGTTGGGCATCACCCGGTTCTTCACGCCAAACGGTCAATCTCGGGATTGAATGCGTTCCGAGACGTAGCTTCGTCAGCATGTGGAATGAGCTCAATCAGCGGTTGACAAAATCGTATCAATTCGAATCCTTTGCCGAGGCATTTACCTTCTTGACGGAAGTGGCGCGGCTCGCGGAGTTGCATGATCATCACCCAACCATTCACAATGTCCATGTGCATGTCCGTTTGGAATTGACCACCCACGACGCGGGCAACACCATCACGGACCGGGACCGCCAGTTGGCCGCCGCAATTGACGCGATTCCCGCGAGTGCGAGGTAATTCAGGACGAGCGACGCACCAAATCAGCATGCGTGCTAAATTGCCTTTTGAGCGGTGGCAGACTGCAAGTACCGAGTTCAATAGAGGAAGCCTCAATTTAATATCTGACAGCGATTATACGCTTGCACACCTTCGTCTATCTCTTTCTGAATTCGATCATCTCGATCTGAAAAGAAAGCCAATGCAAGCCCTCCAACAGCGGCATTGGCGACGCCAAATGACACGTCCCCTTGATCAATTGCCAAAATCCCAACCAGCATTTCAGTAAAACCAAACTGAGACGTCAAGAAATTCCAACTTCTCATCTTTTTGGCCTGTGCGAAGTGATCGCTTGCCATCGGACAGCCTGAACCTGAAATGCTCAATGCTCGACCTGGCCTCATTTTCTCCCCTTCTATTTCAATTCTATGATTCCCAACGGAGTGCATGATTTGTTGCGCCATCATTCCACTCATCGGATGAATTAAAAGTGTAACAAGGAAGAGCAATTTCAGCATACCCCTCACTGCAGATCCAAACGTATCCGAAAATTCCAGTCTATCTCGCATCACCGCAAGCTAACATGTTTCACCTTTCACACCTCAAACCCCAAGGGAACCGCATGTTGACAACATACCTCACCTGAATTCGACAACACCGTTCACTACCCCCACTTCATCGTGAGGACACCACAGGTGCTTCTTCGAGCCTGGACTGCGCGTCAAGAAGACATCAAGAAATCAAACGCACTGAAGCTGAAGGAAGGAACGAATCAATATTGACTTTGGAGATATGCGTCCAGCTCCTCACTGCTACTGCTGAAGGAGAACACCCCATACACCTCGTAGTAGTTTTCTAAGTCATACACATGCTCGTATGCAAATTTCGCCAAATCGAGCTGCCCCTCATCAAATGCAACCTCTTCTAGTATCTCGACGAGTTGCTCAATGACGATGCAGTTTGTCCGAAGAATCTGCTTGGCTATGTTCACTTTTTCATCACTGAAAGAGGCATCGTAGATCCTGTCCATCATGCGCTCAAAACGATCCGGACCAACCGGTGTTTCACAACCAATGCTTCCAGAGTAGCCTTCAACGTAAACGATTTGAACAGACTCGTTTTGCGACTGCGAAGACAAGCCGGATTGTTGCTGCGGCTGTTGTTGTTGCTGTTGTTGCTGCTGCTGCTGCTGGGCCCCACTCATCTGACCGGTGTTCATGCTAATGTTCATGCTTGCGTGGCCGGCCTGAACGTTCATGGACATGTGTTCCAAATTCATCCCATCCGGGTTCACA
>Ga0233426_10003677_pt1 | contig 11934 bp, 12 predicted proteins | sample SI_118_April2016_6_FD_179875 | JGI IMG/M metagenome (GOLD analysis project Ga0233426, IMG submission 179875) | Seawater microbial communities from Saanich Inlet, British Columbia, Canada - SI_118_April2016_10_MG | ecosystem: Environmental > Aquatic > Marine > Inlet | place: Canada: British... | reverse complement strand
AACGAATACTAAAATTAGTAACACAATTAAGTATGGACATAGGGCTCTGAAAAAAGATTTTGATAAGTTTAGCGCTTTGGAATCTTTTGGAGATGTTCTTTACAACACCTCTGTTGCCAAATTTACAGATCGTATTTATTGGTTTGTTGATAATAGTGCTCTTCTCTAACTCCTTTATTGTAAGAAATTTTTAGTTTATTCCGAATAAGTTGTTTTCCTATACTAAATATAAAAGTCTTAGAACTAGATGTAATTTCAGTGATTTTCTTGTTTTGAATCTTGGTCACAAGAATAATCATGGTCTCCTGAAATAAATCTTTGGAGTCTGCATCAGAAATAGTGTAGTTTATTTGAACCCATGTAATAAATGGGTTTCTGTATTCGTGATACAATTCTTCGATAACATTATTATCGTTTTTATAAATGGCTTCAATAAGTTGCTTATTAATCATGGGGATAAACTTGAATTCATAAATATCTAAAAAATTAAATTATTTACAAAATATTATTTCAAGTTTAGTTTAGTACATTTGCATATAACTAAAACATAGTACTATACAAATATACATATCTAGTGAAATACCTACTTGACTCCATAAATAGCCCAAAAGATTTAAAAAATCTTAAAGTAGCAGAACTACTTCAAGTCTCATCGGAATTGCGTCAGTTTATTGTTGACCAGGTTTCGAGTAATGGGGGTCATTTTGGTGCGAGTTTAGGAGTTGTTGAGCTCACAGTTGCCCTGCATTATGTTTTTAATACTCCCGAAGATCAGCTCGTATGGGATGTGGGGCATCAAGCATACGGCCACAAAATTCTTACAGGTAGAAAGGATGTTTTTCATACAAACAGAAAGTACAAAGGAATTAGTGGCTTTCCTAAAAGAGACGAAAGCAAATACGATACTTTTGGTGTTGGGCACTCTTCTACCTCTATTGGAGCAGCACTCGGGATGTCGGTAGCCTCAAAGCTTAAAGGAGAAACAAGTAAACAACACATTGCAGTAATTGGCGATGGAGCACTTACCGGTGGACAAGCTTTTGAAGCGCTGAACCATGCAGGTACAGAAAACTCTAATATGCTTGTTATTTTGAACGACAACTGCATGTCTATAGATCCAAATGTAGGCGCTTTAAAGGAATACTTAACAGACATTACCACCTCACACACCTATAATAAATTTAAAGACGAGGTTTGGGATTTACTTGGTAAGATTAGCAAGTTTGCTCCAAATGCACAAGCACTGGTTAAGAAAGTAGAAAATGCTGTAAAATCCTCTATGCTTGAGCAAAGTAACTACTTTGAATCTTTAAATTTCAGATATTTCGGCCCTGTAGATGGACACGATGTGGAACACATGGTGAAAATTTTAGAAGATTTAAAAGACATACCTGGTCCAAAAATATTGCATTGTATTACTACTAAAGGAAAAGGGTACAAGCCAGCTGAAGATGGAGACACTACTAAATGGCACGCTCCAGGGCTCTTTAATAAAGATACGGGAGAAATATTTAATATTGCCAAGACAAGAGCAGAAGCACCAAAATACCAAGATGTTTTTGGTCACACCCTAATTGAGCTCGCTAAAGAAAATGCGAAAATTGTTGGAGTTACTCCTGCAATGCCAACTGGTTGCTCACTTAAATACATGATGCAAGAAATGCCCGACAGAACTTTTGATGTTGGTATTGCCGAGCAGCATGCAGTTACCTTTTCTGCAGGAATGGCTACACAAGGACTTGTTCCTTTTTGTAATATTTACTCCACTTTTATGCAAAGAGCTTTTGACCAAGTGGTGCACGATGTGGCCATTCAAAAGCTTCATGTTGTATTCTGTTTAGACCGAGCAGGCTTAGTTGGAGATGATGGACCAACTCACCATGGATCATTTGATATTGCTTATTTTAGATGTATTCCGAACATGATAGTTTCTGCTCCGATGAATGAAGAAGAGCTCAGAAATTTAATGTTTACAGCTCAAGAAAAAGACCACGGCCCCTTTTCTATTCGTTACCCTAGAGGTAAAGGTGTAATGCCTGTATGGAAAACACCATTTAAATCTATAGAAATAGGAACTGGACGTAAATTAAGATCTGGAAAAGATATCGCCATTTTAAGCTTTGGTCATGTTGGGAACTACGCAACAGAGCTTTGCAACGATTACGACAAAGAGGGTTTCCATATTGCTCATTACGATTTAAGGTTTGCAAAGCCACTCGATCAAAAAATACTACACGAAGTATTTGACCGTTACGCGCATATTATTACGGTTGAAGACGGTTGTATTACTGGAGGTGTTGGATCGGCAATCTTAGAGTTTATGGCTGACCATCAATACCATTCTTCTGTGTACAGGTTAGGTATTCCAGACGAATTTATAGAACACGGCTCTCAGCTTCAGTTACAAGCAGATTGTGGCTACGACAAGGAAAGCATCAAAAAGACAATCGAGCAGATTCAGAACAAACAAAAACTGGCTGTTTAAGATAAGTACACGATTATTCTCAAAAAAAAACCAATCATTATGAATGATTGGTTTTTTTTGAGGTAATATACTGTTAGGGTTTCATCACAAAATCTTCCATAAACTTTGTAGTGTAATTTCCCGATCTGTATTCTTTATTATCCATTAATTGTAAATGGAATGGAATGGTTGTTTTCACTCCTTCAATCACAAACTCTCTCAAGGCTCTTTTCATCTTCTCTATGGCCGCTTCTCGAGTTTGAGCTACAGTTATGAGTTTTGCAATCATTGAGTCGTAATGAGGCGGAATTGTATAACCTGCATATACATGAGTATCTACTCTTACACCATGACCACCTGGTGCATGGTAGGTAGTTATTTTACCTGGACAAGGTCTAAAACCATTGTGTGGATCTTCTGCATTTATACGACATTCAATTGCATGCGCAGTTGGTTGGTAGTTTTTTCCTGAAATAGAAATTCCTGCCGCAACCTTAATTTGCTCGGCTATTAAATCGTAGTTTATAACTTCTTCTGTAACTGGATGTTCTACTTGAATACGTGTATTCATTTCCATAAAGTAGAAGTTACGGTCCTTATCTACCAAGAATTCAACCGTACCAGCACCTTCGTATTTCACAGCCTCAGCAGCTCGTATGGCAGCTTCTCCCATTCGCTTACGCAAATCTTTTGTCATGAAAGGAGATGGCGCTTCTTCGGTTAGTTTCTGGTGTCGTCTTTGGACAGAGCAATCTCTTTCTGATAAGTGACATGCCTTTCCGTTAGAGTCGCCAATAATTTGTATTTCGATGTGACGAGGCTCTACTATGAGCTTTTCCATATACATACCATCGTTACCAAAAGCTGCTGCAGCTTCTTGACGCGCAGAGTCCCAAGCATTTTGAAAACTCTCTAATTCATGAACAGCACGCATACCTTTACCACCACCACCGGCAGTAGCTTTTAACATAACGGGAAAGCCCATTTCAATTGCCAGAGCTTCAGCTTCTTCGTAAGTTTCGAGAATGCCTTCAGAACCGGGAATTGTTGGTACGTCTGCTGCTTTCATTGTTGCTTTAGCATTAGCCTTATCACCCATTCCATCAATCATTTCTGGCGAAGCCCCAATAAACTTTAGGTTGTTTTCTCCACAAATTTTTGAGAAATTTGAGTTCTCTGCTAAAAAACCATAACCAGGATGTATTGCATCGGCATTGGTTATTTCTGCAGCAGCAATAATGTTTGGAATTTTTAGATAGGATTCTGCACTACTGGCTGGGCCAATACATACAGCTTCATCTGCAAACTTTACGTGTAAACTATCTGCATCAGCAGAAGAATACACGGCCACTGTTTTGATGCCCATTTCTCTTGCGGTACGAATAACACGAAGAGCAATTTCACCACGGTTGGCTACAAGAATTTTCTTAAACATAGTCATTGTTTATGTTTTAAAAAATTAAGATGGGTCTACCAAAAATAATGGCTGATCGTATTCAATAGGACTCATATCGTCAACCAATACTTTGACTATTTTTCCTGAAACCTCAGACTCAATTTCATTAAATAATTTCATTGCTTCCACAATACAAACAACGGATCCAACGGAAACCTCGTCTCCTACACTGGCAAAGGAATCTTTGTCTGGTGAGGGTTTTCTATAAAAAGTACCTATCATAGGCGACTTTATAGTGAGGTATTTAGATTCTTTGGCTGAACCTTCCGAAGCAATCACTTCAGAAGGAGCGGTTGGTGCTATTGGAGCAGCAGCCATAGGGGCATGTGTCATTCCAGGAGCAGCAACAGGTATTTGCTGAACGATCGTTTCAAATTGAGTTTCTCCTCTTCCCTTTTTGGGTGGAGTTTTAATAGAAATTTTCATTTCGCCTATTTCCAGAGCAACTTCGCAGGCTCCTGATTTTGCAACGAACTTTATAAGCTCTTGAATTTCTTTAAGATCTAATGCCATAACAATAGTGTTAATGTTATTTTGTTATTAATATGCCCATTTAAGATAAATTGATCCCCAAGTAAAGCCACCACCAAAGGCAGCTAATATGAGGTTATCCCCTTTTTTTAATTTGTCTTCCCATTCCCATAAACATAATGGAATGGTACCGTTTGTTGTATTTCCATATTTCTGGATGTTCAACATTACTTTGTCTGTTCCAACACCCATTCTGCGGGCGGTTGCATCAATAATACGCTTATTAGCTTGATGTGGAACTAACCAAGCAATATCATCGCCCGTAAGATTATTTCGTTCCATAATTTCAGCCGAAACATCCGCCATATTGGTTACCGCAAATTTAAAGACTGTTTTACCATCTTGGTAAATATAGTGTTCTCTTGCATCTACTGTTTCGTGGGTGGCTGGATTTACAGAACCGCCAGCCTTCATCCCTAAGAAGTTTCTTCCAGATCCATCACTTTTTAATATTGAATCTTGGATCCCCAAACCGTCTTGAGTTGGCTCAAGTAAAACCGCTCCAGCTCCATCTCCAAAAATCACACACGTTTGACGGTCTTCATAATCTACAATGGATGACATCTTATCGGCTCCCACAACAATAATTTTTTTGTACGCTCCGGTTTCGATAAATTTAGAAGCTGTCGAAAGAGAAAATAAAAATCCAGAACAAGCAGCCATTAAATCAAAAGCAAAAGCGTTTTTAGCTCCAATTTTATCAGCAATAATACAGGCTGTTGAAGGAAAAACCATGTCTGGTGTTGCTGTGGCACAAATAATAAGGTCGATTTCCTCGGCCTTCATATTTTTCTTCTCCAGCAATCCGTTTATTGCCTGAACTCCAATGTCTGAAGAGCCTAAGCCTTCGCCCTTAAGAATTCTCCTTTCTTTAATTCCTGTTCGAGTGGTAATCCACTCATCATTTGTATCTACCATGGTAGATAATTCTTCGTTTGTAAGCCTGTATTCTGGGGCCCATCCGTGAATTCCGGTAATAGCAGCAGTTGTTTTGCTCATCCTTGAAAGGCGTTTTTAATTTTATCTGACAATTTAGCGTCAATTACTTCTGCCGTATGCAAAAGCATGTTTTTTATGGCCTTGGCATTAGAAATACCGTGCCCAATCATTACAGTACCGTTTACACCTAAAATTGGTGTGCCGCCATAATTCTCATAATTAAATCGATCGAAGTATTCATCTTGAATACCTCGTTTTTTTGTTAAGGCATAAAAAGCTTCAGCTTGTTTTAGGACTACATTTCCTGTAAATCCGTCGCAAACAATTACATCGGCACGATCACCAAACAAATCTCTACTTTCTATGTTTCCAATAAAATTAAATTCATCAGAATCTTTCATTAAACTGTAGGCCGCTTGGCACAACAAATTTCCTTTTCCTTCCTCTTCTCCAATATTGAGCAGAGCTACTTTAGGGTTAATAATCCCATGTACATGCTCGGCATACAAAGAGCCTAAAATGGCAAATTGGTTTAAAACGTCTGGCTTACAATCAGCATTTATACCTACATCGAGTAGCAAGCCTACTCCACCATTTTCTTTGGGAAGTACACTTGTTATGGAGGGTCTGATAACACCTGTAATCGATTTTACAGTGTAAAAAGCCCCAACCAACATAGATCCAGAATTTCCTGCACTGGCAAAACCGTCGATTAGCCCTTCTTGTAACAGCTTAAAACCAATTGCTATTGATGATTTTGGTTTTTTAACAAATGCTTTGGTTGGGTGCTCGGCCATACCTATAGCATCAGGAGCGTGCACAATCTCAAATGTTTTTGGATCGATATGTTGACGCACTAATTCATCAGTAATTTTGGCTTGATCGCCAATTAAGACGATACTACAACCCTCTACCAACTCAGCTTGAGCCAGTACCGCACCTTTTACAGTAGCTTTAGGAGCAAAATCTCCCCCCATTATGTCAAGTCCTATTCTCATTGCTTGAAAAATAAAAATGTAGATTTAAACCTATTCAAAGAGGGTCTAAATCTACATAAAATCTTTGGACGTTTACTACAACAGAATAAAAAATCGCGCTAAGCGAAAACATTCTGCAATGCGTATTACGCAATAACTACGTTTCCTTTGTAGTACATTTTACCTTCGTGCCAATAAGCTCTGTGGTAAAGGTGAGCCTCACCGGTTGTAGAACATACAGCTACAGTAGGAGCTACTGCTTTGTAGTGTGTTCTTCTCTTGTCACGTCTTTGCTTCGAAATTTTTCGTTTAGGATGCGCCATTTTGCCTTATTCTTTATCCGTTAATAAATCTTTTAGTGCCGACCAACGAGTATCAACATCTTCTTTTTTATCTTGTTCTAAGTATTCTTCAATCTTTGACAATGCTTCTTGATCGCATATTTGACCATTTTCTTCTTCCTTGTGTATCCTTCTAGAAGGCAGGGCTAAGGCAATAGTTTCGTATACCATATGAGAGATGTCTATTTCATGCTCATCGTTTCCTAAAATAAGAACGTCGTCGGTATTGTTGAAGTCTTCCTGAGAAAATTTTAGTATTCTCATGTCTTGATATTCTAAAGGTAAGTTTAAATCACCTCCACATTTATCACATAAACTGTTTACAACTCCAGTAACTTTAAAGTTTAGCTCCATCAAATTTGATCTTTTCGTTAAAATCAAATCGATTTTGAGCTGACCATTCTCTAAGTCAGTATTGTCAAATTCTTTAAAGAACTCCCCGTCAACCTTAAAATTGTAAGAATGATCGCCTAATTTAAGTCCTATAATAGGTATGATAAAATCAGAAAGCACAGCCATTACTTTTAGTTTTTCGGTTTGCAAAGATAGAAATAATTTTTGTTAATAAAACTATTCCAATCAAGTCAAAATCACAATATTTTAACTTCTTGTGTTTATTTTGATTTTGAGTGCCACTTTTTTGAAGATTGTGGCGAGACAGCTAACACGTTTTCGGTTAGTTGAGTATACTCTCTTCTATTTTTATATAATTTACAGGCTGTATAAACCGCTTCTCGAAAGGAGGATTCTTGTGCCTCGTTTTTTCCAGCTAAGTCGTAGGCTGTTCCATGATCTGGAGAGGTTCTTACTACAGATAAACCTGCCGTAAAATTTACACCCTTGCTAAAGGAAAGTGTTTTAAATGGAATTAAACCTTGATCGTGATACATGGCCAATACTGCATCAAATTGTTTGTAGGTATCGGAGGCAAAAAAACCATCTGCTGCGTAGGGTCCGTAAACCAATTTACCAGAATCAAAAGACTTTTTCACGGTAGGTCTTATCAGCTCTTCATCTTCCTTTCCAATAACTCCTTTGTCTCCACTATGCGGATTTAGTCCCAATACTGCAATTTTAGGATTTCTGATGTTGAAATCTTTTTTTAAGGACTCGAATATCTGATTGATCTTATTGGTAATCTTATCTTCAGAAATAGTCGAAGCTACTTCTGCTATAGGTATATGGCCTGTAACTACGCCTATACGAAGCGAGTCAGCAACCATAAACATTAGAGCCTCGCCTCCTTCAAACTCTTTTGCTAGGAATTCGGTATGTCCAGGAAATTTAAATCCCTCGGACTGGATGTTGTGCTTATTTATAGGTGCTGTAACTAGCGCATCAACAACTCCATCTTTTAGTGCTTTTACAGTAGCATTAAGCGATTTTAAGGCATACTTACCACCCTCTGGGGTTTCTTTCCCTAAGCTCAAAACAACATCTTCTGTCCAACAATTTATAAGATTGGGCTTATTGGCTACAATCTTGGCGTTTGGACGAACAAAGTTGAAACTAAAGTTTTTCATGTCCATAGCCTTTTGGTAAGCCATGGCATATTTTGAGGAGGCATAGACCACGGGGGTACATAAGTCTAGAATTCTACTATCGGAAAATGCCTTCATAATAACCTCTAGGCCAATTCCATTTATATCGCCTACAGAAATCCCTAGTCGGACTTTCTTTGCAGAATGATTTGGTTCGTTTTTCATCTTAAATAATTAAAATTAAATGGAAATTTTAAACCTATGACTGACTCTTTTTTGATAAGTAATCAAATAAGATTCGCACACCAGAACCTGTACCTCCTTTTAAGCGGTAATGATCGTCTCCAGAGAGAAAAGCTGGCCCTGCAATGTCTAAATGCATCCATGGGTAGTCGGTAAAGTGCTCCAGAAATTTTCCGGCGGTAATTTGCCCTGCTTCTGCCGGACCTAAATTAGTCATGTCTGCAATGTCCGATTTTAACAAGTCTTTGTATTCATCCCAAAAAGGCATTATTGCTAATCTTTCGTAGGTATATTCGCCACTCTCGTTTAAATCTCTTTGAATTTCTTCATTTGCATTACCCATTGCAACAATACCAAATTTCCCAATAGCCCTTACTGCAGCTCCGGTTAAAGTAGCAAAGTCAAAAACAACTTCTGGATTGTATTTTTTTGCATAACAAAGTGCATCTGCCAATACTAAACGACCTTCGGCATCTGTATTTAAAACCTCAACAGAGGTATTGTCCATCATATGGATTACATCGCCAGGTGCGTAAGCATTTCCGCCAGGTCGGTTTTCTGTTGCTGGTATTAAACCAACAACATGAATGGGTAAGTTTGCTTTTGCAATTGCGTATAGAATTCCTACAACTGATGCGCCACCTCCCATATCGCATTTCATAATGTCCATAGAGTTTGCCGTTGGCTTTAAACTTAAACCTCCAGTATCGTAAACAATTCCTTTACCTACCAAAACAATTGGCCTTGAATTGATCGCAGTTGTTGGATGGTGGGTTAAAACATTGAAGGTTGGAGGCTCTACTGCTCCTCTGTTTACAGCTAATAAACCACCCATTTTTAAGGATTCGATTTGTTTTTTATGAAGAACATCGACTTTAAAACCTGCGTCTTTCCCTAATCTTTCCATTTCCTTAGAAAACTGAACAGCTGTTAAAAAAGACAGAGGCTCATTGACTAAATCTCTGGCATGAAGTGTTCCAGAAACAAGTGCGTTTAAATCTTGTATTGCTTCTTGCTCTGCATGAACAATTATAGCCTTTAAAGTGTTTAATTTTTTATCGGCATCTGTAAAGTATTTTAAAAATTGATAGTTTGCCAGAGCCATTCCTTCTGCAACAAACAAAGACAAGTCGCTGTCTGAGGCAGAAACAATCTCTACCTTTTCTAATTTAAGCTCATTACACTTTTTGGCCAATAAGGCTCCTCGCTCTCTCGCTTTTTCTAAGCTTATGCTCTCGGATTTTTGGTCCTTAAAGCATTCTATAAAAAGGGTGCGTGTGTACTGATTTATTGAAACCGAAAGCTTGTCTTTTGCAAGTTCGGCTATGACAAACTCAAGCTCTTGCTTACTTAAATCTAACTTAGACCAATCGGAATCTGGATTACCTAAAACAACTAAATTATTTTTTGTAGAAGCCTCTGTAACTTTATATACGATACTGTACATTTTTTCTTAATTTTGGACTGTAAAAATAGGCATTTTAATGGAGACACAGAAGCTATTAGCTAGAGCGATTAAATTTGAATCTTTAAGCGCAGAAGAAGGCGTTTTTCTTTTTGAAAACGCTGCTACAACAGACCTCATGTTTGTTGCAAATGAATTGAGAAAAATTCAAGTTCCCAGTAACAAAGTAACTTGGATAATTGACAGAAACGCAAACACTACTAATGTTTGTACTGCAAACTGCAAGTTTTGCAACTTTTTTAGAATTCCTGGACATGAGGATTCTTACATAACCACTATTGCTCAATACACCAAAAAAATTGAGGAAACCATTCGATATGGTGGAGAACAATTGCTATTACAAGGAGGACATCATCCCGATTTAGGCTTAAAGTTTTACTGCGATTTATTTCGAGAACTAAAACAGAAGTTTCCAATAATTAAACTGCATGCTTTAGGACCTCCAGAGATTGCACACATTAGTAAGATTGACGGAAAATCGCATACAGAAGTTTTGGAAGCATTAATTGAGGCAGGATTAGACAGTTTGCCTGGAGCAGGTGCCGAAATTTTGGACGATAGGGTGAGGCGAATGATTTCAAAAGGTAAATGTGGTGCACAAGAATGGTTAGACGTGATGCGAGTAGCTCATAAATTACACCTTACAACCTCTGCTACCATGATGTTTGGACATATAGAAACCACTTTAGAACGTTTTGAACACCTAGTAAAGGTTAGAGAAGTTCAAGCTGAGAAACCAAAAGATGCTAAAGGGTTTTTGGCTTTTATAGCTTGGCCATTTCAAGACGATGGCACATTATTAAAACGCATTAAGGGAGTTACGAATAATGTGGACGGAGATGAATACATTAGAATGGTTGCACTCTCTAGAATTATGTTGCCGAATGTAAAGAACATTCAGGCTTCTTGGTTAACAGTTGGAAAGGCTGTTGGGCAAACCTGTTTGCATGCGGGTGCCAATGATTTTGGATCTATTATGATTGAGGAAAATGTTGTTTCTGCTGCTGGTGCACCACACAGATTTACATCTACAACCATACAAGAGGCTATTAAAGAAGCGGGATATGAACCTCAGTTAAGAAACCAACAATACGATTACAGAGAGATTCCTGCAATTATGGAAGAGCAAGTAATTGATTATTAATACACGTGTTAGGGGAACTACATTCGTAAAATAAAACATTGATTATGTTTACTGGAATTATTGAAGAGTTAGGTAAAGTAAAAAGTATTGAGAGAGAGGGGGGTAATGTTCATTTTACCTTTGAGGCTACTATGTGTCCGGAATTAAAGATTGATCAAAGCGTAGCACATAACGGGGTTTGTTTAACTGTTGTTTCTAGAAATGAAAACTCCTACACAGTTACTGCAATACAAGAAACTCTCTTAAAGACCAACTTAGCTAAATTAGTAGTTTCAGACCTGGTAAATTTAGAGCGTTGCATGAAAATTGGGGCGCGTTTAGACGGTCATATTGTGCAAGGCCATGTAGATAAAGTAGCTGTTTGTTCTGAGGTAGTAGAAGAAGATGGAAGCTGGACTTTTAGCTTTAAATACGATAAAAATCATCGTTCTGAAGTTACAGTAGAAAAAGGTTCCGTTACTTTAAACGGAACAAGTTTAACAGTAGTAAATTCTAAAGAAAGTAGCTTTTCTGTTTGTATTATACCTTATACTTACGAAAACACCTGTTTTAAAAATATTAAACAAGGAGATCAGGTTAATCTAGAATTTGACATTATAGGAAAGTATGTTGCACGAATGATGAATTCATAAAAAAAGGCACTCATTACTGAGTGCCTTTTTTTATGAATTGAGCAATTCTCTATTTAAATAAATGAACGGTTCCTTTGTAAATATCTATATCATCGGTAATCTTATTACCTACTTCCAATACATAAAAGTAAACTCCTTCTGCAAGCTCATCGTTTTTGTGGGTAGATTGTCCATCCCACCATTTATTGTCTAAACCATAGCTTCCACTTCTGTAAACCTCATCGCCCCATCGGTTAAATATACTCATGTTGGCGTAACTGT
>Ga0233426_10003674_pt1 | contig 11940 bp, 11 predicted proteins | sample SI_118_April2016_6_FD_179875 | JGI IMG/M metagenome (GOLD analysis project Ga0233426, IMG submission 179875) | Seawater microbial communities from Saanich Inlet, British Columbia, Canada - SI_118_April2016_10_MG | ecosystem: Environmental > Aquatic > Marine > Inlet | place: Canada: British... | reverse complement strand
TCTGAGATTTTTTATATTAGTTACTGAATTTGAATAAAATTACATCACCGTCTTGAACAGTATAATCTTTTCATTGAAGTGAAACTTTACCGTTTTCTCTTGCTTTTGACCAACCACCGAATTCTACGATATCAGCCCAATTAACAACATCAGCTTTAATAAAACCTTTTTCAAAATCTGTATGAATTACTCAAGCAGCTTGAGGAGCAGTAGATTCTTTTTTAATAGTCCAAGCTCTTACTTCTTGTTCACCTGCAGTAAAATAATACTCTAAACCAAGAGCATCGTAAGAAGCTTTAATTAAATCATCTAAACCTGTAGATATTAATCCCATTTCTGATAAGAATTCATGTTTTTCTTCTTCTGACATTTCTACCATATCAGATTCTAATTTTGCACAAACAGGAACAACTCTTGTTTCTGCTGAAGTAACACCAATTAATGCTTTTAGATCTTCTTCAGAAGTATCCATCATTTCTTCTGATACATTACAAGCATAAACAAACTTCTTATTTGTTAGTAGGTGTAAGTCTGCAATATCTTCTAATTCTTCTTCTGTAAGATCCATATCATTAACAATAACACCTTGTTCTAATAAACCTTTTGCTTTTTCACAAACTACTAAACTTCTAGCAACGTCTTTATCAGATCTAGCTTTTTTAGTGTCTTTCGCTACTCTTTTATCAATAGTTTCAATATCAGCTAATATTAATTCAGAATTAATTACTTCAATATCTCCTTTAGGATCAACTTGACCATGTACATGAATAATATCTCCATCTTCAAAAATTCTAACTACTTGTAGAATAGCATCAGCTTCTCTAATATTAGCTAAAAATTTATTCCCAAGACCTTCTCAAGCTGAAGCTCATTTAACAATACCAGCGATATCAATAAACTCACAATTAGCAGGAATTACTTTTGCACCATTTACAGCAACTCTTATTTGTTCTAATCTTTTATCATTTACATTTACTATACCAGTATTTGGTTCAATAGTACAAAATGGAAAATTTTGTGCATCTGCAGAATAGTTTTTAGTTAATGCATTAAATAATGTAGATTTCCCTACATTTGGTAATCAAACAATACCAATTTTCATAGTTTTATAATTAAATTTTAATTTGTCGATAGTATAGTGAAGATTTTATTTTTCGCAATAAGAAACAAAAAAGAATATTATATAAATATTCTTTTTTATAATAACTAATTTGATTGGTAATTATATATATTTTTCACTTCAGTATCAGTTAGAACCTTTTCGTAAAGTCTTATTTCATCTAAATTACCATTTAAATTAAAATTTCAAGATGGAGCTCAGAAAAATATAAAATTTTGTTGTGTTACAGTCCAACTATCAGGAAATGTAGTTTCTGTTATTAATTCTCAATTTAAATAGAATTTAGCATTTCTATTTTCGTCCCATGATATTGATATATTAGTATAGATTGATTCATCTGGACTTGAATTAATATTAAATACATATTTATTCAACAATCCACTTTGGAAAGTTGTTTGCATTGAATATCATACATTATATGATCTAATAAAAATATGATCCCTAGAGTTGTTATAGTTATCAAAAATAGACTTTTGAGACTGAGAACTTAATGGTGATTTAATAGAGAAATTTAATGATCATATGATTGGAAAATTTAAGTTATCTAAGCTAGATACTCTAAAAAAATCATCAATTCAATCAAATTTTAATGATTTACCTACTGTTCATTCTGAGAATATAGGTCAACTTATACCTCAGCAATTAACAGTAGTATTATAATCAACACATTCTCAAAGGTTTGCATTTCAACTTAAGTCAGCTATATAATCAATTCAAGCAGAATTAATTAATGTTTCCATATCCCAATATCCTAATAAATCATTATCATACTGAGCTAAATCCTTATTATTGAATAAATCTTTTCTAGAGTTATATATTTTTTTATAAATAGTATTTCAATCTCATATAATTTCTACATTACTATTTACTAATTTATAGTTACTTAAACTATTAATAATATCAACAGAATTTTCAAGTAAATTTATAGGTGTATTATCAATATCATTGAGTAAAACTCATAAGTCATCCCCTAATATTGTAATATATTTATCAGCATATCAATTTGCATACGTTGAATTAACAATTGATACATTAGAATTATCTTCTATAAATCAAAGTAATTGATACTTATTTTGATAACTATTCGTTAAATAAGTATAAAATGTATCTAAAGATGGGTCTTTTCATCATCAATAGACTCATATAGTTCATAATACACTATCTCATGCAACTCATTGATAATTTAAAATAATCCCCGATGCTGTTATATTAACATTATCATCAGGTTTAGGATATTTACTATTTTTTAATATATATAAATCTAGAGCTGTTTCTATACTTTTCATATCTGAAACTCTTACTGAGTCTCTTGAACTTTGTGAATATCATTTAAAACTTACAAAAGCTACAGTAGTTAATACTGCTAAAATACTAATAACTATTATCAGTTCAACTAAGGTAAATCATTTATTATTATGCATTAATTACTATATTTTATATAAATATTAATATAAAATATAACTAAAATCGCTTATTAATCAATAAATTAGGATTGACTTAAATAAAAAAAGAACTTTAGTAAAAAAGTTCTCTATTATTAAACATATAGTTCATATATGCAATTTCTTCATTATTTTTTTTTGTAAAATAATCTCAACATAAATTTATTTCACTATCTGTGTATTCTCTTCTTCTTGTAGCTTCAAGATATACTTGTTCACAATATGATAATTTATTTACATCAGTAATATCTGATGTATTTATAAAATTATAAACATCTTCCATAAATACTGGGTCTGAATCTAAAGTAGAATCATAATTTCAATATGTATTTATAGAAAAAATATTTAATAGCACAAATAATGTGATAACTATTTTTTTCATAAAAAATAATTAAGTAATAATTATATTAAATATAATCTTTTTTATCAAATATCAAAATTAAAAAGTAAAAAAAGTCACCAGTAAAATTTAGATTAAATAAATATATATTAAGTATAATATAAATAATATATTTGTATAATATAAAAATATCAATAATATTATACAAATAAGTAAAATATTGTTTTATATATAAATTATGTCAATAAATCAAGAATGAGAAAAAGAAATATCTCAAGAAAATATTAAAATATCTAAGATAGAAAAAAAAATATCAGATATGAAAAGAAATATATCTAAAATAAGTAATTATATAGAAAAAGTATGATGAAAAACAGATACAACAGATAAATTAGAAGAACTTCTATGAAAAGAATTAAGTAATGAAGCTCAAGAAAAAGCTCAACCATTAATAGATAAAATAAAAAATCAAGTATTATCAAAAATTCATTTACTATTAGATACTGTAAATGAACAATGAGAATATATAGATGAATTATTATCTCAAATTAATGACAATAATAATAGAAAAAATAAATTAGAACAAGAATATCAAAATGTTCTTTCAGAAAATAAAGCATTAGATAATTTAGCATCTACAGATATTCTTACATGATTATGAAATAGACGTAAATTAGAATTTGTAATTGATATATTAAAAGAAAATATAAATAAAACTACAAAATGAGCTAGTTTTGCTATGTTAGATATTGACCATTTCAAAAATATAAATACTAAATATTGAATTGATTGATGAGACTTTGTTTTAGAAAATATATGAAATTATTTTAGAGAATTCTTTTGAAGTAATTGACAATATCAATATTTTAGAATTTGATGAGAAGAATTTATTGTAATATCAATTGAAGAATATGATAGATTTAATAAAAAAATTCAAAAATTTTTAGATTTTATATCATCAAAAAATATATCATTTAAAGATTCAAAAAAAGAAAGATTAAACATATCATTTTCTGCCTGAACTATGTATTCAAGAAATCAAGAATGAGAAGTAAAAAGTGAAGATAATATAAGAACTACATTATCAGATTTACTAAAATTAGCTAAAGAGAATTGAAGGAATAGAATAGAAACAGAAAAATAAAAAAACAACACTTATGTGTTGTTTTTTTATTTTAACTTAGTAATTTTATCTTCGAGTTTTTGAAGTTTTTGTTTTGCTTGTTCTTTCTTCTCCATTTCAGCTCTTACGAGTTTTTCAGGAGCTTTAGAAACAAATGCTTCATTTAATAATTTTTTATCAAGAATTGCGATATATTCTTTAGTATCAGAAATTTGTTCTTTTAGTCTTTCTGTTTCTTTTTCAACATCAAGAGCATTAGATGTATCAATAAATACTTCTACACCTGCCTTGATAACTCAGTAAGCTAAATTAACATCACTTGGTTTAGATTCAACTAATTCGAAACTGTCAGCCTTAACAATACCAGCTATAACTTCAATTACTTCAGAAATAACTTCAGCATTTTTATTTTTAGCATATATTTGTAAACCAATAGTTTTATTTGGCATAATATTATTATCAGCTCTTAATGATCTGATTTCTCTAATAATATCCATAATTAATTTTTTATCTTTTTCTATTTGATCATCAGATTTTATAGAAACTTTAGACCATTCAGAAATAATCAAATCTCATTCAAATCCTAATTTATCATAAATTTCTTCTGTAACAAATGGAATATATGGATGCCATAGTCTTAGTAAATTATTTAATACATAAGATATAACTTTTTTACCATATTTAGATTTTTCTTTTGTAAGTTTAAATTCTTCAATGTAGTAATCACAAAATTCATTTTTAGTGAAATTTTGTAATTCAACTCATGCTTCAGAAAAATTATAATTTTCCATATTATCAGTAATCATATCTGATAAATTTCTAATTCTACTCAGTATCCATTTTTCATGGAACATTAAGTCATCATAGTTATTTATTAATTCAGATTCTATATCTTTTAGTGATATTTTTGTAGTTTCTTCATTTAAATTAACACTAACAAAACGAGAAGCATTCCATAATTTATTAACAAATAACATATTATGTTCAACATTTCCTTCATCAAATTTAAGATCATTCCCTGGAGTATTTCAAATACTTAAAGTTAATCTCAAAGCATCAGTACCATATTTTTCAATCATATCTAATGGATCAATACCATTCCCTTTTGATTTACTCATTTTAGCTCCATGTTTATCTTTAACCATTCCATGTAAATATATTTTTTCAAATGGTGTTTGACCTGTAAATTCATATCAGAATAATAACATTCTAATTACCCAGAAGAATATAATATCATGACCAGTTTCTAAAACTGAAGCTGGATAGAATTTTTTGAAATCTTCAGATTGTTCACCATCCCACATATCAAAGTCTAATATTGAGAAAGGCCATAAACCTGATGAGAACCATGTATCAAGTACATCAGAATCTTGTGTAAGTTCAACTTCTTTCCCATAATGAGCCAGTGCTTGCTTATTAGCATCAGCTATATTTTCAGCACAGAAAAATTCTTCATCTGGACCATACCAAACTGGTATTTGATGTCCCCATAATAATTGTCTAGATATACACCAATCTCTTAGATTAAATATCCAATCTTCAAAAGTTTTATTAAATCTTTTTGGTATGATTTCAAATTCTTTCGCTTTGTATCATTTAATTACTTTTTTAGCTAATGATTCTACAGAAACAAACCATTGAGTAGATATAATAGTTTCAACTTTACATCCTGACCTTTCACAGTAACCAACTTTAGAAACATGGTCTTCTATTTTGATTAGATTCCCTTTTGCTTTTAATAATTCCACAACATTATTTCTTGCTGTGAGATAGTCTTGTCCTGCAAAAATACCAGTTTTTTCTGTCATTTTACCATCCTTACCTATAACAATATTATCTAATGCTAAATTATGCCTTTTAGCTACTTCAAAATCATTTGGATCGTGAGCAGGAGTTATTTTAACCGCACCAGTTCAAAAATCCATATCAACCATTTCATCAGCAATGATATCTATTTCTATGTTAACAATTGGTAATACTAATTTTTTACCAGCTTTTAATAGTTTTTTATATCTTTTATCTTTAGGATGAACTGCAACAGCAACATCTCCTAAAAGTGTTTCAGGTCTAGTAGTAGCTATAATTACTTCATTATCACTTCATGCAACGAAATATGTAATATGATACATTTTTCCTTTTTCCTCTTTGTGAATAACTTCTTGATCTGATAGTACTGTTTGAAGAGCTGGAGAATAATTAACCATATATTCACCTTTGTAAATAAGACCTTTTTTATATAAGTCTACAAATGCTTTATTTACTCTTTTATTTAATCATTCATCTAATGTAAATCTTTCTTTTGTCCAATCACAAGAAGAACCCATTTTTTTAAATTGATCAGTAATGATATTTGCATGAGTATCTTTCCAATCCCAACATTCTTTTAAAAAATCATCACGTGAAAGATCATGTTTAGTTTTTCATTCAATTGCTAATTTTTGTTCAACTTTTGCTTGAGTTGATATACCAGCATGATCTGTACCAGGAATCCATACTGTTTCATCTCCTTTCATTCTATGATATCTTGTCATAATATCTTGAAGAGTTGAAGTTAATGCATGTCCTAAATGTAATACACCTGTTACATTTGGAGGTGGAATAGGTATGTAGAATTGTTCACCAGTTCTAGATTCTCTTGGTTTAAATAAACCATTATTTTCCCAATTTTGATATAATTTTTGTTCAAATTCTTTTGGATTGTATTTTTTTGGAAATTCTGACATTTGTATTAATTTTTTAATAATTTAAAATAAAATAGTTGATTTAAATATTTTATTTTTTGACTCGTACAGTTCAAAAAAGCATAATTTTTAACAATAAAAAAATAACCTTGTTCACATTATATAAACAAGGTTAGAATTTCAAAATTTTTCTTTAATAAAGCTTAAAATCTAGGAAGATAACCAATTTGTACAAGAACCGATTGTTCTGCAAGTTCAGGATAAACAATAAGAATTTCCATAGTGTTTTTTGCTGATACATCAGCCATACTAGTAGCTAAGGCTAAACTAGCAAAGATAAATATTGCCCAATGACTACAATTTCTAAGAAAAATAGAATGTTTTTTCATATATTTTTTAGCAATTTTTAGGTTAGACTTTTTCATAATGTTTTTGTTTTAATTATTAACTACAATAATTATCGCATATTATGAAATATAAAGCAAATTATATATTAATATAATTCATCTTGAGATATTTTAAACCCTTCTCAACTTTTAGTTATTATTCCAGACATAACTAATTTATCAAAACAACTATTTAATTCTTCTGTTCTCATTGTCTTATTACTTGGAAAATCTTTACCGAGTCAATTTGCATTTAAGTCTGATTCTATAAAGTTGTGTAATTTATATTTTTCAAAAGAAACATGTTTTTCTTCTGAATTAAATGAAAAACTCATTTCTAAATCGTTTTTTCTATTTAATATAGTTACTCAGTTATTAATAGCAAAATATGTATGTTTTCTTTTTCATACTCTCACTTCACCAGATCTTTTCTTTTTACATAATGCTTTTAATTCTTCTGAATATTCATTGATAGTATTTGTATATATTAATACATAATCAAAATATCTTTCTTCAGTTTTATCTTTATTTTTAGCCATTTATATTATTTTAATATTATTTTAATAATTATATGCATAAATATTAATATTCTAAATAAAAAAATACAGAAATAATATTTCTGTATTTTTTTATTTAATTAATCTTCTTTATTTTCTTCTTCAGAAGCTTCTTCTGCTAATTTAGCATTGAGTTCTTCCCATATTTCTTTTGGAATATTTTTAGCAATTTTCACAGCTGGATAATTTTTAGCAGCTAAGAATGGTCATCTTCTAGAATTTTTCACAACCATTTCTTCACCCGATTCTTCGTCTATTAATAATCATTTTTCAGCTAATAAAGCTTCTAATTTTTCTTCTTTATCATCTTTTATTTTTCAAATCCACTTTACTTTAGGATATTCACTTGATGTTAAGAATGGTCCAAATCTACCTGTTTTTACAACGATAGTTCCTTCAATTCCTTCAGGACATGGTTTTCATTCATATTTAGCTTTGATTGCATCAAGAGCATTTTTTTCTTCTTCTGGTTGATCTATAAAATCACATTCTGGATAACCAGAACAACCTATAAACTTCCCTGCTTTAGAAAATCTATAAATAAGATCTTCGTTACATTTAGGACATTGTTTCCCTACTTTTTCAATTACTTTTTCAGCATTTGCTCATGCTTCTTCTAGATCTTTTTTTAATGTACCATTCCAGAATGTATCTAACATAGAAACATAAGTAGATTCTCATTCAGCAATTTTATCAAAATCTAATTCTACATCTTTTGTAAATTTATATTCCATCATTTTCTTGAAATATTGTTCAAGAAAATCAGTTACAGTAAATGCTGTATCAGTTGGTGAAAGATGTTTTTTATTTATTTTTTCAACATATCATCTATCCATAATAGTTGATATAGTTGGTGCATAAGTAGAAGGTCTTCAAATACCTTCAGATTCCATCTTTTTTACAAGAGATGCTTCTGTATAACGAGCTGGTGGACGTGAGAATAATTGTGCAGCATCTATTTGTTTTGCTTCCAATAATTCTCAAATTTCAATAGCAGGAAGTACTCCTGAATCTTCTTCGTCATCATGTTCATCATCAGTTCCTTCAATATAGAGTTTCATAAAACCATCAAATTTTATTACTTCCCCTTTTGTTTGCCAAGTTTGATTTTCTGCTCTGCTTGGAGAAAATTGAAAAGTAGTAACTTCTACAACAGCATCAGCCATTTGTGAAGCAACCGTTCTTTTCCAAATAAGAGTGTAGAGTTTTAATTGTTGTGGATCTAATACTCCAACAAGACTTTCTGGCTTTCTTGTTAAATCAGTAGGTCTAATAGCTTCATGTGCTTCTTGAGCTCATGCAGCCTTAGTTTTAAAATCCCTAGATTTATGATATTGTTTCCCAAAATCACTTTCAATCATTGATTTAGCTTGATCTTTTGCCTGATCTGATAGATTAACACTATCGGTTCTCATATAGGTAATAAGACCAGTTCTTTCACCGTTCCCTAAATCCATACCTTCGTATAGTTTTTGAGCAACCATCATGGTTTGTTTTACACCAAAACCAAATTTTCTTGCACCTTCTTGTTGAATAGTAGAAGTTGTAAACGGAGCACCTGGAGATCTTTTAGAATCTTTTTTAACTGAATCTACTAATTTAAATTCTAATGGTGAAGCAATAGTTAAAGCAAGTGTATCTTTTTTAGTTTTTCCTTCTTTTATAATATCAAGAGTGTCATAGAGAGTAGCTAATATTTTTTCTACGTCTTCTCTTGATTTTAATTTTTTAACTTTTCCAGATACTTTGTGTAATTCAGCTTTAAATTTAGAAGTTCCATATTGAAGTTCTACTGAAATTTTCCAAGATTCTTCTGGTTTAAAGTCATTTATTTCTCTTTCTTTTTCTACAATTAATTTAACAGCAACAGATTGAACTCTTCATGCTGATAAACCTTTTCTGATTTTTTTCCATAAAACTGGTGATACCTTATATCAAACAAGTCTATCTAATATTCTTCTTGCTTGTTGAGCATCTACTAATTTAAGATCAATAGTTTTAGGATTTTGAACTGCTTTTTGAATAGCAGTTTTTGTAATTTCATGAAATACAATTCTTTTTGTAGTTACAGGATCAACTTTTAAAATATTACAAAGATGCCATCCAATAGCTTCTCACTCACGATCCTCATCGGTAGCTATCCATACTTCATTTGCTTCTTTCGCTAATTTTTTAAGTGATGCTACAGTTTTCTTTTTATCATCATTTATTTCATACTCTGGTGCAAAGCTATTTTCAATATCAATACCCAAAGATTTCACTGGTAAATCTCTAATATGTCCCATTGATGCTACAACCTTGAAGTCAGGTCATAGAAATTTTTCAATTGTTTTCCCTTTTGCTGGTGATTCCACTATTACTAAATTTTTTGCCATACATTCGCGTTAAAATCTATATTTTTCATATATCCATATATACGAAGATAATTTTTGAAGTCAAAAAAAAATAATTATTCTAAAAAAATAACTAAGTCTTATATAATAAATTGACATTTAAAAAAATATACTATTATATATATGCAAAAACATAAATAAAACATACAAAAAAGGAGTATGTAATGAAAAATAAAAGCGCTAAAGATTTAAAGAATAACACATTCATTTCAGATTTTCTAAGTAATTTATTAGGAGAAATGAAAGAAAGTGTAATTCAACCATTAACAGATGATGAGCCGCAAGTTCTACAAGAAATCTCAGCAAAGATTTTTAAGAAACTTGGTTCTGAAACGATTGAAGCATCTTTATTAAGAGAATTATCAAAAGAATTATTTTTAACTTGGAGAGGTAATGCAGAAATAGGGATTACTATTATGTGTGATTTTCCAAAAACTAAGTCTAATGGTAGTAAAGGAGTAACAGTTCGTACATCGACTGATTATGGTTTTGGTTGTAGAAAGTATTCTGATTTTGAAAAAAAACTGAATGCAGTTAAAACACAACAAGAACAAGAAATACAATTAGCATAAATTTCATTCTATGAAAACAGAAAAGCGTACCATTATTGGTACGCTTTTTATATAATCTAATCTACTAAAATTAATCTACTATTTTTAATAGTAATAATCTTATCTTTTAGTAACTTGTTTAGAAAATTAGTTATTGTAGATTCGTATAAAAAATATTCGTTATGCTTTTCATCATTAATAAATATTTTTCTATAATTTTTAAAGGTAAATTGATGTAGAAATGGTTTACCATTTATAAATAACTTTCCCTCTATTATTTTTATTTTAATTTTGATTTTTCTACCTTCTGGTTGAAAATTAAATTTGCAATTTCTAAAATCATCAGATGATGACATATAAATATCTCCAACAAAAAAGTATGTAAATATATTTTACATACTTTTCATATTATATCAATATATTTTTATACTGATAAAACATTTTTGATTAAATTTTTATTATCAAATGGAAATTTATAGTTTTCCATATATCTTACTATTGTATAAAATATATCCCAGTGGTTTAAATTTTCATAATGAAATGAATTCCCTTCATTTTTTAAAGGGTTAAATTCTTTTAGAATAGTATTTAAGTGATTATCTTTATTAATGATTGGAGTAACACCAGCATTAGTATAATCTGAAATTTGAGAAAGATCATTATCCCCTACAACAAAATCAAAACCTGCCAATGCTGTTGAATCAATACTATCAGTGATAATAACATTTTTAGCTACTTGTTCTTCAGTTGCATTTTCTACAACTACTACAAAACCAGCACTTAATACTTTAAGTCATTCAATTAACTCAGCTGACATATCCTTATTAGATAGTTTAATCAATCCAAGAGGTTTATATTTTTGAAATAATCCGTAGTTTTTTTTCAATTCTGCGTTCGTCGTTTTCTTTTGCGTCAGAGTGGCTGAAATATTCATAAGAATAAGTTATAAATCTAAATCTATAATCAGTGTATCATATCGTAAAGATATTTTACAAATATATTGAGTTGACAAATAATAACTTATTTATAAAGTTATGAAAAATATACATAAAAACATATAATATATCTATGAAAGACTTCTGGAAAAAACAAGTAGCTAAAGGGCCTCTTACCTTACTTGCACCAATGGATTGATACTGAGATAGTGCATATAGACAAGCAATGAAACGTGTCGCTCCAAATGTTATCTGTATTTCGGAGTTTTACAGTGCAGATTGACTTGTACACTCAAAATTTCTAGCTGATACAGTGTTACCTCATCAAACTATGGAAGACCCTGTTATTATTCAAATATTTTGAAAAGATCCTGAAATGTTTGCTAAAGCAGCTAAAATTATCAGTGATCCT
>Ga0233426_10003673_pt1 | contig 11944 bp, 11 predicted proteins | sample SI_118_April2016_6_FD_179875 | JGI IMG/M metagenome (GOLD analysis project Ga0233426, IMG submission 179875) | Seawater microbial communities from Saanich Inlet, British Columbia, Canada - SI_118_April2016_10_MG | ecosystem: Environmental > Aquatic > Marine > Inlet | place: Canada: British... | reverse complement strand
TTAATATCTATTAAATAATAATTTAGAAATACAATAAGAATATAATACTGCGATACTAGAAATAATAACACATAAAATAAATACAGTAAATATCATAATTTATTTTCTATGTATATTTTAAAATGGTTGAATTAGAAGGATTTGAATTATTTATAATAGCGTTGTCTAGTTTTATAATGGGAGCTTTGTCTGTATGTATATTAAGTAAGTAATTAAATATATATCTGATTTATTTTTAATTTTTTTACAGGTTTTTATATTTTATATTTATAAATGAATGATAAAGAAAAATCTATAAGAGAGATTATAGATGATATAGATATTTATAATCAGGGAAGTGTGTATATGGGATTATATAATATTATTAAATGTATTATTAAGAGATTTATGTAAATATTTCATTATATTTCTTAATTTGTAGTAGGTTATATAGTTAAATAGGCGGTTTTAGCGTATAAACAACAATATAATTTAAATTATATAGGTTAAAAACAGTATTAAACGCCTATAAACCGCTTATTTAACGATATAACTAATAAATACTGTAAAAAAACTCGAATTATTACAGTTTTACATTCAATATTATAGCATTTTTCACCTTTTCATTATTTTCTCTTATAAAAAAGAATGATTTCTCATATAAAATAAATATTTTCATCAAAATTCATAAAATCCGCATCTTTTATAAACGGAAATATTTTAAAATAAATACAGATTCTATTATTATTTAGAATAATTTCAATTATTTTTATCTAGTTATTATTTATATTATGGAATCTAATATTTTAAGATTGTTAATACTCAAAAAGGTTTATCTATGGAATGATATGCGATATATAACATTAAAGAATTTAGCGAGAATGTATGGGTTATTTCAAACTGATTATTTATTTAAAAAACATTTAAAATCATTAGTTATTAAAAATAAAATGAAAATATATAAAAAAAATAAAGGTTATCATTATTTATTTTTAAATTTATATGAAAATATAGATACTAGAGATATAATAGGATTAATTAATTATTAAATAAAAAATATTATATAATTCTAATAAATATAATAAATAAAATAATCAAATATGTCTGCTCCTCATTTACAACATTCTAAAATTAGTAATCATTCATTAACTACTAACCATCATTTAAATGCTTTAAAAAACTTAAAAATTACTGATAATAATATCAATACAATACAACCTACAGGAAAAGCGTCTTTATATTCAACAGGAGGAATGGCTATATATGCTGATACTAACCCTACTCCTACTACAGATGATGATATGCGGGGCGGGTGGTTATTTAATAAAATAGCAATTGGTAGTGATAAATTCAATTATTATTTTTACAGTAAAGGAAATAAACCTTTAACACTAGGCGACTTAAAATCAATATCTGCTATTTTAACAATTGATACTTATTCTGCTAGTAGCGATACTCCTTTTTTCAACGTATATACTACTATGACAGGTAGCGGAGATGCTGGAGCGTGGTATAAATCTCGTGTTACATATACATTATCAACAGATGAAACCGTTTTATTAGGTGAAAGAGTTGAAATTTATTCAGGTTTAAAACCTGTTTCTCATTCTGGATGTCGTCAAGTTGAATATAATAATAAAATAATTACAGGAACTGCTTTAGATTCAGAAGAAATTTATACAATTTCTATAGGTAGCGATTCAGCATCAGGAACAACACTTAAAATATTAGTTGAAGAATTAGGATTAGATTTTTTCGAAGATACTAATAAAATTGAAACTAGATTAAAACTAACATAATATTATTTATTTTTTAAAATATATTTTTTTTTATATCTAGTAATATTAAATTAAAAATAATAAATTCAATTAAATAAATATAATAAATTAAATATGAAATTACTTAGATTATCTACTACTGATAATAATTGTATATTTAATACATCTTTTAACGAGGATATAATACTTAAACCTAATTCTAAAATAGCATTACAAAATATATCATTTGAAACAGTTAATACATCAGTCATTATTAACAGTCTTAATAATGTTATTAATTTTCAATTAACAGCAGCAACTCCTAAAACTATTACATTAAATGAAGAAACTTATACATCTGTTAATTTTCAGGATTTATTTGATGATATAACGAATAAAATGAATAAGTCTCTCGAATTAACAGGAAAGCAAATAGGTACGCAATATTTAGCAGGTGTAAATACTGATGGACGCGTTTCTATAGCATATAAAAGAGGTCCTTATGCTTGGACTAATACACTATACGCTAATACTGCTAATGTTAGTAATACAGCAGGCGGTATTATTGATACAGGTAATACACCTAATACAGTTGATACAACTAATAAATATTTTATGGGAACTAAATTCGGTAAGGGTTGTAGTGTATGGAGGGTTAGATTAAGAAAATTAATAGATAACGCATCGGGACTCTTAGACAATGGATTTGAAATGGGTTTATCTAAAGATGCTCCTAGTATATGGAGTGCCTCTGCTAATATGACAGACGCTCAAAGATTTTATAGTATATCAGTAGAAAGACCAACAGCATTTTATGAATATCGAAACGATGGAACAACACCCACAATATCTGCTTTTACACCTGAGAAATTCGCTAGTGCTACAAGAACTAATAATGATGTATTAGAAATATCATTAAATTTAGGTAAAATAGAAGGTCGTATTTATCAAGATACAGGAGGAACTAGACTACTTTTTAGCGTTGATTATAATATTAATGATGATTTATATCCATATATTATTTTTAGAGGAAATAGCAACTTTATAAGAGTAGATAATTTAAGACAAACAGTAGACCCTTTTCAGGTTACATTAAGTAATCATATTGAGGGAGATATTATAGAGGAAAGCATACTAGGAGCATCTCCTCCTCAACCTATTACAAATGCTACAATAAATACATTAAATTTATCTTATGAATTATCTCAGTATCTAGGATATTATAATTTAAATAATACTATTTCAGGAGTTGATGCTGATTTTATAAGTAATGCTTTATTTACTAAGACTATTAATAATGATTCATTTGCTATTATTAGTGATAGTATACAGTTAGACTCTTATGATGATACAGTAAAAGGTAGATTAAATGTATTAGCAACTGTCCCTAAAAGCGATTCAGCAGGTGTCGTAGTATATGAACCAAATCAAACTTATTTTATCGATATTTCAAATAATAAAGAAATTATATTAAGAGATATGCGATTTCGTGTATTAAATAATGGTTTAGATAATATAACAGTTAGAGGTGTTTCTGTTATGACTCTTTTGATTGACTAGATTAATATATATATTTTAAAATATATATTATTTTTTATTTATTTATTTTTTTATCTTTTAATTATAATAATAATAATAATAATATAATTTATAAACTTTATCTAATCTAGTTAATTAAATATGTCTTTACAATATTCTCAAGGAATTGAAACTAAAACATTACAAGCAACTCGATTTATTCAAAATGTTAGTTGTGAATTTCATCTAGGTGATGTTGATGTGAATTATTTACCTAATATGCGACTTACAGGACTCGGTTATAAATTGTCTGCTGTTAGTGCTGATAATAAAATCAACCCTCTCGGCGGAGCGTGGAATTGTATCAAAAATATAACTTTATACGATGGGCGAGAAGTTTTAGACCGTCTCTCTAATTCTAGTATGTGGTTAGCATTTCAACAAGCAAGACGAGATAATCATAAAAATAGGTCTGTTGTTAGTGTGCTTTCTCGTGGTGATTATTCGTATCAATCTATTGGCGATTCTGTTGTCCTAGGTACAGGTGGAGCAATTCATAACCTTACTCAAACTGATATATCTCCTACATCGCATTTAGATTTAAGAGAATGTCTTAATTTACTAGCATCTCCTCAATTAACATCTCTTAATTCAGGTGTCTTTAAAAACTTAAGATTGTTAGTAGAATTTCAAAACGACCCTCATCGATTAACTACTAAGGGAAATGTAGCAATTACAATCCTCGAACCTGAATTAGTAGTGGATATTTCAAGAGAATCTATGCCTATGTCTAAAAGCATTATGTGGAATGCTATCGAACACGATGAATATTCTCTCCCTGCTATAGCAAATCCTGCTAATGGGACTGTTGTTAAATCTAGCAATTCTAATCGTCTTAATGGATTTAATAATAAAACATGCGATAGACTTTGTATCATTAAACAATATCAAAATTTAGCATTACAAGCAGACGACGTGAAACCTAAAAACGGTAGTCTCGCTAATTTTAATGAATCCTTAAATTTTCAAGTAAATGGGGCGTGTGTCCTACCTGAATCTCTTAATACACCATCTATGAAAACTCATATTTTTACAGAAGCGTGGGGTGATTTATGCGTCGCTCCTTGCTTTAATGAACCTTATTCTGCCTCTACAGATGTTATAGCAGAAAAACAGTGCGGATTAACTGATTATATCGGTATTGACCTAGGAGGTGTCGCTCTCAAAGAATTAACTATTCAACACGATAGAAGTGCTACTAATGATGATGGGTCTAAACCATATCAGATGTTAGAATCTCAACGATGTCATACATTTGTCGAGGTTAGAAAATCAATCGTTATGGAAGGTAGCGATTATGTTGTCAGTTATGTTTAGATACCTTTTAATTATTTAATTTTTAAATATTTTGTAAAAAAAATAATTTTAATATATATCTTAATAATAATAATAATAATACTAATAATAATAATAAGTATAAATAATATTATAATATGTCATCAACTATCTTAGAATTAAAAGAATCTTTTCAAGGAGTAAAAAAAGACCTTAATTTAAATGTAGGAGTATTCGATAGTATACTTACTCCTCAATTAATTGAAGAGGGAGATATTATACAAATTAAATCTGGATTTATTGATACTATTCAATCTAGTAGTGGGACTATTAAAATTGATGATACTAATAACAAATTAACTGTTACATATGTTTTAATGATTCAAAATTATACACAAAACGCTAAAATTTATAATGGTTATTCAACAAATGATTTACCCGCAGGACAGGAACTCGATAATATGCCTTATATCGCCTGTAAAACAGAAAATGCCTCTCCAGGGTCTTATGAAAAATTAGAATATATAGCATTTTATGTTATTCGTAAAAGAACGTGGTCTAAATTCGGTTATAATACTCCTGTTACATTCACTTATACTGATGTTTTAGGTAATGAAAATGTCCCTTTACAAGCAATCATTAGAGAAACAGATACGCAATTTCACGAATATGATTTTTCGTCGTCTGTCATTTATAAAATAGGAAGTTTAAAATTAATTACATCTATGTCTACATTAGAAAAAGATGCTAAGGTTGATAGATGGGCTGCGTTTAGTGGTGCTTATAATCCTGCTGGAATCCACGCTGTGCCATTTCAACAGACTGTTAATTTTAACATAGATAATGGAACTTATGAATATGCTCATCTAGCGAAAATATTAACTGATAAATTTACATATATTAATAATAGAAGTAATGCTTTCTATACAGGAAATCCTGCTAGCGACAACGCATTTCTTATGGATACATTAGATATAAGAATCGCGTTGAGTGATTTGACAGCAGCAGGTCCTTTTTATGTTTCTACTCTAGGGAATGGTGTATTACAAATGCCTACTACTCAACAATATCCTGAAGGAACAGGGGGGGTTATCCCTGGATTTGAAAATGGTCCATATCAATCCTATATTGGAGGGGAAATAGCATTCTTATACGATGAAGACCTACAGAAATTCACCATATCTCAATCGCATGGGTCTATGTATTCATTAGGGACTGAAATTGCGGGGACTAATCCTGTTGAATACAATCAAGATGGGACTATTATAAGTAAATCTATTAATAAGAAAATTGATGGGACGAGTGATTATTTTTCTTGGACTGGTCGCTTTGGATGTGTCGCTTTTACATCTCTAGAACCTCTTAATTTTTGGTTTGAAGGAGGAATCGGTTTAAATCCTGAGATTTGTATTCAATTCGAACCTCATCTCGTTAATTCTGGTATTGGAAATATACCTAATATATCTACGTTTAAAGTTAAAGGAGGTTTGATAGATGGTATTCATACTACAAACACGTTTGTAGGAGCAGATTCTGCTATATCTAAAAATCAATTTTTTTATAAATCATTAGATAAAACTGATTTAGAAGTAGCGACTACTGTTAATACTATAATTTATGCTAATAAAGAAATGAATGCTCCTAGTGATGATGTGGGTTATTTACAGATAGCAATTGATGGTTGGAAATCTAATTTATTTAATGAACACGATGGAGACAGAAGCGATATCAAGGCGATTGTTTCTCGTTTCTATAGTAATCAAGGATATACATCCTTTTATAATGAAGGAAATACTACTCAATATATACATACAGGACCAAGTTATTTTATTGATAAATTACGATGTAGAATATTAAAACCTGATGGAGAAGAAGCAAGTGAGATATTGAATAGTGATAATACGGTGTTTATTGAGATAATTAAACCTAATAAGAATACCATACATACTCAAATTAATTAATTATTATTTTTAGATTTACTTTTTTTAAATATTTTCAAATTAATTATAAATATATATATCTCTAGTAATTATAAATCTAAAATGGATAATATTGAATTGTATAAACCTTTTAAAAGTAAATCTAAAAATAAAAAATATAGCGTGTATGTATTGAAAAATGATAAGAAAAAATTGATACACTTTGGAGATAGTAGATATTCTCATTACTTTGATAAATTAAAAGAATATTCTAATTTAAATCATAATGACAAAGACAGGAGAAAATCGTATCTAGCAAGAGCAAAAGGTATCAAAAACAAAGATGGAGAATTAACATATACAGATAAAAATTCTGCTAATTATTATTCTATTAAATATTTATGGTAATTTATTTTTTATTATTTTCTAGATTAATTTTATATATAAATATGTTATTTGAATTTTTAGAAATTGAATATAATAAAAATAATGCTAATGATGGAGAATATATAGATTTATCTCAGTATACATTAGATACTAATAAGAATTATTTATTTACATATGGCTCAATCATCATAGGTTTATATATACCTTATTATTTTGAAAATCATATATTCGATAAGTACATTAAATTATTAACTAATAAAATTAAGGTATCCAATAACAGGGGCAATATTTCAGGCATAATAGATGTTAATAAGGTATATCCTTGTTTTCATAAATTTATTAACGATAAAAGCATATTTAACGCTACAAAAACACGGATTAATAAAAATAATGCTGATTGTAAATTCGCATTCTCAAATAATATAAAGTGTTGTAAAATAAATCAAAAATCTAAATATTATAATGAAAATAAAACTGAATTCAAAAAATTTAATCTAGAGGTAATTAAACCTATTTTTAAAATGTTAAAACATTATATTGAATTAGATAATAAAGATGAAATATTTACAGAATTTAATGAGATGATTGTTAATAGTAGCGTTAGGAGTGCTATCCATACTGACTCTAAAAATGCTGATGGAGTATCTATATTATTTACATTAGGAGACTGTAAAAGTAATATAGCATTACCTGATTATAACATATCTATACCTCTTATACCTCATAAATCCTTAGTAATATTACCGTTAAAGCGAATGAGACATTCTAACGATGAAATAAACGAAAATGAATTAAATAAAAGAATATCTATCGTGTTATATAATAAATAGGGTTTAAGTGTAAAAATGTTTAAAAAAGTTAATTAATGAGTTTAAGTAAATTTATAGTTAGGTCGTTTTAAATTACACTTTCTACATAAGGGGCGTAATGTAGCGTGTTTTTTATGATAATTATCCCATTCTGTTTTAAATTCTATATCCTGTAATTTAAATTTAGGTTGATATGTTATTAAACAATCATCAAATAAAAGAGGGATATTTAGAGTTGTATTATTAATAAAATCTGTTCTTATTTTTTCAAAATGTAATATATGGTCTATATTAATTCTCTCTGTAGATTTACATAATTCGCATTCTAATTTTTGAATACTATTTCGATACTCTTTTATTTGATAATCAATAGAATGGCGTAATGCTCTTATTAATAATTGTTCGTGTGTTGTTTTATTAAAAGAGCAAATATAACACCACGAAAAATCTATATTCTTAATAGTATGTTGATTTACAAATAATGAGATGTTATTATATTTATTATATTTAATATCAAATGATTCAATACCATCTCCTATTTTATCGTCGCTATGTAAATATACCATACTTAATAGATAATCCCATATAGTATCATCTTTTTTAATATTTTTATTTACATTTTTAATTAATAAATCTCTAGTGTAATTTTTAGCATCTGATTTAGTTTTAAATTGTTGTTCTCCTATAATATACATTTTAAAGTTAATTCGTTTTAATATATATATATATATAATTATTCATTTTCTTCCGCATAATCAGCGGATTCCTCATTAATATTAATACCTACAAAAAAACCTTTTTTATTATCTTTCATTTTATCCTTATTATATTTAATTCCTTTAGATTTGAGATTCTTAAGTAATTCTCTCCACGTTAAATTAGGTTTATTTAGTTTCTCTTTAAATAAGTCGTGTATTTCATCCTTATGAATAATATAATTAGTTTCATCTAGATTTAATAAAAAATATGTATTTAAAATCTGTTGATATTCGTCGTAATCATCTGCTATCGATTGAAATTCTTTTTTATTAGCATCAGGTGCTTTAAAATCTTTATCATAGTAATTTAACAACAATTTTAAATAGGCGTTTTTATATTCAGGTTTATTAAATCGTTGTTCGTATTCATCTATTCTTTTATATACATTTGTTTTATAATTGTCTTCTACACCTAATAAAAATTTACTGTTATAATGTTGTATTAATCCTCTTCTCAATAATCCTTTATCAATCATTTCAAAATTAAAATCACTATTTCCGCAAGTAGATATTTTAGATTGTATTTTTCGATTTATACTGTATCCATACATTACCTCGCAATTAATATTTGACCCATCTACGAAATCCTTTAAAAAATCTCCATCTAATTTATCACTTACTAATTCCTCAATATACGCAAATCTAATAGGAGACTTTAATAATACTCTTAATTGTTTATGTCTTTTATTAACATATGACTCGCAAAATGTTTTATTATCTAATTTAGCAGAATATATATTAAAACATTTATCGTGTATTTTAAATTCAGTTGATTTTCCATTTGATGCTGAATATCCAATATTCATTTTAAATTCCTGTTTTCCAGTAGTTCCTGATAAATTATATGCTAACCATTCTAAACTGAATTTTTTCTGTTCTTTTATAGGTTGTAATTTACTATAAAAATTATCTACTTCTTTATATAATTCATCATCTACATTATCATTATATTCCCATTCTAAAAACTGAGTTATATAATCGTTTTTAGTTCTCTCTCTAAATGTTTTAGTATTTAATTCGTATACTCCATTTTTAAAATGTAAATTATATAATTGTTCTTCTCCTAAATCGAATTCAATATTTTCGTCTAGATGTATTAATTCCTGAATTACAAATCCTGATATATTATCAATTGATGATTTAGTTGTTATTTTCTTTAACATTTTATCTAGTTTATCTTTTTTATCTTTATACTCATTATTATTATCAGCATCAACTCCTATAAATGATTTTGTATTTTGTATAATCAATTCTAAAACATATTCCTTTAAAGTTATTCTTATTAATCTTTTTAATTTATTATTTTTTTCATCATCAACTATCCAATTATTATCGTAAATATAAACCTCTTTATTAGAATATATTAAATTAGATTGTTGTAAAGTAATAAATAATCTACATAAATTATCATCGCTATTATCTAGATTACTTTTTAATCTAATCTTAAAATATTCTTCAGGATTATATAATTTAGAAAAATATAATAATGACCCTTTTCCATTTTTAGAATTCGTACCTTCATAATTCCATATATAATTAAAATGTTCTAATGTGTGTCTAGGAGATTTTTGACTCCATTCTAAAGCTATATTATAATTATTAATGTTTTCATTTTTTAAAGAATAAATTATTTTCAACCAAGTATTATAGTCTATTTGTCTTTCTTGTGTATTATCAATAATATTTAAATATTGTTGTATTTCATTATTAGTATTATTAGTATTATTAGTATTATTAGTATTATTAGTATTATTAGTATTATTAGTATTATTAGTATTTATAACGATTCCACTATCTACTGATTTATTAGATGCTTTTTTTAATTTGGTATTTTTAATTTCAGGATATGAATCAAATATTTTAATAGATTCATCTGTATTTTCTATAATTGATTCTTTATATTCAAATACATTAGTATATATTAAATCTAATCCAGTTTTGTAATTTGTTTTAGTAGTATTTTTATCGTTAATATCTTTTAATCTCCATAAATGAGGTAATTTCTTTCTAGTTGATTTACTATTCCATTTACAACTATAATCATTTAAATATTTATTTACTAATTCAATTTCAGGTTTATTTTCCTTTTCATTCCAAGCGTCAATATCTATAATCATATATTTCGAATTAGTCAAATTAATATTTAAACAGTTGTTATCTTTATTAAGAATGTTATATTTCATACATCTTTCATAATCCCAATTCATCCAATTTAAATCAGGATTTTTATTAGGGTTTTTAGGCATTCCAGTTAATTTCTTAATTAATTCGCCTTTTGAATTCTTTATGAAAATCATATTGAATAAGATATAAGGTATTTTTTCAGTATTACATAAGTTAATTACAGAAAGAGATTTAGATTGAGAAAGCGATGACATAATTAATAATTAAAAACTTTATTATTTAATTATTAATTAGATTTTATTTAAATCAAAAAAAACGAATTAAATATAAATTGTTTTTTCATTTTGATATTTCGCTTTTCATTTCGCTATTTCGCTTTTAGAGCGAAATGGTTTTGAGTGTTAAAAAGAGGTTTTATAACGAAAACAGAATCTCATTTCGCTCTTGCGCTCTCTTTTTGAAAACTATTTTATATTTTTATTCTTTTCCTAAAGAGTTTTCAAAAAAAGAGAGTTAGAGCGAAATGGAGGATATTTTTTTTAGTTTTTGTAGGTATAATTCTTTTTTTTGAGGGTATTTTCCTCATTTCGCTCTAAAGCGAAATAGCGAAATGACTAAATTTATTAGCGAAATACGCTCCTTTTTTATTAAAAACCCCTTTAAAAAGAAAAACTCTCTATTTCAGGTAGTGATTTTCATAAATAAAAAAATATAAAATGAATAAAAAACAAATTAAGTTTAAATAATTTAAAATAAATATATTCTATATATTATATACATAAAAAGAAAAAAACAAATAAAATGCCTAGGAATACTAATATAAAAACATTTAAATTTAAAGTTGAAATATATACTGATGAATTGAAAAACAATATACAGAATTTATTTAGATATAGGACTTGTCAAGAAATAATCGATAATCATAATTTATCGAAATCCTCAATATATACATTAATACATAATAAAGATGTTTATAAATATAATAATATTAAAATAATTAGAATTAATGAATCAGCGATTCAGTATTTATTAAACTAGACACTTTTTATTTAATTATTTATTTTTTTCATTTTTACAAAATAATTTCTGTAAATATATTAGTTATAATTAGTAATATATTTTTAATTTATAAAATGGTATCTAAAATATTCAAAGAAGAAGAAAACACTACTGAAAAAGAAGAAAACACCATAGAAGAAGTAGCAGAAGTAGTTGAACCCTTAGAAGATGGCGAAGAAGAAGAAGAAATCATCGAAGAAGTAAAACCACCACCACCGAAGAAAAAAGGAAAACATACGAAAGAAATGACTCCACAACGAAAAGCGCAATTACTCTTAAACCTCGAAGCAGGGAGATCT
>Ga0233426_10003662_pt1 | contig 11969 bp, 9 predicted proteins | sample SI_118_April2016_6_FD_179875 | JGI IMG/M metagenome (GOLD analysis project Ga0233426, IMG submission 179875) | Seawater microbial communities from Saanich Inlet, British Columbia, Canada - SI_118_April2016_10_MG | ecosystem: Environmental > Aquatic > Marine > Inlet | place: Canada: British... | reverse complement strand
ATCTACACCATTGCCTGTTACAGCAATTGCACCACCTCTAGTTCCAGAGTTTCCGTCAAAAAGAGATCCAGATATGGTTACAATTGCAGAATTTCCAGCGACAATAGCCCCTCCTTTATCTGATGATATATTGTTTTCAAAAACACAACCTGTTATGGTTAAATTTCCGTTGGAGGCTAATATTACTCCACCACCTGCGTTGTTAGTGACAGAATTTCCAGTGAAGGTGCAGTTCTCAAAGGTAGCTGAAGCTCCTGCGTTGTTATTGAAAAAGACACCACCTCCAGCAAGTGTGGTAGTATTGTTTAGAAATGTAAGATTTTTAAAAGTTACATTTGCTGAAGACGATCCATTTATTGTAAAGAGTCTCCCTGTACCGCCATTTCCGGCTAAAGTTGAGCTAGTATTCAGACCTTCTATTGAGAATGCAAAATTCTTAGAGGTTAGATTCGCGCCATCTGGTGTAATTGTTCCTACAATTATTAGTTTATCCCCTTCAGAGGTTATATTTGACATGGCAACTCCAAAGTTTCCAAATGCAGTTGATTCACTGGTGCCATCCATGTTACCAGCTCCTGTTGATGAAACATAAACGGTGTTTTGAGCTAATGATGTAAAACCAACAAAAGCAATAAATAAAAAGGTTAGTAAAGTAATTTTTTTCATTTTGATTGTGTTTTGTGATGTCCAAAGTCCATCGATTTTTAAAAATATTGACTGTTAATAAACTCAACTTATTTTGAATTAGTTGAAATTTTGATAATAACAAATATCACGATGCACCCTTAATTTTCCCTTAATAATTGATTAATTAAGGAGCCTTCATGAGAATAATTTACTTTTTAGTATAAATAAATATAAACTATAATTTTTTTTAGAAAAGTTTGTAGTATGGGTGGTTATATGTCAATTATAAGTGTAAATTATTGATGTCTAGAGAAATGAATTCATTGAAGTTGTGTTCAAATTCTTGTCCGTATAGGACATTGTACTCTTTTAAAAACTTATTAAAGGTATCATTTGCTAAGCTGTGATTGCCTTTGATATAGTATACTTTACATTTTAAGAACACAGCGATTTCATTTGTAGTATCAAAATTAAAAATACAATCCGCTAAATCAATGGCAAAATCAAGATCCTCCTCTATGTCTAGCTTTAATGCATAATTCATAAAGTTATTGACGATCAAATCGGTAATATTTTGTTTAAAAGAATCTAGCCATGTGTAATCTAAATTATTAAGAAAAGCACCTTTTTTTGTTATTGATATCGTATGAATAATATCCTCTTTGGTTGGTTTGCTTTTAAGTAAGTTTTTATTTATTTGAGAGTAATCATTAACTAAAATATCAGAATTATTTTCGATAATCCAATACCCTGTTTTTTTACTAATAGAAAAATCTCCTAACTGTTTAAGAATGGTTTTTAGTTTGGTGATATTAACCGCTCTATTGTTTTGAGCACTTTTATCAGATTTATCATACCATAACAAGTCTTTTAATTTTTGAGAAGAAATCCCTTTGTTATTTTTATGTGTATAGAGCCAAAGAACCAAGAACAGTTCTTTTAATAAAGGCGTAAATTTTCCTGTAATATCGTTTCCTTTTTCATCAAACATTTGAAAACCGCCAAAAAATACAATCGGATAATCCAGTGTAACTAAACGTTCTTCTTTTTTATACTTCGGAGGAATTATTTTTTCTACGCTGGTTTCAGTTTGTTTTTTCTTAAAATAATTCATTACAAAAAGACCAATCATAACTGATATAAATAGACAAATTATAATTAGGGCCCAAAAATTTGCTGTTGATTTAGAATTACTTTGAGTATTTTCAATTAATGGAATGTGTGGGTAATTAAGGCTATAAATACCAAAATCTGTTTGATTGTTTGAATTCAAAAAAGAGGTATAGACGTAAAGTTTTTTTAGGTTTTCATCAAAAAATAGATCCACAAAAGATCGGGTGTCTGTGAATTTATAAGGCAGAGAATCGGCTACAATATTAAATTCTGAACTCGATAGATTTCCTTGCGCAAGTTTAAGAAATCCATTAGATCTCGATTTATCGGAGATTAAACCATAATAATTTTTATTCGTACTATCAATCACAATAGAGCTTCCAAAGATCATTTCTTCAGAAATTTTATTTACCTCGTATTGTTTTTTAAATGTTTTACTTTCAATGTCATACCTCAAAAAATCAAAATAACTTTTAGGGTTTACTAATTGTTTACCGCTTTCACTTCCATAGCCCCCTAAGATATAAATAGAGTCTTTATAGATGGTTGCCCCAGAAAGATATCGTGGTTTAAATACTTTATTGTCATGAGGGATATTTTCCCAAGCTTTAGAATTAAGATCTATCTTTTTTACTTGGTTTTGATATGTGAATTGACCATAACCCCCTAGGATATATATAGAATTGTCTTTTGGACTAAACAAACCATTATGATGCTGGAATATTTGTTTGAGAGGTTGTTTTGTAAATATAGAATAATCATCCCAACGCTTATTTTCAAAATCAAATTCAGAAATCTGATTCTTATCTGCAAGATAGCAGTATAATTTTTTTTGTTTGTGATCAAAAAGAATTCTATGATCTAAAGAAATTTCTAAAGTATCTTTATTAAAATCATAGGTCTTGAATGATTTCTCTTTGGGATTGTATTTAGTTAGTGCTGTTTTGTTAAAAAGATAAAACTCTCCTGAATCTTTGTCAAATGTCATTAATTGAACACCATCCACTTTAGAAATTAAATTTTCTTCCCAAGACTTATGGTAGCATAATAACCAGTCCCCATTTTTTACAGCAGCATTGTTGTTATTTATTATATTTATAGCCTCGTTTCCGCCACATTGATTCAAAGGGTAGTGAGCAATTAGTTTAGCCCCTTGCCTTAATTTAATGTCTCTAATACTTATTCCTCTCGGAACATCTGAAGTTGAAAATTCCTTATAATTATTTGCACCAAAAAAGATTTTATAGGATTCTTTACTTTTAAAAACTGCGGGTTTTTTGATGGGTTTAGAGTCAGCTATCGAAAAAACCAATTCATTTTTTGACAGCGAAAATTTCACGTTAATTGTACTCCATTTTGTATCAGAAAATATAGAGTCATTTATAGGGATAATTGTTTCAGTTTCACCAACAACTATAATTAGTTTTTTAGTTGTAGTATTAGAAAGCAATAAATCTATATTTTTATTATCTTCATTAACAGCTCTAAAAATATACCCAAAATTACCTTTTCTTTCTATTAATTTAACCTTTAAATCAAAAGTTAACTCAAATTCGTCCTTTACAATCAATTGCTTATTTGAAGTGATGTCTAAGCTTGTTCTTTCGTCGAGAAGAAAATCCTGCCCCTTAAAAGAAAGTCCGTATTCTTGACTTAAAACACTTAGCGGTAACATCAAAAACACTAATAATATCGTGTAAATGTGAAAGCTAAGTAAAGAAGACTTATGTAAATTCAATTGTTGAAAAAAAAAAGATTTATAATCGGTTTTTACAACATAATTAATATTAAGGTTAAATTATTTTAAGATAAAAAGGTTCAATAAAGGTAACTAATAATAATGAATATAAAAGAATTTCATTTATGAATTTCATTTATGAATTTGGGTTGTCACAATTAAATTGAAATAAACGTCTATAATTATTAAATTTATTATTTTATTATATTAATTTCTGAGCACTTTTTGTGCTAATTTTCTGACTGCGTCATACAGTATTTACAATATATGCAACCAATTTTTAGACAGGTGTTAGCGGAGGTTATTTTTTATAGATAAGCTGTGATGATAATCATCTTCACTTTTTTGACTCAGAGTATTCCAATGATGTCTACAAAAAAATAGTTAACACAATTACGAGTTTAACCTCAGGGCAAAAACAAATTTTATAAAACTAGTCATTTTTTGAGGCTTTTAGTTGTTTTAATAAATACAAAATAGTTACTTTTATTCTTTATGAAAAAAAAAATAGATTTTTTATACAAAACAGTCGAAGACAAAACTATTGTTTGGTTTGACACTAATAATCAGTATTTTATTTTAGAACATACTACTGCTAATATTTTAGAAAGATTAAGTAGTGGAGCTGCTGTAAATGAAATTGCAGAAACTTTAACAAAGAAACTATCTATACCTTTAAAAGAGTCTATAAATTTTGTTTTAGAACTTCAGAAAAAATTCTTTAAAGACCAAAATTCTGAAAAACTTGAAAAATCAAATAATTATAAATATACAGCAAGGCCTAAAGATTTTAAGTTTACAAAATACTATAAAATCAATGATGTTGTTTTTAAAATTTCATTTTTAAGTGATAAAGAACTTTCTTTAGTACATCCAAAATTTGCGCATTTAGTTATTGATGAAGTTCCTGATTTTAATAATGAATTTGAAGTATTCATCAATCATAATTATATATTTCTATATGTAAATAACGCGTTTATTGGTTCTTGGGATAATTGTAACATTCATTTTTTCCAAGGAAAATTTTCAATGGAATTGATTCAGAAAATTCATCAAAAAGAAGAAAATGATTGGTTTGGTGTTTTTCATGCCTCAGCAATTAGTAATGGTAAGAAATCAATGCTATTTCTAGGCGATTCCGGCAACGGTAAAAGTACTTCTTTAGCACTTTTACAGGCAAATGGTTTTACATGTTTAGCGGATGATTTTGTTCCCGTTGATGCAAAAAAACAAGAAGTATATAGTTTTCCTGCTGAGATTTCTATTAAGAAAAGTAGTCTAGAAGCTTTATTGCCCATTTATTCTGAATTGGAAACCTCCGCAGAATACAACTTTAAAAGATTGAATAAAATTGTTCGCTATTTAAAACCAAATAATAACGATTTTTCCACACATTTACCTTGCCATGATTTAGTTTTTATAAAGTATATGAAAGATGCTAAATTTTCGTGTAAAAAAATTTCTAAAATTGATGCTTTTCAGCAATTAGTTCCAGATTCTTGGTTATCAACTAAAAAAGAAAATGCTCAAACCTTTTTAAATTGGTTTGAGGGTTTAAACTGTTATCAACTCACCTATTCTAATAATGAAGAAATGATAAAAACTGTAACTAAAATATTTAATAATTAATTATAAAGAAACATTATTTTTTATTGGAAAATGTTTGACGATTACCCATAAAGAGGAGCATAAAACGTTAATTGAAGAAGAATTAAAATCAAATAATATTGATTGGTATGCAGTTATAAAAGTAAGTAATAGTCATTCTGTTTTTCCCGCTTTGTATTTCAATTTATAAAGAATAAATTTTGCATAATGTGGCACAAGAGTTAGTTGCTTATATGGAACATATAACCGATTTAAATCGTAATAGAAATCAGCAAATAATTGAGCAAGCCAAAAAAATTAATGAGTTATTACTCACCCTTAACATCACTCCTGTTTTCTTAAAAGGAACACGGAATTTACTAGATTTCATACTAAACAGTCCACCTTGGTTTGTCGGATTACAGCTGCTGTTTGTATTTAAATCTTGTATTGATACAATTTTATTTTCACCAATAATTTATAGAAAGAGGACTAGTCGTATGGTCAGTCCATAGTCCTGTCCCATTAGCATTCCACAAAGCTGAATATGTTAAATCGTTGTTCAGTGTATATGCGAAATGTTCAGAGCCATTATTATTATTCATTTCATAAAATACCTGCATGGTATCGCCAAAATCAAATGACATTTTCATATTAAGACCATTAGTGTCGGATGTCCATGACAGTTCTGTTGTATAATCCGGCATATTCTCCATTCCTTGGCCCAATGCCTCAAAATCGATTGATGAAGCCCAATAACCCGCAGAGCCATCACTCATTTGCCAACCCTCGATCGTATAGTAAACCTCTCCTTGGTAAGTGATCGTGTAAAGGAACTGATATTGGTTTCCAACCAAATCGTAGCTATATTCCACATTGTAATCTTCATAAGACCAGTCATCAGTTGTTCTAGATTGGTATCCTTAAGTATTTATCAATCCGGAAGTGGTCATAAATGCCCCTACGGCATTCATTTGACTTTGCATACTCAACACTTGAAAATATACAATTGCTGCATCGGTCTGCATATTATCTGGCAAGCGTTCTTCAAAATTAAATGAAGTAATTTCTGGTTCAAATTGTGTCTCACTTGTTGAGTTTCTACTACATGAAACAAATAGCACCACAATTATAATTGATATAATTTTTCTCATGAAATATTTTTTTTAGACATAAGTTTTTTATTAACTTCATGTTCAATTAGCTCTATTTTATGTATTATTAAATAATAATATTAGGCACAATACGAATCTTCTATCTTTTTCAATAATAACTCGGATTAATTGGTTTACGTATCCGATACTGATCTACAGATTCAGATATCTTGTGCATCTGCTTATTGCTTGTTCTTGTAGGGTCGCAATTGGTAGGTAAGCATTAGCCCGCCACGATACAGCACCACTTCACCACTGCCGTTGAAGTCTCTGTAGTTGTCTTCGCTCACATCGGTGCGTTCCATTCCGTTATAGCCTTTATACCACGACATGGTATAGCCACCCCCTATAAAAGCTTCCAAAGCCCAGCGGTTATTGAAGCGCTTTTTATAGCCTAACGAAACCCCGTGAAAGCCAGAACGTCCCGATTTATAAGTGCCGTCTGCCGGGTCTGGGTCACTTCCATTGCTGTAATGATCATAAATAATTAAATCATACGGCTTTTGTAGGGTAAACATTCCAAACCCTAGGTGGCCACCCACAAACCAACCAGAAATGTCATTATTTTGGTAGTAACGAAACTCTAAAAAAGTTTGTGTGATATGTAGAGGATCTCCATCTATAGAGTCCCACAAAGAACCCAACATATCCAACTGTAGACTTGTTTTTTCACCCACTTGGAACTCTATGCCTAGGTTAGGCACGAGAACCGCTGCCAAGGGCAGGTTGGCTTTTACTTCCACTTGAGCTGAGGCTGTGTGGATGCCTCCAAAAAAAGCACCAAATAAGAGGCTCCAAAAACAAGATTTTAGTATAGAATTCTTTGTTAACTTCATAAAATTGAACTGTATTTATTTATTCAGTAGCCAGCTACTAGATTGAATTTTTTCTCCCAAGCCATCAATTAAAGCGATGGCGAGTTTTTTACAAATAAGCACTTCTGGAATCGATCGGTTGTTTTGATCACCCCATTGGCAAAAGCCAGAGCATAGGTTTCCCCGTATGTTTTGGAAATCTTGGCAATCGTAGCGCAAACCGTGCGGTCCGAATCAATAGAGGGTAGGGCATGGTCAACCGCTTTTAGATTGCACACAATAAAGAGACGTTCCGTTTCCTCTTGAAACTCATTAGAGCCTTTCAATGCGCGCTGCTGTTCGTTATTTACAATCACAAACAAGTTGTCTACCAAGTATTTGCCGGAATTTATATATTCTATATTACATTTGTGCAAGGGGATAAAATAGCCGCTAACGATAATTGCTTTTTGTTTGGACATGGTTTATTTTTTCTAAATCACAAAAAACAGAGAATTTATTTAGTTATTACATTTTGATTTGTGATTCTCCCTTTGCTCCAGAAAAATCCTCTCATGATTATCGTGAAGGCTTTTTTAAATAAATTTAAATTTAGGATTTAAATTGATACCATTTTTTATTTTCCTGCTGGTCTTTATAACCGTACCCATACCCATAATTATACCCATACCCATAATTATACCCATACCCATAGGATGCATTTTTACCAACAGCATTTAGGATAATTCCAATATTAGCCACTTTTTGATCTTTCACAAGGTCAACAGGGACTTTTAATAGTTTTTTATCAGTATGTCCTGCTTTGGTAAGGTATACTAATAAGTCACAGTATTTAGCGATAGTAATGGTATCTGTTACGAGTAAAATAGGCGCTGTATCAATGATTATCTTGTCATAGAGAGGACTTACTTCTTCTAAAAAGGTTTCAAAACGTCCGTTTTTTAACAAACCAGTGGCGTTTGGTGGAATTTGTCCTGAAAGTACAATATCTATAGGTCGTTTATTTGCGAGGTCATTTTCAAGGATACAATCTACTGCTTTAGTAGTAGAGTCGTTCAGGTAATTAGATAAACCGTTTTGGTTTTTATTTAAGTTAAAATAGCTATGCACTTGAGGGTTTCTTAAATCACACCCCACTAGAAGTACTTTTTTACCAACACTGGCATAGGCCAAACTGGTATTCACGGCCGTGTATGATTTGCCTTCTCCTTTAATGGAAGAGGTAAAGAAAATAACCTGTGCGCCCTTTTCTTTTTTTGGTAATACAAAATCAATTCCAGTGGTAAGAATGCGGAAAGACTCAGTGAAAAAACTATTCTCATTGCTATTTAAAAATAGTTTGGCATCTTCGATATAGGGAATCTCAGCCAGCAAGGGCAGCTCTTTGATGCCTTTCAAAAGATCTTCTTTGTTTCTAACTTTGGTATCTAAGAGCAACAGCAGGTAAACCACTCCAAAAGGAAGTAGGAGTCCTAATACTAAGGCCCCTAAGTAAATAAGTTGTCGTTTAGGCGCCACAGGGATTGGGTTGGTAATCCCGTAATCAATCACTTTAACGTTGGAGACAATCACGGCATAGGACACGGCAGCCTCTTCTCGTTTTTCAAGAAGAATTAAATATAAATTTTCTTTCAGATTCTGATTGCGTTCAATTTTACGCAAGGCATTCTCTTTTTCCGGTAGCAGTGCAAAGTTGTTGTTTGCTTTTTTTAATGCTGCAGTACTTTGCGCTAAGGTGGTTTGCAATTGCTGTATATAGCCATTAACAGAACTAGAAATATTATTTTTTAAGTCTAAGATATTGGCGTCTAAAAGACTCACGATGGGGTTATTAGCTCCCGCACTGGTTTTTAGTTTTTCATGCTCCAGCACTGCCGTATTATACTCTCCAATTAATAGATTAATAGTGGTAGACGTTATTCCTATATTTGCGGGTAGTAATTGAAATTCATCGGGGTTGCTAAGGGTCTTTTTTAAAATATCTGTTAACAGTAGCTGTGTTTCAATAGTGAATAAGGCGTCATCTTTAATACTTTTGGTTTGAAGTGATACCCCCGCATCTGCTTCGAAAAAGCTTATGTTGTTATTTTTTTTGTAGTCTTTTTTATTTTTTTCAATAGAGTCTAGGTCTTTAACTAAAAACTCAAAACGTTCATTTACAAAAGCAATGGTGCGTTTAGAAACTTCTTGACGGTCTTTGATACCGTCCGCTTCATAGACCGAAATGAGTGTATTGAGAATACTTTGGGCTCTCGGTCCATTTGTATTTTTTAATCTAAGAATCAAAAGATCGCTTTCCTTTCCTTCTGGAGCGATTGAAATAGCATTTTTTAATTGACTGACAGTCTGCTCTATCGTGTTTATGGCAACGGTGAATACTGGAATGGGTAGGTTGTCTAGTTGTGTTCCTTGTCGCGGGCTGACGCTTATTGGGAACCCTTTTGAGCTGCCTTCAAACCAAAAACTAGTGGTTGAAATGGTTTCATTTGTGTCTGTATTAGTGATTTCATAGCCTTTGGACGTTATTTTAATTTCAAAACTCAGTGTACGGCTCAAAGAATCTTTACTACCGTTGTGCGCCACTCTAATCGGAGAATTAAAGACCTCACGTGTATTGATTTTCCCTGTTTGAAAATAGTGAACGTTTAGGTCTAATGATTCGACCACATCTTTCATAAGGTGGTAAGAACTTAGCAAAGCGATCTCATTTTCTAAGACCACATTTGAGCGCCTAAAAATACTTTTGACATCAAAAGACAGGCCATTGGTTTCTTGGGCGTCAAGAATTTTTATTTTTGCTTCGGTGTTATAAACCGTTTCCGTATACCTAAGGTAAAAATAAGCGGATGAGAGCATGATCATTACAGTCAGTAAAAACCAAGGCCAAAAGTTGAGGTATTTTATAAGCTCCCCTTTGAGGTCTATTGGTTCGTCTTCAAAAATATTTGTATATTGAGATTCGTTCATTTTTTTGACTTAGCGTGTTAGTAATACAGTAATGCTCAATAGGACCGAGAGAACGCTGACCACCGTAGAGGCGTTTCCAATAATCCCCGCACTTTTTACTTTGGCGTTGTTAGGGTTCACTACAATCACATCATTGGGCATAATCCGGTACTCCGGATTATTCATCCAGTTGGTCGTCGTTAAATCTATCTGAGAAATACGTCGCTGGCCTGCCTGTTCCCGTATCAGTAACACATCTGTTCGTTTGCCATTGATATTCAAATCACCTGCATAGCCTAGTGCTTGTGGGAGGCTAATAAACTGCTCTGTAAAGGTATAAGTGCCTGGAGCTCTTACTTCTCCCAAAACAGTCACCTTGGCATTTAAAAGACGGACGCTCACCGAAGGGTTGACTAAATGCTGTCCGTTTTCTAAAATTGAAATAAGTTCCTCTTCTAAATCAGCGATGGTTTTATTAACCACTTCAATTTTCCCCAAAATTGGCAGTACAATAGCTCCATCGATACCAACCAAATACCCATTTAGTTTTAAGAGGTCTATGTTTTGTAAATTAGAGCCCGTAGTTTGGTTATTATAGGGAATGGCCGTTTCCGGAACCAAAGCACCAATTTTAATGTCTAGGATATCATTGGGTTGTAGCGCATTGCTGGTATAGCTAATGGGGGTGCTTTGGTTTAAATTGGCATCTCCAAAATAGAGCAGCTCTTTGTTAGTCACACACGAGCTTAGAAGTAACCCAAGTACTAGTAAAAGGAAAAAATTGGTTTTTTTGTAATACATAATTAGTAGTGTAATTAATTCACAAATTTTAGTTATAATTGACTACAAATATAGAGAAAAAATTATTTGTAATAGGTGAATCTACAGAGCATTAAGGGGGGGGCTAGTCGGACGGTTCTTAAGGACTTACAGGCTACAGTCTAATTCGAATTATGTAACACAAAAACTTAAATTTTATATGAGATTATAACCTAGTATAGTAATGACTACAGTCCGTAGTCTTTTCAAAAATAAATCAATTTAACACCTTAAAAACAAGTGTTTTAACTTTTATATTTTAAATAAATAACGTATATTTAAATAAGAAATATTGTTAAAATTTAGTCATTAATTTGTTATATGATAAATTTACACAAGTTATTTCTATGTTAAATAATTAAAATAACATATGTTATATGTCCGTTAATTTTTATAAAAAACCTCAAATTAAGAGCTTTTCTACACACTCAAAAATAGAACATTCCGTTTTGTTTTCACAGTATTTAAAGTCTTTTATTTCCAATTCTGCCACAAAAAGAGTTCAAGGCTATGGAACGGTGGGTTTGGCATATAATACCATTCGGACTTATAAATCGCTTTATCGAATAGTAAAAGCCTATGAGTTTGAGAAGTCTGAAAGATTGTATTTGAATAGTATAGATAAATATACCGCCGAATCTTTTACTCATTTTCTGAAAATTGAGAAGCAGTATAGTGATAATTACTGCGGCCAACTTTTAAAATTATTGAAAATTATTTTGCGTGACGCTGAAAAAAGTGGGTTGGAAGTACATCCTTATTCCAATTATATAGAATCTTTTAAACAGAAAATTTCAGATCGTATACTTCATATTTTAAATCCAATGGAGATTAAAGCTCTAAAGGAATTACAGCATATCCCAGAAGATTATGCAGATAGTTACAAATGGTTGTTAATAGGATTGTGTATAGGGCAGAGGGTATCAGATTTATTAAAGTTGAGCCCGGATAACCTTAGAAAAGCACCCACTGGTTTGTATATCGATATTATTCAACAAAAGACGAGGAAATCGGTGACCGTTGGAGTAGTAGATCCTTTGGTGATTGAGATTCTAGAAAATGAGTTTCCAAGAAAAGTATCTCAAGTGGTATTTAATAAACAGATCAAAGCACTTTGCAAAATGGCGGGAATTGATGAATTGGTTAGTGGGTTTAAGAACAACCCAAAGA
>Ga0233426_10003659_pt1 | contig 11976 bp, 7 predicted proteins | sample SI_118_April2016_6_FD_179875 | JGI IMG/M metagenome (GOLD analysis project Ga0233426, IMG submission 179875) | Seawater microbial communities from Saanich Inlet, British Columbia, Canada - SI_118_April2016_10_MG | ecosystem: Environmental > Aquatic > Marine > Inlet | place: Canada: British... | reverse complement strand
AACTCTTTAGCAACGTCTACCAATATAAACAACTCAGTGTGGTCAGTAGATTTAGATGCTAGTGGCGAGTTTTCAGGAATAGAAGATTTATGTTTTAGCTTGCCAGATATTAGCAACTTTATTACTTCTACGGTTACTGGGGGTTCTTATCCTATTTCTGACATTACATTTAGTGCTGACGGTAAAATGTATTTATGTGAAAAACAACAAGGGGGATGGTCAACCTTTGGAGGGTTCGACAACCTCTTTACTCCTGGAGCCCACAATTCTAGACTGATGGAATTTACTAACGCTGGAGGAAATTGGACCATAAGTCAACAATACGGAGTAGGAAATTATAACACTCCGTACACTGCAAACAATACCGCAGGTGGAGTTGCTTTGAGCAACAGACAAACAGTTGACGGAATTGATTGTGAAAAGCTAATCTGGGCAACTGGTGATGCTCTTCGTTTCTCTGGGTTTAACCCAGCAGATGGAGGGCAAACTTATGTTTATGGAGCAGCTGGAATACCTGTCGAGGGAAATTCTATTGACCCTACATCACCAGATTATGTGCAAAATACCAGTATCTATATAGATGTAGACTATACTGGAATGGGTAATGATGGTTCTCAAAAAATGTCCTTTGGTGATATGGATATTTATTCGGACCAACAAGCCTCAACATCTCTTAGTATAATTCCAGATTCTACTATTTGCCCTGGTGGTTCTATAACCCTAAACGTTAGCGGAGGATCAAATTATCAATGGACTCCAGCTGCTAGCTTAGTAAATCCAAATAGCTCTAACCCTATTGCAAGCCCAAACCAAAACACAACCTATACCGTAAGCGGAGATGGAGCCTGTGGAGGGGTCAGTGAAGCATCAATAACCGTATCGATTGATGATTTTAGCTTTACATTAGGGCCTGATTTAGCAGTATGTAACGGGAGTTCAGACCCCTTAATACTAGATGGTGGAAACCAGGCAATTGCTTGCTTATGGAGTACTGGGGAAGTTACTCCTACTATTTCTATAAATACTCCAGGGACTTATAGCTTAATCAATACGAGTCCAAACTTTTGCAATTACTCAGATGAGATACTAGTTACAGAAGGGGAGACACCAACTCTTGGTTTTTCTACTCCAGATAGTTTGGGATGTAATCCCTCTTATTTCTCATTATTAGACAGTAGTCTATCGATGATTAATGATCCTATATCGTCATGGAGTTGGACGGTTAATGGCCAAAACTACTCGGGTCAATCGCCAAATATTTACTTAGATCAAGCAGGAACTTTTGACGTTTCTCTTGAGGTAATTACTCAGATGGGATGTATTGAAACATTAGTTATTGACGATTATTTTAAGGTGAACGAAACTCCGGATGTAAATTTTACTATTTACCCTGAAGTTATTTCTAATTGTGACAAAACAATTCTTATTCTCGACGCTACTACTAATTACGATAGTATTGTCTGGAATCTAGGAGACGGAACAATCATTAGCCAAGACACTCTTTTCGACTACACTTTTGAGAATGTAAATCCGTATCAAATAAGCTTAGAAGTACATGACCAAAACGGATGTAGAAATAGTGTTTCTACCGTTTTAAAACCATTGGAATCTATTCCATTTTTTGCTCCTAATGCTTTCACACCTAACAACGACACTCAAAACGATGTTTTCAGACCTGTTTTAGGATGCTTTAGTGACTTTACCCTAAGTATAATAAACCGATGGGGTGAAACTATTTTTCGAAGCAACGACCCTAATGTTGGATGGGACGGAACATACCAAGGAAGAGTTTGCCCAACTGGAGTATATGCTTGGAGAGCTAGCTACAACGGTATAAAAATCAGACAAGTAAAAATGGGGGAAGTTCATTTGATGAACTAAATAAGGTTTGTAAAGGAATAAAAAAAGCCAGCTAAACAGCTGGCTTTCATTTTTATAGTCCTAAACTCTTTTTAACGTCGCCGCCCAATAAGTGGGTGGTTGGGTCTTCTAAACATTCTTTTACTCTACATAAGAATCCGACAGACTCTCTACCATCAATAATTCGATGGTCGTAAGAAAGAGCTACATACATGATAGGTCTTATTTCTACCTTTCCGTCTACTGCCATTGGTCTTTGCACGATATTGTGCATTCCTAAAATAGCAGATTGAGGAGGGTTAATAATTGGAGTAGATAACATAGAACCGAATACTCCACCATTAGTGATGGTAAAGGTACCACCCATCATTTCATCTGGTGTAATTTTTCCGTCTCTAGCTTTTATAGCCAATCTTTTTACTTCGCTTTCAACCTCTTGAAAATTCATTAATTCTGCATTTCTAATAACAGGAACCATTAAACCTTTAGGGGCACTTACGGCTATACTTATATCGGCATAGTTGTGGTACTGAACCTGATTACCATCAATCATTGCGTTTACATCTTTAAATTCCATCAAAGCAGCTGTAATGGCTTTGGTGAAGAAAGACATAAATCCTAGTCCAACTCCGTACTTTTGCTTGAATTGTTCTTTAAACTGACCTCTAATCTCGTTTATGGCAGTCATATCCACCTCGTTAAAGGTGGTTAACATAGCTGTTTCGTTTTTAACAGATACTAACCTTTGAGCCACCTTACGACGCAACATTGACATTTTCTTACGTTCCATTCCTCTTGGTCCGTCTACAGTAGTAGAAGAAAGTGCATCTAAGACATCGTCTTTTAAGATTTTCCCTCCTTCTCCACTTCCTGTCACTTCTTTGGGAGACAAATCGTTTTGCTGAATCATGGCTTTAGCAAGCGGTGTTGCCTTAGCATCTAAAGGAGCAGATGGTGTAGAACTAGGTGATGCAGCAGCAACTGGAGCAGATTCTTCTGATTTTGGTTTAGCCTCACCAACACCGTCGGTGTCGATAATACAAACCACATCGCCAACGGCAACCATTTCACCTTCCTCTACTACAATCTTAATAATTCCGCTAACTTCAGCAGGAAGAGCAAGGGTAGCTTTGTCAGAATCTACTTCTGCAATTTCTTGATCCTTTTCTACGTAGTCGCCAGATTGAACCAACCATGCGGCAATTTCTACTTCCGAGATGGACTCGCCCGGACTTGGTACTTTCATTTCTAATAGCATAGTTCTTTGTTTATTTAAAAACCTGTTCTATAATTTCATTTTGTCTTTGAAAAGATCTTTTACTAGACCCACTTGCTGTTGCAGCGCTTTCAGATCTAGCTATTACTTCAAAAGGGATGTGTCTAAAGTTTCTCATTATGTGTGACCAAGCACCCATATTTGCTGGTTCTTCCTGAACCCACATTATCTTTTTGGCACAATACTTTTTTAATATTTTTTCTATTTGATCTACTGGCAAAGGATACAATTGCTCTAATCGGATAATTGCAATATTTTCTTGCCCTCTTTCTAATTTTTGAGTTTCTAACTCGTAGTAGATTTTACCAGAACAAATAGCCACTTTTTCTACTTTATCTGCAATCGCAGTAGGGTCATCTATCAATTCTTGAAAAGTTCCTGTGGATAAATCTTCTAAAGTAGAAATACATTTAGGATGTCTTAATAGACTCTTAGGTGTAAAAACGACAAGTGGTTTTCTAAAATCTCTTTTTAGTTGTCTTCTTAAAACGTGAAAAAAGTTTGCTGGTGTAGTACAGTTTGCAATTTGCATATTGTCTTGAGCACACATCTGCAAATACCTTTCTAGTCTTGCGCTGGAGTGCTCTGCACCTTGGCCTTCGTATCCGTGAGGCAATAGCATTACCAAACCGTTCTGGATTCTCCACTTATCCTCAGCACAGCTAATAAACTGATCAAGCATAATCTGTCCACCATTACTAAAATCTCCAAACTGAGCCTCCCAAATAGTTAAAGAATGGGGCCTAGCCATAGCATAGCCATAGTCAAATCCAAGTACTCCGTACTCTGATAATAAAGAATTATATGCTTCGAATTTTGCTGTTTTACTTACGCTATTTAAAGGACAAATTTCTTTTTCTGTATCTTCTAGCTTTAATACTGCATGACGGTGAGAAAAAGTTCCTCTTTCGACATCCTGACCACTTAAACGAATAGAATTTCCCTCGTGAAGTAACGTTCCATAGGCCAATAACTCTGCCATTCCCCAATCAATTTTATTGGTTTCTTCGATCATCTTTCGTTGATCGTTCAGAATTCGTTGTGTCTTTTTAAATAACTGATCGTTTTCAGGAATTTCATAAAGGTGCTTACCTACTTGCTTTAAAGTATCTATAGAAACATTAGTAGCCGTCTTTTGCTCAAAAGCATTGGCACTAGCTAAATGCATTCCTTCCCATTCTTTTTGTAAAAAAGGAGTAATTCGTGCTTTTTCAACTTCCTTGGAGGCATCAAAGCGATCTTGTAAGAATTGCTTAAATTCTTTCTCCATTTCTTTAGCTAAGTTAGCCTCAACAAGTCCCTCGTTAATTAACTTTTGATTGTAAATCTCTCTTGGGTTAGCATGTTTGCTAATTGCTTTGTATAGCAATGGTTGTGTAAAACGTGGTTCATCGCCTTCGTTATGACCATATTTTCTATAGCACAACAAGTCAATAAATACATCTTTATGGAATTTTTGACGATACTCGGTCGCCATCTGAACAGCGTGAACTACTGCCTCCACATCATCTCCATTTACGTGGAAAACTGGCGATAAAGTAACTTTACCAATATCGGTACAATAAGTACTCGATCGAGCATCGTGGTAATTGGTTGTAAAACCTATTTGATTATTAATTACAATATGTATTGTTCCTCCAGTTTTGTAGCCGTCTAGCTGAGCCATTTGAATAACCTCATAGACAACACCCTGACCTGCCAAAGCAGCATCCCCGTGAATTAAGATAGGAACTAATTTTTTATTATCTCCTTGGTATTGTTCATCAATTTTTGCTCTTGAAATCCCTTCTACTACAGGGTCAACTGCTTCAAGGTGAGAAGGATTTGGTGAAAGGGAAATTTTTACGTTTTTTTCGTTATTGCATTTTTGTTCTGAAGTAAAGCCTAAGTGGTATTTTACATCTCCACTAAACAATTTATCTTCGTATTCAATCCCTTCAAACTCAGAGAATATTTCTTTATATGTTTTATTAAAAATATTAGCCAAAACATTTAATCGTCCTCTGTGAGCCATACCCACAACAAACTCTTCAACGCCTAAGCTAGCACCATGCTCGATTAAAACATCGAGAGCAGGAATTAAAGATTCTGCGCCTTCTAATGAGAACCTTTTTTGACCAACGTATTTTGTATGTAAGAAATTTTCGAAAGCAACTGCTTGGTTCAACTTTCTTAAAATTTGTTTCTTTTGATCTATAGAAAAGGAAGGAGTATTACTATTTTGATGTAAACGGTTTTTTATCCATTCTACCTGATCAGGCTTACGGATGTACATATACTCTACACCAATAGATTGGCAATACACTTTTTTAAGATGAGCTACTATGTCTCTCAAAGAAGAGGGACCAATGCCGACTTGAGATCCTGCCTGAAAAATGCTATCTAAATCATCCTCACTTAAACCAAAATTCTCGATATCTAGAGTAGGAGTATATTTTCTTCTATCTCTAACCGGGTTGGTCTGTGTAAATAAGTGACCACTTTTTCGGTAAGAGTCAATAAGATTAATTACCTGAAATTCTTTTTTAAATGTTTCTGGAACTTCATCGTTTTCAGAATATGACTCATTTGCAAAATCAAATCCTGAGAAAAATGTTCTCCAAGATTCATCGATAGATTGAGGGTCTTGAAGATACATCTCATATAGAGATTCTATCTGATTAGTATGTATTGCTCCTAAAAAAGAAAATTTATCCATTTAATAACAAAATTATTCAAAATTTATTGAAATGCTACTATTATTTAGTGCGATTTTTGGTGCTTCTTGGCTTTTAATTCTCTCTTGACTTTAACATTTCGGCAAAACGAATAAGTTCCGTTTTATCACCTGGAATCAATAACAAACTTTCCATTGCCTTATTGTAGTACTTATCTATTAATTCGTTAGTTGCTGCCGGAATGTTCAATTGAGTATATATTTCTTTTACTCTTTCGACCTTTGTAAGATCGTCTACGCTAGTAGATGAGTAAAGATTTACTAATTCCATTTTGATGCTTTTGTCGCTTCTTTCTAAAGCCTGTAAATAAAGACAGGTTTTTTTATTTGAAATAATATCACCCCCTACTCTTTTTCCGAATATTTTCTGATCACCAAAGGCGTCTAACAAATCGTCTTTAAGTTGAAAAGCAATACCTATATCTCTACCAAAAGAATATAATAAATCTGATTCTTTAGAAGGAGCGCCGCCAATAATAGCTCCAATCTTAAGAGATGCAGCTAATAATATTGCTGTTTTGTATTCTATCATTTTGAGATAAGAATTCATACTTACTTCAGCCTGAATTTCGAAATCCATATCGTATTGTTGGCCCTCACAAACTTGTAATGCTGCCTGATTGAAAACAAACAGAACCTCTTTAAGAACCTTAGAATCTAAATCATAAAAATATTGATAGGATTGTATTAGCATAGCGTCTCCCGAAAGAATCGCTACATTGTTATTCCATTTTACATGAACCGTATCATTGCCTCTTCTTAATGGAGCTTTATCCATAATATCATCGTGCAATAGAGTGAAATTATGAAATACTTCAATAGCTACAGATGGCAATAGTGCCTGACTAAAGTCTTTATTGTAAAGCTGATGAGCTAAAAGCAACAGTATAGGACGCATTCTTTTACCTCCAATACCTAAAATGTAGTCAATAGGAGCATATAAATCAGACGGATGGTCTGGATATTTAAGACCTATAATTTCTTGTTCTACTTCTATTCTTAATTGTTCAATAGTCTTCATCTTAATCAATTAATGTCATTAAATATTCTCCATAACCACTTTTTAATAATGGCTGAGCTAATTTCTGTAGTTGATCGCTGTCTATAAAGCCCATTTTATAGGCTGCTTCCTCGATACATCCAATCTTTCTTCCTTGCCTATCTTCTATAACCTGAACAAACTGACTTGCCTGAATTAAGGACGTAAATGTGCCAGTATCTAACCAAGCAGTACCTCTTCCTAAAATTTGAACTTTTAGTTTTCCACGCTTTAAGTATTCTAAATTTACGTCTGTAATTTCGTATTCCCCTCTAGCGCTAGGCTTAATGTTTTTAGCAATTTCAATAACGTCATTATCATAGAAATACAAACCAGGAATAGCATAGTTTGATTTTGGTTTAACAGGTTTTTCTTCTAATGAAATAGCTTGCATTTCATCATTAAACTCAACTACTCCATATCTTTCGGGATCATTAACACGATAGCCAAAAACAACACCACCCCCAAGGTCATTATAAGATTCTAATATTCTTCTTTTCATGTAAAAAATATTATCTCCTAAAACCAAGCAAACAGAATCTTTTCCTATAAAATCTTCTCCTATTACAAAGGCTTGAGCTAAGCCATTTGGCACTTCCTGAACCTTGTATTCGAACCTACAACCAAACTGAGCGCCATCGCCCAATAATTTTTTAAAAACTGGCAAATCATGAGGAGTAGAAATAATAAGTATTTCTCTAATTCCGGCAAACATTAAGGTAGACAAAGGGTAATATATCATAGGTTTATCGTACACAGGTAAAGCCTGTTTACTAACCGCTAATGTTAAAGGGTGTAATCTTGTTCCTGATCCTCCTGCTAAAATAATTCCTTTCATTAAAGTGGATTTTTAAACGTTAATTCTTTTAATTCAATGTCCTCCTCTTCGTCTAATATTTCTGCTAAAGGATCTTGAATAGCCTCTTCAAAAATTGACTTCTCTAGAGTTAACAACAATGCAGGCAATAAAACTAAATTAGATAATAAAGCTATTGTTAAAGTTAGAGAAACCAATAAACCTAAAGCTATTGTTCCTCCAAACTGAGACGTTATAAATATAGAAAATCCAAAGAACAAAACAATAGAAGTGTATATCATACTAACTCCAGTTTCTCTAATTGCTTTTTTAACGGACTTTCTAATGTTCCCATTATACTTTAACTCTTGTCTGTATTTGGCTAAAAAGTGAATCGTATCATCAACCGAAATACCAAAAGCAATACCAAAAACAAGAATAGTAGAAGGCTTAATTGCTATGCCAAAATAACCCATTATTGCAGCAGTTAGAAGTAACGGAATTAAGTTAGGGATAAGAGATACCATTACCATTCTGAACGAATTAAACATCCAAGCCATGAACAGAGAGATTAATAGAATAGCTAAAAAGAGGCTAGTAAATAAATTCTTAACCAAATAAGTAGTCCCTTCTAAAAAGACCACACTAGAACCAGTCATTTTAACATCGTATTTTTCTTTGTCAAAAATCTGATCAATCTGGCCTCTAAGCTTAGTCCGAATTTCTTTCATCTCTTTAGTGCCAATGTCAATCACTTGCAATGAAACTCTTCCAACTTGTTTGTCCTTGTCTAAAAATGTATCCATCCAAGTCGATGAAATATCGCTATTATCCGCATAATTCAACAACCAATTTTTTTCTTGTGAATTAGGCAATTCGTAATATTTAGAATTACCGTTATACACCGCTTGTTTAAAAAATTTCACGGCATCAATCATTGATATAGATCTAGAAAACTGAGGATATGTAGCTAAAGTATCCACCAACGCATCAATTTTCTTAAGAGTAGACAAGCGGGTCATTCCATTTTTACGGTGGGTATCAATGGTTATTTCGAAAGGTAAAACTGAATTAAAATTCTTTTCGAAGAAACTTATCCCCTGATAAAACTCAGTGTCTTTAGGGATGTCATCAGTAATATTTCCTGAAGTCTTCATCTTCAATAATCCAAAAAAAGCAACTACCGCAATAATTATAGTGTACACATAAATGTGTTCTCTACGATGGGTAACCCAATAGATAATTTTAGTGGTTATATAATGAATCCATTTCCTGTCTAAATGTTTGGTATGTCTTTGCTTTGGAGGGCTGATATAACTCAATAAAATTGGTATCAACAATAAAGAAAGGAAAAATACCGCAAATATATTTAGAGATGCAACTAAACCAAATTGCCTTAAGTCTTGACTAGATGTTAATATAAATGTAGCAAAACCAAGAGCAGTAGTCGTATTAGTAAGAATAGTAATATTACCTACTCTTTTAATCATTCTCACTAAAGCTTTGGACTTATTTCCGTGGGCCTTAAATTCGTTGTGGTACTTATTAATTAAGAAAATACTATTAGGAACTCCAATAACAATAAGCAAGGGAGGAATTAAAGCTGAAAGAATAGTGATTTCGTAATCTAAAATAGCAAGAGTTCCGAATGACCAAGTTACCCCTATCGCTACTATTAGCATAGAAATAAGCATCGCTTTAACAGATCTAAAAAACAGAAATAAAATAATTGCCGTAACCAACATAGCAAGAATGATAAAGAGCTTTACCTCATTTCGTATCATTTCAGAATTGGTAGTTCTTAAATACGGAAGTCCGGAATAATATATTTTGTTGGTAGACTCTTTGCTATACAGATCTCCTAAGGAAGTAATGGAAGAAATTAGTTCTTTCCTTTTGCTACTTCCGATAAATTTATCGTCTAGATTTAAAATAAGAACCGCTGCCTTATCATTTATAAACCGATCTTTATAAAAGGGTAATCGTTTATACTTCTCAAAAGATTTATCTAAATCAGCTTGATTTTTAACCGATCCAAAAATCTTATACGGTTCGAATTTCTTTTGATTTTCGTTCTTCTTTAAATCAACTGCATCAACAATTGAAAAAACATTATTAACCCCATCAATTGTTTTTAAACTTTCGCTAAATTTTTGCCACTTAGAAAACTTTTGATAGACAAAAAAGGAGTCTATGTCTACTCCAATAAGCATTAGGTTGTCGCTTTCGCCAAACTTATCTGCAAAATAATTATAATCTAGTTGGGTTTCCGAATCGTGAGGTAATAGCCTCGCCATTTCATAAGACAATCTGACATTATCAGATTGTTGGTACATAAAATAAGTGAAAGCCAAGATTAGCCATACGAATACAGCTCGGTATCTTAAAATAGTTCTAGCAATCACAGCCCACATAAAAATATAATTTAGAAATTAAAGATTATATGAGTCATAAGACAAATTATACAGTCATTATTTCAACCTCTTTTACAGAATAAGTAGCGTCTACTTTAGAAGTAAATTCGTTGGTTAGTTTTTGAATCTGTTCTTCTGCGTCTTTAATTAAGTCTTCAGAAACAGAATCTATCTTTTTTAATTCATCGTTAGCTTCTTTTCTAGCGTTACGGATACTAATTTTAGCATTTTCCGATTCTGATTTTGCTTTTTTAGCTAAATCTCTACGACGCTCTTCTGTTAAGGGTGGGATATTAATAATCAACATCTCTCCGTTATTCATAGGAGTAAAACCTAGATTAGAATCAAGAATTGCTTTATCCATCACTTCTAACATAGTCTTATCCCAAGGCTGTACGGTAATTGTTCTGGCATCAGGAGTGTTAATGTTTGAGGATTGGCCAAGAGGGGTAACTGATCCATAATAATCGATACTTACGTTATCGAGCATACTAGGAGAAGCTTTACCGGCTCTAATTTTAGAGAACGCATGTTCTAAATGACCAATATTAGAACTCATTTGCTCTTTAGCACTATCTATAATAAAGTTAATTTCTTCCATAATAAAGAGGATTAAAAGTTAACAAGAGTACCTACTGACTCTCCCTTTAACATTTTGATTAAGTTTTGTGATTTGTTTATGTCAAATACAACAATTGGTAATTTATTTTCATTACACAAAGTAAAGGCAGTCATGTCCATAATGTTTAAGCCTTTTTCATATACTTCTTTAAATGAAATAGTATCGTATTTGGTAGCAGTTTTATCTTTTTCAGGATCAGCAGTATAAATACCATCTACACGTGTTCCTTTTAAAATAATATCTGCTTCAATTTCTATTGCTCTAAGAGTAGCTGCAGTATCAGTCGTAAAATAAGGGTTTCCTGTTCCTCCACCAAAAATAACAACTCTTCCTTTTTGTAAATGTCGGATAGCTCTTCTCCTAATATAAGGTTCTGCTACTTGCTCCATTTTTATAGCAGTCATCAATCGAGTCTTAACTCCTTCTTTTTCTAAAGAGGATTGAAGCGCCATTCCATTAATGATAGTAGCAAGCATACCCATGTGGTCCCCTTGTACTCTATCCAATCCTTCACCCTCTACTTGAACACCTCTGAATATATTTCCACCTCCAATTACAACAGCCACTTCGACACCTGATTCGACAGCTTGCTTAATTTCTAAAGCATAGCTTGAAAGTTTTTCGGTGTCAATACCAAATTGCTTTGAACCCATTAAAGATTCTCCACTTAATTTTAGCAATATTCTGTTGTACTTCATAGTGTAAATTTAGACAAAAAAAAAGAGAGTGAAAACACTCTCTTTTTAATATTTTTAAAATTTTATAATCCTAAGCCAACTCTTTTGAAAGAGGTTACTGTTAGGCCTTTCTTTTGCTTATCTAAGTATTGAGCAACACTAGTTTTTGATTCTTTAATGAACTCCTGATTTAGAAGCGTATTTTCTTTAAAGAACTTGTTTAGTCTGCCGTTAGCAATTTTATCTAGCATCTCTTCAGGCTTGCCCTCTTGACGAGCAAGATCTTTAGCTACTTCCAATTCTTTATCAATAACTTCTTGAGATACAGAATCTTTATCTACAGAAACAGGACTCATTGCAGCAACTTGCATTGCAACATCTTTTCCTATTTGAGTATCTACCTGATCAGTAAGGCCTACTAAAGTAGCTAGTTTATTTCCTCCGTGTATGTATGAGGCAACAAAATCAGACTGAACAACTTCAAATCTTGATAAGTCTAACTTTTCTCCAATAACACCAGTTTGCTCAGTGATTTTGTCAGAAATAGTCATACCGTTTAATTCGATAGCCATTAAT
>Ga0233426_10003656_pt1 | contig 11983 bp, 17 predicted proteins | sample SI_118_April2016_6_FD_179875 | JGI IMG/M metagenome (GOLD analysis project Ga0233426, IMG submission 179875) | Seawater microbial communities from Saanich Inlet, British Columbia, Canada - SI_118_April2016_10_MG | ecosystem: Environmental > Aquatic > Marine > Inlet | place: Canada: British... | reverse complement strand
AGTGGTTGCTGTAACAATTTTTGAGAAAAATTTATCAGCATTATTTTTCATGAAATCTGAACGGAATTTTTTAACCTTTGAATCAATAGCAGTTGCTTTTTCTTGCAATGCTTTTTTAGCATCTCCTTCAGCAGTTTCCATTTGTTGTCTTACTGGTGTAACCTCTTTTTGCATTTCAGTAATAAAGTTTAAATACTCATAAAAAGGAGGGTTTTCTTTTGAGTTTTTAAATATCATGCTGCCAATCAAATCAGTTAATTTTGTAGTAAATGAGAAATTTTGTTCGGATACAATAAGGTCAAAATATTGCTGATTTCCTAAAACTACTAAATACATTCCACCTTTTAATTCCTTATCTCCCTTAAAAGAGAATTTGCCATTTACTACTTCAGCCGTATCGGTTGCATATTGTTTTCCTCCAAAGTAATAAGCTAGCATTACTGTTGAATCTTTCAATCCAGTAATTTCACCATTTATTGTATGTCCTTGTTTTTTCTTTTGTAAAAGGTCAGCTAATGTTTGTGCATTAGTAGAAGCTGATAGAACAATAAGCGTTAAAAAGAGTAGTAAATTTTTCATATTATATAGTATGTATTTATTTTAAGGTTTGCAAAATTAAGAATCATAACGAGTTTGCAAACAAACTATTGCTTGTTTTTTAAATATCCTTCCAAAAACACGACTCCAATTATAAAACAACTGCCAATATAGAAGGAAGTACTCATGAGTTCAGTGTCTCCAAAAATTAGCAAAGCAAGTATTATACTGTATATAGGTTCTAAGTTTACAGCCATAATTAAGGAATAAGGAGTAATATGTCGCATTATTTCTGTCATCCAAACAAAAACCATAGCTGTGCAAAGTGTACCTAGTATAAGTAAATAACTAAAGTCTTTTACTGTAATAAAAGTAGTGAATAGGGTGTAATCTTGCTGAAACAATAAGATGCAAGTAATTATGAGTAGTCCTGCTAACATCTCAATCATTGTAATTTGTGCTGCTCCCACCTTATTGATATATTTTGCATTGAATAAGGTAAATAAAGTGCCTGAAAAAGCAGCCATTATTCCATAAAAATATCCCCAAAAGTAATGTGTTTCTGTTCCCATTACAAAGCCAAGAGCTCCTAATACTATAATACCCATAATTACCTCATAAGCTAATAATTTTCTTTTGAAAAATAATGGTTCAATTAATGCTGAAAATAGGGAGGAGGTAGCTAAGCAGACTACTGCAACCGATACAGTTGAAACTTTTATGGATTGAAAAAAACATAGCCAATGTAGGGTGACTAATGCACCAACACCTAAAATTCCAAAAAAGTCTTTTCTATTAATAGTAAATAATTGTTTTTTATAACCTAAAAATAAAGCTAAACTCACAAAAGCAATACCCATTCTGTACCATACCAAATGGATGGCATCTAAAGAAATTAGTTTTCCAAACACCCCAGTTAAACCTAAGATAACTACCATTAAGTGCAGTGAAGTAAGTTTGTATTTAGCAAGTATGTTGTACATGAATTAAATTTATAATTTTGTGCAATAATACAATATAAGAATGAAGATAATTATTTCTCCTGCTAAAAAACTAGCAACTGAAAATTATGTTACAAAAGGATCTCCTATTCAGTTTCCAAAAGAAACAGAATATCTGGTAAATGAGTTAAAAACATATTCTGTTGATGCTATAAAAACACTAATGAAACTGAGTGATAACCTAGCAAAGTTAAATTGGCAAAGATTCCAAGATTGGAATATCAAAGATGTTGGGCAGGCTTTGTTTATGTTTCAAGGAGATGTATATCAAGGGTTAAGGGCAGAAGAATTGTCAGCAGAAGAATTAGCTTTTGCACAAGATAATCTACGAATTCTATCAGGATTATATGGTTTACTTAAGCCTTTTGATTTAATATTTCCTTACAGATTAGAAATGGGAACACGGCTAAAAACTAAAGCTGGAAAAAATCTTTACGACTATTGGGGAAGTAAACTTTTTGAGAATCTACTTAAAGAGTTAAGTTTAGAAGAGGTAATCATTAATTTAGCATCTGAAGAGTATAGTAAGGCAATTAAATTAAATCAATTTAAGAACCCAATAATTACGCCTATATTTAAAGATTATAAAAATGGAAAATTAAAAGTGATTTCATTTTTTGCAAAAAAAGCAAGAGGAGAGATGTGTAATTTTATTATTAAGAATAAAATTACAAATCCTGAGCAATTAAAATTATTCAATAACTTAGGATATAAATTTACTGAAGTAACGAGTAAAGGAGAGTTTTTATTTACTAGGTAATATGTTGAGTGGATAAGAAAATTACCAAAAAATATTATTAGTTTTTGAGTTGTACTTTTTATTAGTTACATTTACGCCATAATTAAAAATAAATACAATGAAAAAACTTTACTCTTTACTATTAGCTGTTGTGCTAATTTTTACAATTGCAAATGTTTCTGCACAATCACCCTGTACACTTACCGGAGCTAGTGTTTATGTTGATCATAATCTTACTCCAGTAATGATGAATGCAAGTGTAAATGGGATGTCCCAATATACTTATATTTGGTCGAGTGGAGCGGCAGCCAATCAAACTGTTTATTATTCTCCTTGGTGCGTTACTATAACAGATATTGTAACAGGATGTGATACAATTATTTGTGAAAATTGCATTGCTGATTCTATGGCTGTATGTCCTTGTCCTATGATATATATGCCAGTTTGCGGTTGTGATGGAGTTCAATATAGTAATTATTGTATAGCTGAATGTGCTGGCGTAGGTTGGAGTCCTGCTGTATCTAATGGAATGCCAGGAGGTTTTTTGCCTTGCACTACACCATCTTGGGACTGCACTCCTGGTCAAGGCTGTTCTGATCCTGGAACTGGAAATGGTTCATATACTTCTTTAGCTGATTGTCAGGCTAATTGTACCGTTACATCAACTTGGGAATGTGATCCAGTACAAGGTTGTTTTGATCCGGGAACAGGACTAGGAACTTATACTACTTTTACTGCCTGTGATACTGCTTGTTCTATAGTGAATGCATCTTGGGATTGTATAAATGGAGCTTGTATAGATCCATTAACAGGATTAGGGTCTTATACTAATTACAGTACTTGTGTAACTGCTTGTGTTACTCCAACTTGGGATTGTGTAAATGGAGCGTGTGTTGATCCAGGAACAGGTAGTGGTCAGTTTTCTACCTTGTCATATTGCCAATCAAACTGTATTGCCCAAACTTGGGACTGTGTAAACAATTTTTGTTTTGACCCGGGAACTGGGAATGGTGCTTATGCTACTCAAGGAGCATGTGATACTGCTTGTGCAGGTGTTACTCCTTCTTGGGATTGTAATTTGCAGGGTTGTTTTGACCCTGGTACTGGTCAGGGTACTTATGCTTCATTTGCTTCTTGTGATTCCATTTGCGGAATAACTGCAATAAAGGAAGATATTTCTAACATTAAAATTTATCCTAACCCTACAAAGAACACATTGATGATAGATGGAAGATATTTTTCAGTAAGTATTTATAATTTATTTGGGAAAGAAGTATTAACAAGTGACTATCAAAATATTATTAATGTAGCGGCTTTAAGTAATGGTATTTACTTTATTCAAATTAATACTAGTACTACATTTACTATTAAAAAAATTATTATTGCTAAGTAAGATTATACTATTTAAATAATATGCACAACAAGGTTTTATACATCTTCCTTATTCTTCTTGGATTATTTTCATGTAAGCATGATGTTGAAATCATTACTGATAATGATGCTCCTTATTATGGAGAGTTGCCTAATTTGTTGTTAGAAAATTATGTAAATAGATTATATATTGATTTAATCGGTAGAGAACCGCTTGATGCTGAAATGGAAATTGATGTTCAGTTTCTAAGAAGTCAAGAAGTAACTTTAGAAAGTAGAGGTGAATTAATAAAGAAGCTACAATTTGACACCACTTTTATTGAAGGAGATTCATCCTATAAGTTTGCATATTACCATAAGATGTATGACATGATAAAAGTTAGGTTGTTGGAAGGAGCTTCTAATGAGTATATAACATCACAATTAAGTAATCATTACTTTGCCTACGAATTAGAATCAATAAATGGTAAAATGCTGAATGCATATAAGAAATTAATGAATTATCATATTTTAAATAATGTGTTGAAATCTGAGTTACAGTATTATACTGGAAGTATAGAAATAAATGAAATGCATAGAAGGATGGAAATATTTGTAATAATTTAGAAAATACTGATCCATATTATAAAATGGGTAGTTGGGATGGAGTCATGCTTGATGGGAATTTAGCACCACAAGGCATTTATCCATTTGTAATTGAATACAAACAAACTAAGGGGAGTATTCCTGAAATAATTGTTGGACATATAACTTTAATAAGATGATAGCACTAAGCACAGGATTTGGTAATGGAACAATTACAATTGTATTTATATTGTTTGTGATTTTATTGATGATAATTTTTCAGAGAAAACACCTTTTTAAAGGATTGGCTGCACTTAATAAAGTAGTGATGCCTTCATTGATTGCTAAAGATTTATCAAAACTAAAAGGTTACGAAAAGCTAATATTAGGGTACAGGTATTGGGTTACAAAAAATAGTTTATAACTATTTACTGCCATCTGCTTTCATAAAGTTGTAATTAAAGCTTACTATTTTCCATTTTGCTTTATCATTTTGTTTTAATAATAGATATTCTGTATGATTAATTGTATTGCTGTACTTACTAGAATATTCTACTGATACATAAAACCCATCTTCTAAATCTTTAATACTGCTATGGAAAGAAGAACTATTCCGAATTCGTTCTTTAAGTGCTCCAAATTCAGTTATTAAGTCATTCATAAATATTACCCATTCTCCTTTTATATATTGCTGCTTCACTTCCTTAGTAAGTAAATCATAAGCATTGTTAAATTGTTTATTATTTACATCATCTAACCAATCTAATGCTACTTTATTTGCCTCTTTTATATAAGTGTCAGTATATTTTTGTGCTGATACTGAATACATGCTAATGATTGCAATTAGGGTGATGATGAGTCTTTTCATATTCTTGGTTTTATAAGGGTAAAAATACTAATTTGTTATTTAATTTAAGGAATCTTATAGGATTAAAACTATGTAGTTTCCCAGCTTCCTTATGCCTAAAACGATATTTTTATTTGTTTTGTCTTCTCTGAAAATCTTAAATTAGTTGCAATTTCATTTAAATTTGCTTTAATTGAAACTTAAGTTATTAACCGCTTAACCTAGTGGAAAATATACTCTTATCTAGGGGAGTATTTTTAATAGTTGTTATTAATAAATTATATTTTAATACACTAGTAATTAGGTGTTTATAAATAATCATGATTTTATAAAAAATTGAAATATTTTGTGCTCAGTTTTACTTTTAAAAATTATCAAGTTTTATACTTATTAACAATTAATTTCCTCCTTATCTAGTAAAGTTTCTTTTGTGTCGATTTTTTTGCTATATTAGTCCCTGTAAAAATAATATTAACCAAAAAAATTAAACTATGGCTTTTACGCACACAAACGAAAGAGGTACTTTATACCACTTAAACAAAAAAGATGTAACATTAAAATCAACTGGTAGAATTCAAACTATCTACTATTTCTCTAAAGATTCAAGAGATACTAAATCTGATAAACCAGATGGTTATCATGTAAAAGAAAATACAAGAACTGGTTTACCATTCTTAACTAAGAAAAAATAATTTTAAGAATTTCTTAATAAAAAAAGCCCTAACAATTGTTAGGGCTTTTTTTGTGCTTATTTTTAACTTTTAATCTCTCAGCATTGACACATAATACAGCAAGTAAGTAGCAGCAGCAAGTGCAGCAACTACATAGGTACTAGCAGCCCATTTCAAAGCATCATTAGCATAAGTTAATTCTTGCTCACTTGTAATCCCTGAAGAGCGTAACCAAACTAAAGCTCTTCTGCTAGCATCAAACTCAACAGGTAAAGTAATTAAAGTAAATGCAGTAACTACTGCTTGTAATATAATGAAAAGCATTATTAACTGATTAAATGAAATAATGTGTAGAAAACTTACTCCGAATATTCCTAATAAGAATACAGTACTCATTGCTTTATTACTCATATTTACCATTGGTACCATTTGCGAACGCATTTGTAACCATTGATAAGCAGTAGCGTGTTGTACAGCATGGCCACATTCGTGTGCTGCAACTGCAGCTGCCGATACATGCCTACCTTGATATACATCAGGACTTAGATTTACAGTTTTATCCATAGGGTTATAATGGTCGGTTAATTTTCCGGGAACAGAAATTACTTTCACATCATATATGTGGTTGTCTTTTAGCATTCGTTCTGCTATTTCCTTCCCACTCATCCCTGATAGCGTTGGAATTTTACTGTATTTTTTAATTTTACTCTTTAACCTTGAGCTTACTATACCTCCAACAATCATAAAGGCAATCATTATTATCCAAATCATAGTTTTATTTTTTTAGTGTTATGCAAAATTAGGAAAAAATCCTCCTAAATATACAACAATATTATAGTAGTTTTGTTGTACTAAAACTACAGCAATGAATCGACCTTTAATATTAGTAACTAATGATGATGGAATATCAGCTCCAGGAATTCGTAATTTAATACGAATAATGAATGATTTTGGAGATGTGGTGGTGGTTGCTCCTGATGGACCTCAATCAGGAATGGGACATGCAATTACTATTGATGCTACTTTAAGGTGTGATAAAGTGGTTATTGATAAGGGACCTCAAACAGAATATGCTTGCAGTGGTACTCCTGTTGATTGTGTAAAGTTGGCTGTAAATCAACTGTTGGATAGAAAACCTGACTTATGTGTTTCAGGAGTTAATCATGGTTCTAATTCTTCTATTAATGTGATTTATTCAGGAACTATGTCAGCTGCTGTTGAGGGGGCTTTGGAAGGTATGCCTTCAATTGGATTTTCACTTTTAGATTATGCACATAATGCTGATTTCTTTGAAGCAGAAACATACATCAGAAAAGTAACTCAATCAGTTTTAGATAATGGTATGGATAAAGGGGTTTGCTTAAATGTCAATATTCCTCAGATAAAGAAAGGTGAAGCAATAAAAGGAATAAAAGTTTGCCGTCAAGCAAATGCTAATTGGGAAGAAGAATTTGAAAAAAGAGTAGATCCTAAAGGGAAAACTTATTACTGGCTTACTGGTAAATTTGTAAATTATGATAAAGGAACAGATACGGATGAATGGGCTTTGGCTAATCATTTTGTATCGGTAGTTCCTGTGCAATTTGATATTACTGCTTATCCTTCAATTTCTGCTTTAAATAAAATATTCTCAAATGTTGAATAAAGATGTTGCGAAAGGATTTTCTATTGGTATAATTGCTCCAATTATTGCCTTTGTTATTTATGTTGGCTTTTATTTGGAAATAGAAATAGATGCTGCAATACAAGCTATTGAAAGGTTAGGAACGCTTACTCATCATATTAGTTTAAGTGTATTTTTAACCAATACCGCTTTGTTTTTTATGCAGATGAAAATGTATAAAGATGAAGTGGCAAGAGGAATTTTAGGGGCTACTATAGTCTATGCCGTTTTAGTAATGATTTTACTAATTTTTTAAATGAAAATATACATTATTACAGGAGAGCCTTCAGGGGATTTGCATGCTGCTAATTTAGTACATGAATTAAAAAAATGTAATAATGATATACAACTTAGAGCTTGGGGAGGAGAGCGCTTAATTTCAGAAGGAGTAGAATTGGCTAAACATATAAAAGATACTGCCTTTATGGGGCTTTTAGATGTGTTGAAAAATTTAGGTGCTATAAAAGAAAACCTGAACTATTGTAAGCAGGATCTCTTAGTATTTAAGCCTGATGCAATCGTATTGGTTGACTATCCAGGTTTTAATTTAAAGATTGCTAAGTTCGCCAAACAGCATGGAATAAAGGTGTTTTACTATATATCACCAAAAGTATGGGCTTGGAATAAGAGTAGAGTAGCTAAAATAAAAAAATATGTTGATGAACTTTTAGTTATCTTCCCTTTTGAAGTAGAATTTTATCAGAAATACGGTATGGAGGTAACCTATGTAGGTAACCCTTTATTGGATGAAATAGCCAAAGGCAACTTTAGATTTACTTATCAAACAAAAAAACCAATTATTGCTTTATTGCCTGGGAGCAGAAAACAAGAGATTGAGAAAATACTTCCCGAAATGTTAGCTGTAGTTGCTAATTTTCCAAATCATCAATTTATTGTTGCAGCAACCAATACTTTTGGTGAGGAATATTATCAATCTTTTATAAATGAAAAGAATGTGGGTTTGGTATTTGATGAGACTTATGGTTTACTTTCAAATGCAAAAGCGGTATTGGTTACTTCAGGAACTGCTACACTAGAAACAGCTTTGTTTAATGTTCCACAAGTTGTGTGCTACAAAACGAATTGGCTTACTTATATTTTGGCAAAAAATCTGATTAAAATCAAGTATTTATCTTTAGTAAATATCTTAATGGATAAGGTAGTTGTAAAGGAACTTATTCAAAATGAGTTGAATAAAAATAAACTAAAAGAAGAATTGAATATTCTTTTAAATAAAAGTGAACAAATCTTATCTGATTACGCTAAGCTAAGTTATTTGCTAAATAAAAAAGGTGCATCAAAGAATGCAGCCCATTTTATAGTTAAATCTATTTAGATTCTTGGTACTCCTGAATCTTTTTAAATGTTAGTTCCATTGGGAGGCAATTATTTGCAAGAATAATATCTGTGCCATTATAATGTATTGTTCCAAAACCATCTCTTACTGACCAATTGAATGTAGAGCTTTGTGAGTTTTCCCAAGCAAGTGTAAAGTGTACTGCATCAGGGTCAGTAGGGTAGCAAACAGGTACATAAGTAAAGCCTAATGTTGCTTGAAGAGTGCCAACATAATCATTTCCGACATATACATCTAACCAATCTACACCAAGATTATCAAAATATACTGCTGCTGCTACATCTTCATAAAACACCACATCAGCTTCATATTCACAATAATAATTGTTTAAAACTAGGTTATAATTAACTGCATAAGGATCATTACAGGTATACCAACAACTTCCGTTATCACTATCTGCATTAGGATTAAAGTTCTCTGCATATGTATCTGTACATCCATCTACTAATATTTCAACAGAACATGAATTTATAACAACCGCTAACATTAATAATAAAATAGTTTTTTTCATAGTGATAATTTTGATGCAAATATATTAAATTTATCCAAATGAATTACTAGAAGAAAATACCGATTTTTAGAATACTACTTCCATAATTTTTTTTAACATATTACTATATAACTTAAAAAAGGAATGTCATACATATGACATTCCTTTTTACATTTTTTTTATTAGTTTTTTATAAACTTATTGTCTAGTATGATTTATAGTAATATCAGAAGTCATTGTCATGCCATCCTCCTCTTCAGTATCATTCAGAATTACTACCATATCTGTACTTGAAACTGTACATGTATTTGTTTCTGTTTCACCATCTTCAGTAACTGTTAATACATTACCTGAATAGGAATATTGCATAGTATCTCCGTCCATTATCATTTGACCATCAGCAGTAAACCTAACATCTGTAAACTCCCATTCTTCATCTGAGGGTGTCATTGTGTAACTAGTATCCATTAACATCATCCCTCCCATAGTAACAGTGTAATTAACTGCAGCAGAAGTTGGTGTCCATGTACCTACAATTGATGGTGCTACTGGTGTAACAACTTCATCTTCTTCTTTTTTACAAGCAGCAAAAATAATTGATACTGCTAAAAATGTGTAAAGTAATTTTTTCATTTTTTTTTTTTTTTGATTAATAATGTGGCAAAGATAACTTTATTAAATTAAAGTGTTATGCTTAGCATAGTAATTTAGGTTATACTTGAGAAGGTATGTGTATGAAAAAATACTACAGCAAGCCAAATTGACTCAAATGATGCAAATAATGTTTCTTTTGAAAGAGTATCCATTGCTTAGTGTTTAATTCCCCAAAATAAGGATGGATAGCTTTAAATTCTGTGTTTTCAATTAAGAAGGCAAGCATATTATTGCTTGAATTTATTAATTCTGCTTTTAACTCTTCAATGTCCTCATTATTATTCGTAAAATTAAACCCTATATCATTTGGAACAACTAACCCTTTTTTTATTGCTTTGTCAGAATATAAAAAGGCAATTGCTTTTTCAACATACTCTTCTTTAATTAGTAGAGTGTTATTTCCAAAATGCATCATTTTACTGCTTTGTGTCAAATGCAGGAGCATTTGCTTAGCAGTCATAGTTCCCCATTCAGCTTTACTATCTGCTTTTAAGTTTTCTAAAGCAGTAACTAGGGTAGAAGTGAAAAATTTATTTAGTTCCTTTTCCACACTCTTTGTTCTTCTTTTGTAAGGAAAGTCCAGGCAATAATTCTGCTAATTTTATTTCCTGTACCCATATGTATCGTTTTTACATCTTTAGCACCATATTTTTCTAATGAACTATAAAATCTATTGAGGTTTCTTTCATTGGAAACTAGGGTAGTAAACCATAAGCAGTTTTCAGCATAGTTAACACTTTCAATTATCATATTTTGTATAAACTGCTTTTCTCCCCCTTCATAAACTAGTTCATTAGTCATTCCTGAAAAGTTAAGTTTTATTTTTTCTGATCGTTTTCCTGTAAGGTTTCTAACTTTTCGCGTACTTCCTTTCAATGCATCTTTATCTGTTGCATGAAAAGGAGGGTTACAAATGCTTATATGAATTTTATCTGCCGGTTTTATGATGTTTTTAAAGATGTTGTTTTTATCTTCTTGCAATCGGAATTCTGCCTTTCCTTTAAGGGTAGGGTTGGCCTTTATGATTTTATCTGCATGAGATAAAGCTTCCTTATTTACATCAGTAGCAATAAAGTTCCAGTTGTATTCAGTAATACCAAGTATTGGGTAGATGCAGTTGGCACCAACACCAATATCCAAACAAGTAATATTCTTTTTTCCTTTTATCAAATCAGCTACATGATGAATATAGTCTGCTCTACCTGGGATAGGAGGGCATAGATTAGTGTCAGGAAAGTCCCAGTTTTTTATTCCGTAACAACTACCTAGTATTGCTTTGTTAAGTAGCTTTACAGCCTCAGGTTCTGAAAAACGAATAGTATCCTCACCCTGTTTATTAGCTTGTATATGTTTCTTTAACTCGGGTACTTCTTTTACTAGTTCCGTTAAATCATATTGCTCCCTGTTTTTATTGTTTGGGTGCAGATTAGTTTTGATATTACTTTTTCCTTTCTCTTCCATTGCTTTTTTTTAAGCTTTTCTAACAAATTCTGATTTCAGTTGCATGGAACCAAATCCATCAATTTTACAGTTGATGTTATGTTCTCCTTCAGCTAACCGTATATTCTTTACTTTAGTACCTGATTTTACTGGTTTTGGAGCACCTTTAACAGGCAAGTTTTTGATAACAATAACGCTATCGCCTGTTTGTAATCGAGTTCCATTGTTGTCTAATACTACCAAACCTCCTTCCATTTCTACTTCTTTAGGGCTCCATTCATTGGAACATTCAGGACATGTGTAGGAATCATCTCCTGTAGAATATCCATAAGGAGATTCACATACTGGGCAAGCTTTCATTTCTTCTGACATAGTTTTTAGTTTATTTTTGAATTAGTAATTTTCATAATTTCATCTTCCAAAGCACAAGCATCATCCACTAATTGCTGTCCTTTTTCCAGGATGTCTGCAACAAAGGTTTTGTCTTCACAATCCCCACAATTAATTTTAACATTAAGGAAGGCACCAATTACAGCAGTACGCGCACATAATGCACCAACTCCAGCATCAGTTACTGAGTTAGGGTTTCCAAACTCAGCCATAGCCTTCATTACCTCCATTGAGTTGTAAGCTGTTTCCATAACTTTGA
>Ga0233426_10003655_pt1 | contig 11987 bp, 5 predicted proteins | sample SI_118_April2016_6_FD_179875 | JGI IMG/M metagenome (GOLD analysis project Ga0233426, IMG submission 179875) | Seawater microbial communities from Saanich Inlet, British Columbia, Canada - SI_118_April2016_10_MG | ecosystem: Environmental > Aquatic > Marine > Inlet | place: Canada: British... | reverse complement strand
CGTTAGGTTACTTGAAGAGGCAGAGCCACCGTAAACACTCATATAAGCGGTATTATCTTCATCAACTCCTGTTGTAGCTGTGAAGCCAGCAATTGCTTGCAACTTAAGCGTTGTAGAAAGAGAACCTTCTGCAAGTGCCGCCGTTGTTAAGCGTAACTCAGCATCAGCCGTTGTTGATGTATCAGCCATTCTTGCAACAAGGTTTACACTAGTTCCCGCTAGGGTTCTAACTGTAGCTTCAGCAGAACTTGAATACGTTGTGCTTAAGTCTTCACCGTCAGCATAAAATTCGAAGTCATCAGACAGAATTTCAGTATCATTTGCATCAGCAATCACGATGTCATCAGCGAGTAATTCTTTAGCTGACTCTTTCCCTGAGCTACCAATACGGATTTGATACGTTTCCGTTGCTGTACCAGTATTAATTGCAACATAAGGACCGAAGAACGTTGTACCGCCATCAATTGAAACTGAGTAATCTGTTGCAGTCCATTTAAGAATCACATCAATATCAGTATCATCAGCATACGTTAAGCCTTCAATAGTTTGTTGAGATTTTGATGCATCACGGTATTTAACAGCGCCATTACTAAAGACAATTTCACCCGTTAGGTTACTTGAAGAGGCAGAGCCACCATAAACACTAATATAAGCGGTATTATCTTCATCAACTCCTGTTGTAGCTGTAAAGCCAGAAATTGCTTGTAGCTTAAGCGTTGTAGAAATAGAACCTTCAGCAAGAGGATCCGTTGTTAAACGTAATTCAGCATCAGCTGTTGTGGTTGTATCAGCCATTCTTGCAACATTGTTATCGCCTGTCGCTACAACTATGGTGCCTGAAATTGTTACAACCAACTCTGCGGTAGTTCCGTCAATGGATTGAATTGTTAAAATATCTGTTTCACTTTCACCAACAATAAGCGCAGCAATAGTTGCATTGCTAGTATCAAGTGTATAAGTCCATGAACCATCTTCTAAAATTGCTAATGTACCGTATGTACCCATTAAGGTTGACTGAAGAATAAAAGCTTCGCCATCATCTGGGTCAAGTACACTTACAGCACCTGTTGACGTAGTTTCATTACTAGCAATTTTCCCTGTTAAACCAAAGAAAACAGCTGGCGTAGGTTCTACTGTGCCGTCACCAGAATCAAATACGGTAACTTCTGAGTAAATAGCTAAGCCAAACTTGCTGTCTGTGCCATCTAAAGTTTCACCTGCATCATAACTTTCAAAGTCATCTGAAAATACACTTGTAGTTCCAGCGGTATCAGAAAAAACCTCAATGTTGTCTACATAGAAAGAACCAAAAGGAATAGTTCTATCATTATCACCAAATCTGAATTGAATAGATTTCACACCATCAACGAACCACTGGTCTAAACTTGTAAAATCAGAGTCAACAACAGCTGCAGTAGAGAAAGAACCTCCACCAATTACTTCACCATCGATAGCCACGGTGATTTGTTCTGTTGCATCTAAGTCCCATGATATTTCTACATTATAAAACTGATCTTCAACAAATGGTGCAGTGATCATATCGCCAGGATAAGCGTCACTGTCAGTATTTCGAACAAACAAACGAGGGTCTATTATAGTTTCAGTACCGTCATCGTTAAGTGTAGATTGCTCGCCTTGAATACGTAAATCTATTAACGATTCAGCAGAGCTGCCAGATAAACCATAAAGCGTAATATAAGCATCTTTAACATTTCCATCACTACCAAGAGCAACCTCTTTAGCGAAAGATGCAGTTAGTTTACCTTGACGAAGGTTATCAACGCTAAATCTAATCTCACCAGTATCACCGCCTGTATCGCTTATTTTTACAACCTGAGTAAGCGAAGCAACACGAATATCAATGTCAGCAGTCGTACCATCAATAGAAGCGATAGTGATTGAATCATTTACAGAGTCACCTAGTTCAAGGTTCGCTAAAGTATCGTTTGCAGTGTTAACCGTGTACGACCAGCTACCGTTGGCGCTAATACTAAATGTACCATAATCAAGTGCTACATCGGTTTGCGCAATAAAAGCGTCTTCTTCAAAGTTTGGATCAATAATGGTTACTAAACCAATTAAAGGATCCGTAGCAGTATGTTGCACAGTACCTGCAAGCACACCTTCAATGATTGCTGCAACAGGGTCATTGTTATAACCCGCAGCAGAGCCAATTACGTCAAGTAAGCTCTCATCAACAGAGTCAGCAACTTGTGAAGTAGTTTGCAAATTAGTTTGTGCTGTTTCGAGTGCAGTTAAAGACTCTTCAGAAAAACTGCCATCAGCAAGATCAGTAGCGACACCTTCAATAACCGCAGATATGTCCGCGTCTACATTGTCTGCATCAAGTTGTGATAAAAGTGCTAACACAGAGCCATACCTGTCTGCATTTTCAGCGCCATCGGCACCAAGGTCAACAATACCAACTGCAGTAGGAAGCACTTCTGTTGTATCAAAACGAATGCCAAAGCGAGCGTTAATTAATTCAGCTTGTTCAGTAAAGGTATTTAAATCAGTACCTGCATTTTGAACTGCCATTTCTGTCAATGGTGATACTACATATGAAGGCGCTGCCGTTTCCGCGCTACCTTCAACAACTTTAACCACTGATCTTAGTGCAGGAGCATTTAAAGTTTGGCCTGTTGATTCATCAATGTAAGTACCGTCAGTACACGAAATGAGACCCATGCCTGCAATATGAACATCGGTAAATGTAATGCCACCTGTATCACCAGAGGTAGCATTGCCTTGCGAAGGAAGAACCGCAGCACCACTGTCGTCAACTGCAAATATGTCACAACTTGCACCGCTCACGGGACCTTTAACAATGTTAGCATTAACATCTAAAGTAGGATTGATAACAGGTGTAGATGCACCAACACCTTCAGTAAAGCCTGCATCATCGGTATATCTAGCAGAAACAGAAATGACTGTGCCTTCATCGGCTTCGGTAATTGTGTATGATGTGCCGGTAGTACCGGTTGACCAAACGTAGGTAATTGTTTCTGCTTGTATTCCGTCAGCATCAGTCGCTAATGCTGAAAGTGAAGCGCCAGCGAAAAAATCGCTTCCGGTTATTGCGATGCTACCACGGGTATTGCCATCCAGTTCAGCACTATCATCACCACCACAACCTATTAAGGTTGTCGCGATGATAACGGATATAAGTGATTTTTTAATCATGTTTTCTACTCCAAAAATTTTTATTTTTTCAAATTTAGCTTGTTTAACTAAGTACTTGGCTTGGCTAGTACTTAACGCTGATACCTGCGAATAGGCGAGGACCGTAGTCACTTACTTGACCCAAGTTACCTTGAACATAGAAGTCATCAGAACGATGTTCGCTTAACAAGTTAATTGCTGAAAATTTAACTCGAACGTGTTTATTGATTTTGTAAGAAGCACGAGCCTCCCAAACACCTGCCTCATCAACATAACGCAGTCTTGTGCCGTTAGAAGTGTAAGGTTGGAAGTATTCGCTACGATACTTGTAGATAAGCGCTGTATCAAAATCGCCAATTTGGTAGTAAAGCTGTCCATTGAATACATGCTTAGAAAATCCAGGTACTGAGCCAGGAGGAACAATACCTGCTGTAAGCTGAGTGGTTACACCCTCTAAATTAGTAGTAAAGGTATTACCGTAGTTACTATCTTCAAACTCATAGGTTGTATCTGCATAGTTATAACCAAACTTCACACCAATGCCAGAATCCCAACGATACGAAAATGACGCTTCTAAACCTATAATGTCACTTTCTTCGTCAGTAGTTACTGAATTAGTAATAGGTAAAGCAACTTCCGCTCCGTCAACAATAAAGGTTTCTAACACTGTTTGCTGTTGGAAACCTCCGTTGAATTGCTTGTAGTAAACACCAAGCGCTACCATAGAGTCATCGGTCGGATACCATTCGACAGCAGCATCATAGTTCCATGACATTAATGGTTGAAGATCAGGGTTACCAGGACCAGCAACGCCAACTAATAAGTCTTCAACTGATTCAGGCTCACTTTCGTCATCGGTTTGGAATGAGCGGCTATAACCTAGATCACCTGGATCTGCTCGTGACATGCCTCGGTAAACACCGGCTCTTAGGATAATATCGTCATCATAATCAACGACTAAGTTAAAGCTTGGTAATACTTCAGTGTAATCACCACCACCAACAATCTGTTCAATAGTAGCGTTTGGTTGTAGACTGACCACACCTGTCCCCGGATCAGTGACAACGTCAAAACCTTCTCTAAAACCAATAGAAGTAACGTCAGTATTCACTACGCGAACACCAAAGTTACCACGAATAAATTTACCAAGCATTTCAGTGTCGTAGTTAAGCATTGCGTAAGCAGACGTTGTTTTTTCTGTTACGTCAATAGTACCCGTATTCTCGTATATAACCTCTGGGTATGCGAATTCTCCGCCTTGAGATGCTACTACTGCTTGAGAGAAACATTCGTTATTGTAAGTTGCCCAAGAAGCGCCTGTACCGCTTTCTACAACATTACCTGAACTGTCAACATTGGTGATAATATCACCGTCAGAAACACTGGATAAAAAATCAGACTCTGGGAAGTCTATTTGACAACCTTCAAGTACGTCGATGGCCGATGTTACAGATTCATCTAAATCAAATTGATTTCTTGAGCCATTACCGTTAGTTCCACCAAATTGAACAAACGAAAGTTCTGAAACGCGAACGCCAGCTTGAACGCTACTAAAAACCTCACTTTCTAAGTTATAATGAATATCAACTCGTGCACCTATAACTTCGTTGTCGCGTACATTTTCTCTATCGATGCGAGTACGAAGATCACTCGTAAAGTTAGAAATATCAGTAACATCAAAATCCGTTACTGTGAATGAAGGAATATATTGACCTAAATCCCAAGAGAAGGACGGACGAGAGCTAGTTCTTCCTCGGTTTGATATTTGTAGTTCTTCACGGCTCGTTTTAGAATAGCCAAGGTCAACAGTAATCTTTAGATCATCAGAGTAATAATGTTCAACGTTCAATCCGTATCCACGATAGTTTTCTTCACGCGAAAACTGCTCGCCCGCGGATTCGATACGTTCGTCACCCTCCCAATGTAGAATACCACCAACATCGTTTGTGATCAGGTTTTGGCCCGTTACGCCCGGTGTAACACGCTTTTGCAAGAAGATTAAATCATGACGAGATTCAGCTTGAGTACGATCTGATAATTGAGCGTCTAAATTTATATCCCACTTTTCTGAGGGTTGGTATTGTATAGCAAAGAATAAAGCGTCTCTTTCATCAGACGTTTCGTTTTGACGGAAGCTTTTGCTTGAGCCAGTAAATGCGTATGGTGTGCCGTTATCTACTGCAAGACCGGTGGCTGGATCAATTTCAGTATTATAACCTTGGTTATTCGAACCACTAACTTGATCTTCACAATCACCCGCTGTAGAACGGAAAAAACCTTCGTTAGTATTTGTTGGACTATTCAAACATGCCCACAATGAGGTACCTGATGGGCTTGAGCTTCTATATTCAGCTTCTGGCTGGCTAATATCTTGACGTTGCAAACCCACGCTCAAACCAAGTGCTTGACCGTTATTGAATTCAAACTGGTCAACATAACTTAGTGTTCCACGGTAGCCCAAATCACCTTGAAGTGAATTTTCAACATTTGCTTGGTCAGGATTGTGGTTACCTTTTAATTCAGCCTGAAAACGTTGCTTAGCAAAATCTAAAGGCTTAAGTGTCTCCAGGGTAATAACACCAGCAACCCCACCTTCAATCATCGAAGCGTCTTGTGTTTTATGAATAGCCACTTTTTGCATCAACTCTGATGGGAACTGAGAAAAGTTAACTGAGAAAAGTTAACTGAACGGTCACCACTACCATTGGTCGCTTCACGGCCATTAATGTGAGTCGCACTTAAGAATGGGCCTAAACCACGAATACTGATTTCAGTAGCGCCACCATTTTCACGGTGAGATGATGCACCCGTTAATGTTTCTAGCGCCTCACCAATTTAAAGCGCAGGTAAATCACCAATATCTGAAGCAGATATACCGTCAACAACGGTGGTACTTTCTCGCTTTATTGAAATTTGGTCCTGAATCGTTCTTCGGGTTCCAATAACTTCAACAATTTCTATACTCTTTTCGGCGTTATCTAGACTTTCAGTTTGTGCTTCTTGTGCTGTTGCCGAAAATACAAAAGAGCTAGCTACCAAAGTAATTACGGCAGATTTTACCCATTTTGCTGTGGGTGAAAGCCTAAACTTTCCTATTTTATGGATGGGTTTTGTTTTATTTATTAATTTTAAATACATACCATATTCTCCGCTTTTTTATATCTGTTATATTTATTATTGCAAGCATGTTAATGCCATTTATTTGTTATATTTATTACTGCTATTTAATTATTATATTTATATTAGAGGTCTATTAATTTCAACAGACGCAACCCAAACCAAAGTTTCAACCTATGCATTGAAATGCACTTACCAAAAAATATAACCAATAATTGTAGTTACGAGTTACAAATGAAAAATTGATGGGTTAACTGCGCTAAAACTTATATCCTTTATGTATGTTTTGGATATGATAGAAAGTGGCTTGCACATAATCACCATCAGCGCCGTCATTGTTTTGATTATAAACACCCGCTTTAAAGTACATATACTGGTTACCAGCACTATATCCACTATCTTTCATATCGTAATACTTAGTAATATTCGGTTTACCTTCCCTGATTATAGTGACGAACAACACTTCGTCTTCGACGGAAATTTTATAAGAGAATTTTTCGTTTAAGGCGATGCCGTCATCAGGATCTGACAAAGTATGAGAACGTGAGCCAATCATATTTATCCAAATATCGTCACCATCATTTATTTCATGGGCAAAATAAATAGCCCCTTTCGAGTTGCCTGGTAATTTTCGGTAATATAAACGAATAGGTTCGTCATCCGTGGCATGAATTTGTCCGATGACCACGCGTCCAACCTTTTTTTCATCACCTGTGGTCGATACTCGGTTTATTGCTAAAGTCCCTTCCAAGCTGCCTTCAACACCGCCAGACCTAGCTTTTGTCGAACCATGCGCATTGCTGAAAACCCAATTATTCTTAGTCAGACCACGAGTTTTTATGCGTCCATTACCTCTGCGGAGCATTTCGCGTAGTTCGGTTCTCGCATATTTTGTATTTTTTGAGGTCTTGGCACCTACATTCGGGCTAGCAAATACCAAGCCACCATCATCCGCTGTATAAAAAAATGGCTTTAAGTTGAAGCCTTTATCTAATGATTTCTCGTAGATGGTGTCAGCTTTTTTATCTTTGTTGAGGTCGGTTGGCAACGTTAACGACCAATCGAGTAAGTCAAAATTTTCACTTGGCTTTTTAAGCGGATCTAGTTTTGAAAAATCCCCCAGTAAAACACCTTCGGATAGGCTACTGTGCGACTTAGAAATAAGGATATTCTCCTCAATTTCCTGAGCATGGAGTGGTGTGCTGAAAACAGCTAAAGCAAAAAATAGCGCGGCGAAAACGTCGCTCATTTTCTGGTGTAAATGACGATAAGACTTACATGTGTGGATATTGAAATACTTCATAACTTCTGCTCTCTTTGCTATATCTGTTCGTGTACTTTTCGGTTTAACTATTTTCAACACTTACATAAAGTATCTGTACGCCCAGCATATAGTGGCGCATCTGCACATGAAATTAACTGATCATAAAAAGTGATAATACTTTGTTTCTAATAAACAACAATTGCCTGATTTCGTTGTAATAAGAAGCCAAACTTTTTGTTGTATATCACTAAATAACTATGATTAATTGTTATTTATAGAATCATATATAACTTACCTAGCACAGATGCCAGCTTACCAATTCATTCACATCGGCATTTTATATTGAATGTAATATAACCACCGTCACAGGGGATTGCCAACCAAAAGGAAGAAATGAAAATTCCCAAAAAACCAATATTGGTTGTAACTCTGGCATAACAATGGCTAATACTCTGGCTGACCAAATTTGCATGCAATGAAAAATAAACTAATTGAATAATATTACCAATTGATGATGTAATGAGATTATAGCTCAGAGCTAATATCGCAGATTATAAGCTGTACGATGATTCGTATTTTTTGTGTTTTCTCATTAGTGCTCTTGTTAGTTGCTTGCGGTGGTTCTTCAACAAGCTTAGCAACCATGATAACAACTCCCGTGGAGTAATCAGTGCCCCCGTGTTTGGCATTTCTGATCCAATATTCCAAGCTGATTTTTCAATGACTCATTGATAAGAAATAAATTTACTTTAGAAAGTCATTGGCCAAATTCATACCAACTGCCCCGAACAAGGCATTCAATTAAGTGAAATATTTTCTTCTGAAATTTTCCAACCAGGCTCAATGATAGGAAGACCATTTTTGATAAACAAAAACAGCCTTCTTTAATTTGGGAAACTTTGATTTTAATAAAATACTAGAGTAGACTGCATCAATCAGTTATCTAATAGGCTATGGTGAGTTAATTAGACAAATAACCGGTATGACTGTTTTCTATTTTATAGAAAGTAGCCTGAACATAATCTTTTGGATCTCCGGTGCTATTTTGGTTATAAACTCCGGCTTTAAAATACATATATTGGCCACCGCTGTCATATCCACTATCACTCATATCTACCGTCTCAGATATATCAGCATGATCTTCTCTAATGATTGTTAACGTTAATTGATGGCCTTCTACTGAAATACGGTAACCAAATCGTTCATTTAATTTAATACCATTGGATGGATTATCAGCACTTTGAGATCGGGTACCGATTAACTCTCTATAAATATCATCACCACCATTTACTTCATGCGCTAAATAAAGTGAACCTTTATCATTCTGTGGTAATTTTCTATAATAAATTCGAATGGGTTTGTCATCATTAGCATGAATTTGTCCAATAATGACACGGCCAACTTGAGATGTTTCACCCGTAGTCGTTACATAGTTCACTGCTAGTTCAGCTATCAGGTCACCATCTACACCACCTGCTGCCAATTGTTCATCATTTGATGCACTAGAGAACACCCAATTATTGCCATTTATGCCTTGAGTACTAATGCTTGTATTTCCGCGCCTTAACATTTCTCTTAGTTCTGTAAGGGTGTATTTAGTATTTGAAGATGTTTTAGCTCCTTCAATGGGCGATCTAAAGACTAATCCGCCTTCGGCGTCTTGAAAGAAACACTCTGCATTGAAATAATTGTCATTAAGCTCTTGTTCTTTAATGCTTTGTGATTTTGAATTTGAACTTTCATCAACAGGGATACTGAGATACCAATCATCTAATTCAATGGTTGATGTAACATCAGCATTACAACCAAACGCTTCAATCTCGACAATATGGCTACTGTCATCAAAGGTATTCCCTTTAGGTATTATTTTTATATAACGCGCTGTGGTTTCAGTTGTTTCGATATATTCTGATCGAGTAGAGGATTGGTTACTTAATTCATCACTTAACACGGATATCCAATCAATTTTATCCTTCGAAACCTCCATGTCATAACTATAACTACGGCTATCTTCATTAAGCCAAGTAATCGAAATACCTTTAATTAACATAGGTGCGTCTAGGGTCAAAACTAATGATTGATCATTTTCGGATGTTGACCAACGTGATCCTGACATGAAGTTACTGTCAATTGTATTGCTTGCGTTATAGTTCTCTATTTCATGTGTTGCAGTGGCGTCAATAAAGTTAAGTTTTGCTAAGCCATCACAAAAGAGGTCTTGTTGAGCATCATCAATAATAACCGGATTTTCAATTATGATAGGGTCTTCAATAATTTCATTCTCAACTTCTGGTTCAGTAGACGAGTTGCAACCAAGTAAAAATAATAAACAGCAAACATTAACAACCAATAAATTTGAAGACACGACGCACCTCTAATGTAAATTAAACAGAAGGCACATCACCAATAATCAAATGATTGTAAACCAATAATATTAATTGGCTTGATGCAACACAAGTAACCTGGATCACTACGATTTATTTCTATTTTTAGTGTTTTCAGTAGATTCTTCAGCAGCATAAGCCGGCATAACTAACATTGCAGTAAAATGCAGCGCCAAAAATAGTAAGTTCTAATTTGTATTTCTTGATGCGTTAAATACAGAGCTTATTTTATTCAATTTCATCATTCTTCCCCTACCTTTATATCAACGGTGGTTTTAATTTATTATAATAACTGTATGACCAATTTATGATTTAAGTGTATCAATGTATGGCTTCATTAAAAGTGCCTTATAATGAACCGACTTTATTTATAGACTATTTGATCTTACACATAGCACTTATTTACCAATCATCATTACCAAACAGAATGTAAAGTGCATTTTCTATATTGAATACATGTCTTATCACCACATCGAAAATTTATTTATTTTCTTTTAAAACAGAAAGTTAAATACCACCCTCGTTGTAACGATAATTATTGGTAAAGACGATAGCATTAAATTGGTTTACAATCAGTCAGGAGTGGAGTTACTATGTGGTTGTTGTGATAAATTGATGCATTCAATTTGTTTGACAATTTGGTCACCAAATAAAAATACTAATTATACGCAGGAGTAAGATATGACAAAACCAGTCATCGGTTTCATCGGTCTCGGCCTTATGGGCGGCAACATGGTAGAAAACCTACAAACACGTGGTTTTAAGGTAAATGTAATGGACCTTAATAAAGATGCTGTTGCGAAAGTTGTTGCTCGCGGCAATGCTACAGAAGTAGCTACCGGAAAAGAGTTAGCTGAAAAAAGCGATATCGTGATGCTTGCTCTTACTACTTCAAAGGTTGTTGAATTAGTCGTTTATGGTGAAAGCGGCATATTAGCTGGCATGAGTGAAGGTTCAGTTTTAGTTGACTTTGGTACATCTATCCCTGCTTCTACACGTAAAATTGGTGCTGACTTAGCTGCTAAAGGCGCTGGCATGATAGATGCTCCTTTGGGTCGCACTCCTGCGCATGCTAAAGATGGTTTATTAAATATCATGGCCGCTGGTGACATCGACACTTTCAATAAAGTTAAACCTGTTTTAGACGAGCAAGGCGAAAACGTGTTTCATTTAGGCGCTTTAGGTGCTGGTCATACAACGAAGCTTATCAATAACTTCATGGGTATGACGACTGTAGCTGCAATGTCTCAAGCGTTTGCTGTTGCCAAGTTAGCAGGCGTTGATGGCCAACAATTATTTGACATTATGTCAGCTGGCCCATCTAATTCACCGTTCATGCAATTTTGTAAATTCTATGCTGTAGACGGCGAAGAGAAACTAGGTTTTTCAGTTGCGAATGCCAACAAAGATTTAGGTTGTTTTTTAGAGATGGTTAAAGATTTAGGTACTGAATCTCTAATCGCTGAAGGCACTTCTGCAGGTTTACAAGCTGCTGTTGATGCAGGGTTAGGTCAAAATGACGTTCCCGTTATTTTTGATTACTTTTCTAAATTAGAAAAATAACGCTAGCAATATTAAGAGTTATTTAACCAGGTCGTAGTTTTACCTGTATATTGACTTAATCCTAATTGAGCTATGTTTTCATTTATGAAAACCAACTAAATAAGATTTCATTAGGGCTTACAAGTCCTTTTATCAAACTATTACTTGATGGTTATAATTGTTATTTTATAGTAAAGACGCCGAAAGGCGTCTTTTTTTATTGAATTTCGCTATGCCAAGGGGGGTTGGTAAATAAAGAAATGATGACTAATGTACTTTTATTTTATTAAAAGATGAATCAACATAAATTGGACTTTAAGAATAAGCAAGTCGAGCGTTCTACTTGTGATTGTTGGCTATTGGCATTTAACCACATAACTTTACCTGATTCCCCACAATAAACAGCTACGCTTTCCGATAAGTAGTCTATATTTAATATAAGCGTTAATTGAGGTGGTGAGTCATGAGTAAAAATCAGGTTCAATATCAAAAAGGTTATAGTTTACTTGAATTATTTA
>Ga0233426_10003654_pt1 | contig 11990 bp, 9 predicted proteins | sample SI_118_April2016_6_FD_179875 | JGI IMG/M metagenome (GOLD analysis project Ga0233426, IMG submission 179875) | Seawater microbial communities from Saanich Inlet, British Columbia, Canada - SI_118_April2016_10_MG | ecosystem: Environmental > Aquatic > Marine > Inlet | place: Canada: British... | reverse complement strand
CTAAAATTAATGAATTAGATAAAGAAGAACCCCTAGATATAGTAGAAGGAAGTGAATTGAATTTTGCTTTTTTCCCAAGAATAACAAGTTATAAAAAAATAATTCGTTTACATGGAGGACATCATTTTTTTGCTAATGAATTAGATAAAAAACCCGCTATTTGGAGAAGTTTCCAAGAAAAGCAATCTTTTAAAAAAGCAGATGGTTATATCGCTGTTAGTGACTATGTGGGAAGACAAACTCAAAAGTATTTACATTTTAAATTCAAGTATTCAGTCATATACAACAGTGTTGATACTGTTAGGTTTCATATTGCTGATATACATAAATTACAACAGAATACTTTATTATTTGTGGGTACTGTTTGTGAAAAAAAAGGTGTTAGACAATTAGTACAAGCAATGCCATTAATAAAAAAGGAAATTCCTTCTATTAAATTAAAAATAGTTGGAAGAGATTTGATTGATAAAAACGGAAAATCTTACATCGCTTATTTAAAATCTTATATCGACAGTGACTTAGAAGAAAATGTCCAGATAATTGGCTCTGTCCCACATTCTGAAGTTGCTAAATATATTGAACGTGCACATTTATGTGTATACCCTTCTCATATGGAAGCCATGCCAATAGCTTGGCTGGAGGCACTTTCCATGGGGAAAACACTGATAGCCAGTGATATTGGTCCAGGTCATGAGACTGTAATTAATGGGGTTACAGGGTTGTTAGTAAACCCGTTTGATATTAAAGGCTTGGCTTCAAGTATTGTTGAAGTATTAAATAACAAAAATTTTGATATTTATGGCAAATCTGCAAGAGAAGACATTATTTCTAGATTTAATGTAGATAGAATTATTGCTAAAAATATTCAATATTATAATATGATATTATCATGATTTTTGGAATTATAACACATGCTGTCCACAAAATTAAAAATGGACAAATTTACGCCTACGAGCCTTACGTAAGAGAGTTGAATTTATGGGGTAAATATGTAGATAAAATTATTATTGTTGCTCCTGTATCTGTTAATGAAATTAGAAGTATAGATGCTTCTTACAGTCATTCAAATATAAAAGTAATTGCGATTCCTAATTTTGAGATTACATCTATTAAAAATATAATCCGATCAATATTAGTAATTCCTAAAATTTGCAATAATATTTACAAAGTGATGAAGCAAGTAAACCACATACATTTGCGTTGTCCAGGAAATGTGGGTTTACTTGGCTGTATTGTACAAGTAATTTTTCCTTTAAAAAGTAAAACTGCTAAATATGCTGGAAACTGGGATCCAAAGAGTAAACAACCCGTAGCTTATAAATTACAAAAATGGATTTTAAGTAATACGTTACTATCAAAAAAAATTAAAGTGTTGGTTTATGGTGAATGGCTAAAACAGACAAAAAATATAAAATCATTTTTTACAGCTAGTTATCACGAATATGAAATTGAAGAGATTGCTAAAAAAGATTTAAATAATACGATCAAATTATTATTTGTTGGAGCTTTTTCCATTGGAAAACAACCCTTGCTTTCTATTAGGGTCACTCATAAATTATTAAAAAAAGGGTTTGATGTTACATTAGATATGTATGGAAATGGATCAGAATATGAAAAAGTTCAAAAATATATTGATGATCATCAATTACATAAGACTATTAACTTACATGGGAATCAATCAAAAGAAGTGGTAAAGCGAGCATTTCAAAACAGCCATTTTTTAATTTTTATCTCCAAGTCAGAGGGGTGGCCAAAAGTTGTTGCAGAATCTATGTTTTGGTCTTGCTTACCAATTTCAACAAAAGTCTCTTGCGTTCCCGCTATGCTCGATTATGGACATAGAGGTGCTTTAATTAATGGTAATTTAGATGAGGTAGTGGAAAAAATTGAAAGCTACATAGCTCATAAAAAAAGGTATGCGGAGCACGTTGAAAACGCAAAAAAATGGTCCCAACAATTTACATTAGATGCTTTTGAAGAAGCGATAAAAGAACTGATATGAATAAAAAGATTAGGGTACTTCAATTATTAGATTCATTAAACGCTGGTGGTGCTGAGGTATTGGCTGTAAATATTGCAAATGCTTTATCTAATGAAGGTGTAGAATCTCATTTATGTGTTACTAGAAATGAAGGTCCTTTAAAGGAATATATAGAACCAGCAGTTCAGTATTTATTTTTAAAAAGAAAAAGAATAGTGGATGTGAAAGCCATTAAAAAATTAAAAAAATATATTATATATAATAATATAACTGTTATTCATGCACATTCAACATCCTGTTTTTTGGCCATATCGATTAAAATACTTCATTCTAAATTAAAAGTGATATGGCACAACCATACGGGTAGTAATATAGGCTTAAAGGGGAAGAGATTATTTTTATTAAAGGCTTGTGCTATCCATATGAATTATATAATAAGTGTTAATGAAGATTTAGACTTTTGGTCTAAAACTGTTTTGAAAAATACAAAGGGGAGTGCTGTAAGAAATTTCCCTGTTTTTACAAATTTGCAAAAAGACACAAAATTATTTGGTAAAAAAGGAAAAAAGATTCTCTGTATAGCTGGCTATAGAAAAGAAAAAGATCATATCAATTTATTAAAAGCATTTTTAGTTGTTTTAAAAAAAGATGCAAGATGTACTTTACATTTAATTGGTAAAAATTATCATGATGCATATGGAAAATCAATTCAAAAATTTATAATAAATGAAAAGTTAGAGGATCGTGTTTTTCAATATGATTTATGTTGTGATATTAAAAACATTCTAGATCAAGCAGATATAGGAGTTTTATCCTCAGATTCTGAAGGACTTCCAATCTCTTTATTAGAATACGGTTTGGCAAAACTTCCTGTTGTAGTAACTAATGTAGGAGACTGTGCTGCTGTTGTTACAAATAAACAAGTCGTTGTTCCCCCAAAGAGAAGTGATAAATTGGCAGATGCTATTGTATCATTAATTAATGATACTGTATTAAGAGAAAAAGTAGCCTCAGAACTACATGCTGAAGTTCTTAATAATTACTCAAGAGAACGTAGTGTAAAAAAAATAATAGAAATTTATAGAGAAGTACTTTGATAGAAAAAATAGTACATAACAAACTTTTGTTTATTTGTATACACCTGGTGATTGGTTTTATAGCCACCATTTTGCCTATTGGTCAAATATATACGTTACTCATTATAGTTACAGGTATCATTATTATTTTAATTACTAGAAATAAAAATGAAGAGGCTTTGTATTTATTAAGTTATTTAGTAGGTGCAGAAATTTTTATAAGAGCCACCAATGGAGCGATTTTGTATGAGACAGGAAAGTATGGATTAATTTTATTTTCTCTTCTAGGAATATTTTTAGGACCGATCAAAGGAAAGATATCTACATCACTATTAATATACATTCTACTTTTATCTATTGGAATCATATTTACTCAAGTACCACCCGGAGAATCTATCAGAAAAGCAATTGCTTTTAATTTAAGTGGCCCTATATCTTTGGCAATTTTTGCATTGTATTGTAACTTCAGACATATAACAATAAAAGAATTAAATCAATTGCTTTTTTTCTTGCTATTACCTATTTTTTCTATGATTAGCCTTGCATATTTTAAAACTCCTAGTTTGGAAGATTTAGTTTTTACTACTTCTTCTAATTTTAATACCTCTGGTGGTTTTGGGCCTAACCAAGTATCAACTATGATAGGTGTTGGGTCATTTATCATCGCAATATTTATAATTTTAAGAGTTCAATTATCTAAGTATCTATTTTTAGATATCATTTTTTTAGCATACTTTACTTATAGAGGTTTGTTAACTTTTTCTAGAGGAGGTATGTTAACTGCAGGTGTCGCTCTTGCAGCTTTTATAGTATGCATCGTATTACATAAAAGGTTAACTTTTAAGAAACTTTTTCTTTATACGTCTGTCTCTTTTGCTTTATTTATGGGGGTTTGGTTATATACCACAAATATTACAGGTGGTCTGATTTTTAATAGATATGCAGGTAAGAATGCTAAAGGAGTTCAAAAAAAAGATGCAAGTGCTGGTAGAGGTGCAATTTTTGAGAGACAATTAGAAAGTTTTTATGAATCTCCATTTTTCGGTATTGGAGTTGGAAATGGAAAGTATAAGAGGATAGAATCTAATCTTAAGGTCACTGCAGCTGCTCATAATGAAATTAGTCGATTACTTGAAGAACAGGGGCTTTTAGGTTTTATAGCACTATTGATACTTCTAATTAAACCGTTAGTAAATATTTATTTTGGTACGATGTATCAAAGGAGTTTTTTAATTTCATTTTATCTTTTCTGGTTTTTAACAATCAACCATTCTGCGATGAGACTTGCGTTTCCAGGTTTTATATACGGATTAAGTTTAATTAAAATTACTACTGATCATGAATAAAACAATTTTATATATCGGTAATGATTTATCAAAAAGGACAACCTATACAACTACGATGGATACCTTAAGTTATTTATTAAGTAGTACAGGTTATATTATATATAAGAGTTCATCAAAAGTGAATAAAGGATTTCGGCTACTAGATATGTGTATAACGATTATTCTTCTTCGCAAGAAGTTAGATTATGTATTCATAGATACTTACAGTACTTCCAATTTTTACTATGCGTTGTTTACTTCTCAACTTTGTAGGTTTTTTAAACTAAAATATTTACCGATACTACACGGAGGTAATCTACCGTATCGTTTGAAAAAATACCCAAAATTTTCATCCTTAGTTTTTAATAATTCGTATGAGAACATAGCACCTTCTGGGTATTTAAAGTATGAATTCGAACAAAAAGGATTTAAAACAGTATTAATTCCTAATGTGATTCCAATACATCAATACCCTTACAAAGAAAGAAAAAAAATAGCCCCTAAATTATTGTATGTAAGAGCCTTTGCTGAAATATACAATCCTACACTAGCCATAGAGGCTCTGAAAGAATTAAAAAACACCTACCCAAAAGCAATTTTATGTATGATAGGCCCTGATAAAGATGGGACCTTAGAAGATGTTAAACAACTGATTAATAAATACCATTTAAACGAAAGTGTTGAAATTACAGGAGTATTAGCTCAAAAAGAATGGCATAAGAAATCAAAAGCGTTTGATATATTCATAAATACTACGAATATTGATAATACTCCAGTAAGTGTTATTGAAGCAATGGCATTGGGATTGCCAGTAGTTTCTACAAATGTAGGAGGGATGCCTTATTTAATCCAACACAATGAAGATGGTGTATTGGTAGAAAAAAACAATCCATCAGCAATGACGAAAGAAATTTGTAAAATATTAGAAGAGAATAAATATTCACTTGCAATAAATGCTAGAAAAAAAGTTGAAAATTTTGATTGGAATATTGTTCAAAGTAAATGGATTCAATTATTAGAATAGGATGAAAGATTTTATGTATTTTTTATATAACAATAATCCAGTTTTTATACAAAATCTGTTGTTATCCTTTTATGGATATCAATTAAAAAGAGCCAGATATGGAAGTCATTTTAAAAAACAAATGAAATCCTTTAAAAAAAGAGAAACCTTTTCTGTTGATCAATGGAGAGCTTATCAAACCATTGAGCTTAGAAAGTTATTAATACATGCTTTTTCTACGGTACCTTATTATCATGAAAAATATAAAAAGGATGGTTTTACTCTTTCTAATTTTGGAAAATTTGAATTAGAAGATTTAAAAAAGCTTCCTTATTTAGAAAAAGAAGATTTTAGAAAATTTGGCAAAACAACCCTTTTGTCAACAAAAAAAAGTAGGGGAAGATTTATTTCAAGTAGCGGAAGTACAGGAACTCCCACAAATACCTATTATTCTAAAAAATTTATGCAAACATGGTATGCTGTTTATGAGTCTAGAGTTCGTAACTGGGCTGGAGTAGATTTGAATATGAAAAGAGGTATGATTGGAGGTAAAAAAATTATTAATAAAGTAAATGCTTTACCACCCTATTATAGATTCAATTTTGCTGAGAAACAAACCTACTTTTCAGCGTATCATATTTCTAAACATACGATTAAAAATTATGTAAAAGGATTAATAGAAAATAAGGTTGAATATATGGTTGGATATGCATTTAGTAATTTTCAATTAGCTAATTTAATCATCGAAAATAAAATAAAAGCACCAAAATTGAAGGCAGTATTAACCTCAAGTGAAAAATTAACAAATGAGATGCGTGAAATTCTATCGCAAGCTTATGATTGTAAAATATTTGATTCATACAGTGGAGTAGAGTCTTGTGGTTTGATTTCTGAAAACATGGATGGAGATCTTTTGTTTAGTTTAGATACTGGTATTATGGAAGTACTTGATGTAAATGGAAATGATATTAATCATGGTGAAGAGGGTGAGGTTGTAAGTACAGGTTTGCTAAATTTTGATCAACCTTTAATCAGGTATAAAATAGGTGATAGGGTCAAAATTTCAAAAAATCAAAAAACTAAATCTGGATTGAATCTATTGAAAATAGATGAAATTAGTGGAAGAGTTGAAGATTATATTATAGGCATAGAAGGCAGGAAAATAGTAAGATTTCATAGTTTATTTATTGATATTAAAGGATTGTTAATGGGACAAGTAGTTCAAGAAAAATTAAACTATTTCACAATCAATATTGTCATAACTAAAAATTATATAAAGTCAAATGACCTTCTTATTATTAATAGATTAAAAAATCAGATTTCTAAACATATTGAAATAAAAATTAATTGTGTAAAAAAAATTCCTTTAAATAAAAACGGAAAATTTCAAGCTATAATATCAAAATTGAAAAAAGAAAATGAAAAAGAAAAATATTTGGATACTCAATCAAACAGCAGGCATGTATGATTCAGGGTGGGGTGAACGACATTATTATCTTAGTAAATACTGGGTAAACGAAGGATACAATATTAATATTATTTCGGGCTCCTATAATCATTTATTTATAAAACAACCCATTATTAAAAAGAATTGGTTTACTTATGAAAATGTCGAAAAAGGTATACAATTCTGTTGGGTAAAAGTACCTATATATCATAATACTGGTTTTAAAAAAATTATAAGTAACTTAATTTATACGTTTAAATTATTTTTTTTAAGTTCAAAGAGGCTTGGCAAACCTGATATAATTATCATTTCTTCAATGCCTATTTTTCCTATTTTTAATGGACTTTTTTTTAAATTAAAATATAATATTAAAAAGTTAATTTTTGAAGTTAGAGATCTTTGGCCGTTAACACCAATTTATTTAAAAGGTTATTCTAAAAATCATCCATTGATTAGAATAATGAGTTGGTTTGAAGTAATTGCCTATAAAAAATCAAATCTAATTGTTTCTTTATTGCCCAATTCATCTGGGTACATAAGTGAAATTTCAAAGGATAAAAGTAAGTTTCATTATATTCCTAATGGAATCGATGAGAACTTAGTTGGTAGTGAAGGGCTTCCAGAAAAAACAGTGAAATTAATTCCTAAGGATAAATTTATAATAGGTTACGCGGGTACAATTGGTTTAGCTAATGCAATGGAGTATTTTATAGAAGCTTCTTTGTCGATTAAAGAAAAAAATATACATTTTGTAATTGTAGGAGATGGATTCTTAAAAAAGTCATTCGAACATCGTGTAGAAAATTCTAAAAATATAACGTTTATAAAAAAAGTAAAAAAAAGTCAAGTACAAGAAATATTAAAATATTTTGATGTTTGTTATTTGGGAAGATATAAATCTCCTTTATACTCACATGGAGTTTCGTACAATAAATATTTTGATTATATGTTGGCTAAAAAACCAATTTTAGAATCTTCTGAATTCATTAAGGATCAAGTTGAATTGTCAGGTTGTGGTATTATTGTACCTCCTGAAAATAAAGAAGCAATTATTAATGGGATTTTACAGTTTTATAATATGAAAAAAGAAGACAGAGATTTTCTTGGGTTAAAGGGCTATGAGTTTGTTAAAAAGTATCATAATTATGGTAGTTTAAGCAAATTATATATTGATTTATTCGACTCCATAGTCTAAAAATAATAATTAATAGAAGAATAAAAAAATGATAACAAAATCCTATTATAATATTTCCGAAAGAAAAGTTTTATTAAGACTTGTTGATATTCTATTAATCATCATTGGCCTGTTTTTATCTTCCCACTATTTTGATTTCAATTATTTTTCCTTTTCAAACGATTTTATTTTTAGGTGGATACTGCTATTGATTTTTTATTATTTAATCTTTGGTCAAATTTTTATGTTATATAATTTAACGACCTCAAATAATAGGTATACCGTTTTTAGGAGTATTAATTTAACTGCTTATTTTACAACAATATTTTATATTTTCACCCCCTTCATTTCTCCACAGTTACCATTAAATAGACTGCAAATTGTCTATCTTTTTTTAATACTTTCTTTGCCCGGTTTTCTATGGAGATTTTTATATATCTGGTTCTTTTTTTCAACAAAATATTCTAAAAATATTTTCTTTATTGGTAAGTCAGAGAAAATAAAAAATTTACTAATAAAAGTTAATGACGATAATATTCATAATATAAAAGGGTATTTATCTGATAAAAAAGTTGATAATGTGGATAATTTTCATGAGTTCTCTGGCACACTACTATCTTCCGTTATAAAGAATAATATTTCTGAAATAATTGTTTCTTTAAATGGCTTTCCATCAGAAATCAAAAGGAATCTTAATAGGGAGCTTATTTTGTTATTTTCTCAAGGAATTAATATTGTAAGTTATGAAGCATTTTATGAGGATATAATGTATCGGGTTCCAATTGAAAATTTGAAGAAGAGTTTTTATAAGTATCTAAATTTCAGTAAGAATTCACACAATCGGTTTTATCTTTTAAGTTTGAGATTATTGGATATTATATTGTCTGTTATTGGTCTTATTATACTCTTCTCTTTAGTGCCTTTTTTATTTTTTGTAAATCTTTTTGCCAATAAAGGGCCTCTTTTTTATTCACAACAAAGAGTTGGTAAAATGGGGAGAGTATTTAAAATTTATAAGCTACGATCTATGGTTGTAAATGCAGAATTGAATGGTGCGGTCTGGGCAAAAAAAAATGATAAAAGAATTACCAATTTTGGACGACTTTTAAGGAGTACTAGGTGTGATGAGTTGCCACAATTTTACAATGTTTTAAGAGGAGATATGAGTCTTATCGGACCAAGACCAGAAAGACCCGAATTTGTAAAAGAATTAACAGAAACAATACCTTTTTATAAAATAAGACATCTTATAAGGCCAGGTTTGACTGGATGGGCTCAAGTTAAATACCCATACGCAAATTCAGTAAAAGAACAAGAAATGAAGTTGCTGTATGATCTATATTATATCAAACAAAGAAACATTATTTTGGACTTTAAAATTATAATTAAAACAATCACAACAGTCCTATTTTATAGAGGTCAATAGTTTTGATAAAAATAAATATCTAATAAAAAGTAAGATCATTAGTGGTAGTATTGGTAATGGGAAAACTTGAATATTGAAAAGCCATATGATAGAAATTACAACTAAAAAAAGGATCAGTATGATCAAATATTTTTGAAACCATCTAGGTAAATGTGTTTTTAGCATAAAAAACGAAATAATAATATTTAGTGCGAAAGCCCACAATATATTAAAGTTAGTAGGTGTTATTGAATGACTAGAGAAAAACCAAAGAAAAATTAGAATACAACCTATTATTCCGGTTATAAAAAACAATGTAAAATCTAAAAGCTTTGTCCTTTTATTTGTTTTAAAATCCTTGTAAGTGACAAAAATTCCAAAAAGAGAAAGAATACAACTTAACAAGAAAGGGTTTAAAAGAGATGCTGTGGGTCCTTTTTCTTTAAAATTTAAAAGAGTATCCTCTCTTAGCACCAATTTTTTTAACTTATTTCCAACAAGTATGTTTGCATTTTTAAAGGAACTAAACACATAATCAGGTAAGAACATCAATTCTTCAAAAGAAGCTTTTGTATCTAATCTAGTTCCACTAATTAGGTTCAAACCAAAATGTCCCCATGAATTCCAATGAATTTCATGGTTGGTTAATTGCCTTAAGGATCCTGTAGCTTTTGAGGTATTCGAATTAAAAACTATTCTATTCCCTAAAACAGATTTTGTTAGGTCTCTTAATATGGTTGCACAATTGTTGAAGTAGGGATCATATTGGTAATTTTTATTTTTGAACAACGCATTTTTTTCTAAACGATTAAAATAAGCTTGTTTTTCTGCCTGAGTTAAATTTAAAACTTGTTGTTTTAACCAACGTTTATCATTTTTATAACTTGCTAAAAAATAGGTAAAATTATAACGAGCCAGACTATAGACCATATTTCCTTTTGCAAAATTCACGTAAAAATTTGGTTGATTAAAATCAAAAACGCCATAATTATATATAATATCAAAATCTAGAACAGGATCCTGAACTCTTATTGCAGAATGACCAAAAGCTTCGTAAAATTCATTACCAGGTCCTGCAGTAACGATACTTACTTCGGCGTATTCTGAAAGTTTAATTTGAGCACCCAGTCCAGCATAAATTGAAAAAAGTAATAAAAAAAAGAAATATTTTTTTTTCATAAAATTAACGTCTAAAAAAACTATAATCTACTCTAATTGAAAAGATATTTGAATACAGCGCATTCCCAACACTAGCAATATTGGTTAATGCATAGTCAATGTTGATCCCATTATACTTGAAGCCAACTCCAAAATTAGGTTGTACAGAGAGGGTTGAAGAGTTGTCAAATTCTTCTATGTATTGAAAGTTCCCAACTCCAGCCCTGAGGTATACCAATTCGTCATAATCTAATTGAAATCCTATTGCAGGATTTATACTCAATCCATCAGAATAAAAAAGATCATTTGTTTTAGTAAAACGCATGTTTGTATTGACTTCAGTTAGTAGGTTGAAATCTCGTCCAATTTTCCAACTTTTTGCAACTCCTAATTGTAATTTTGGTTTTGTTATTTCAGTGGTTTCTGGCATTTCTTGGTTTTGTCCAGGTAACAAGGTGATGGCATCTTTAATTTTATCAAACTCATTGATATTGATTGCCCAACTATTAAAAGTTGTAGTAATATCTCTTGCCATCAGCCCAAATTTCCAAGAGTTACGCTCAAATTGAATTCCAAGGTCAAAACCAAACCCCCAAGAAGAAGCAAAATCACCTATAATTCTTCTAACGATTTTTGCATTTACACCGAATTTAACATCTTTCAAAAGTAATTTTCTCGCATATGCGATATTAAAAGCGTAATCGACACTAGAAAAAAGACTGATATTATTAAAATCGATATTTCCATTGCTATCGATCAATTCTGTTGTATTCAGAATATCATCAACACCAAATCGAATGATAGAGATTCCAATGGCGCTTTCCTTATTTAAAGGGAGCGCAAAACTAGCATGATTATAATTCGCAATTCCTGCAAAGTAGGAAGCATGCATCAAAGATCCTTGATAATCTTTAATACCAACTAGTCCAGCAGGATTCCAGTAAATAGAATTTACATCATTAGAACTGGCAACGACACTTTTACTCATACCCAAACCAGCAGCATCAACACCAATAGTTAAAAACTCATTGGAATATCCTCTAAATGCTTGCGCAGATAAAAGGAGGGGAGTAACTAAAATTAAAATTAATATTTTGTATTTCAAAGGATAAAAATTATCATTAACAAATATCTAAAAACATACTAAAATAACCTTAGTTTTTTAAAGATATTGTTTAGCGTAGCTCTAACTCAATGTTTTCTCTGATAAAACGTTCCATTCTTTTCTCTAACCAATTGTTTTCCTCAACTTTAAAAGAGCTCATAAATCCCACATGACCTCCGTAATCTGTTCTTTCAAAAAAGAAATTTTCTGATTTACAAGCTTCCTCAAATGGAAAACATTTTTCGGATAAAAAACTATCATCTTTTGCATTTATAAGTAAAGTAGGCTTTACTATTGTCTTTAAATAGGGTTTGGA
>Ga0233426_10003653_pt1 | contig 11991 bp, 11 predicted proteins | sample SI_118_April2016_6_FD_179875 | JGI IMG/M metagenome (GOLD analysis project Ga0233426, IMG submission 179875) | Seawater microbial communities from Saanich Inlet, British Columbia, Canada - SI_118_April2016_10_MG | ecosystem: Environmental > Aquatic > Marine > Inlet | place: Canada: British... | reverse complement strand
GGATCAAGACCAATTGTTGGGGACTAGGCGTAAATTTGTGTGAGCCTAAAAAGAAAAAATGCTTTACTTCTTACTCCTCTTAATTGCATTCTAAAAGCTTTTATTTTAGCATTAAAAGATTCTGCAGAAGCGTTTGTGCTTCGATTGTCAAAATAATTTAAGATCTCTCGATAATTTAAACTTATCGTATTCATAACAATTCTAAAACTTTTAAATCCAGACTTCTCAACTGCATTGTACCATTGCGCTAACTTAGTCATTGCTATATTTTTCCCTTTGTGCGTGTTGTAAATATTACGCAACTCATTGGATAACAGATATGCTTCTTTGATCTTAGGGTATTCGTTAAATAGAATGTTAGCTCTGACTTTTTGTGATGCAGTCCATTTGTTTAGGTCTTTGTACAGAAACAATCTGCTTCTTGCTAATAGTTGTTTTCGGGAGTCACCGTTGCTGAAAAGCGCTGGCTTATACGTAAATCTGTTGTCTCTGGCATGTTTAATATCTAGATTCTCTTTGTCGATTGCTTCCCATCTATACTTAATTCTAATGTCTTGAACTGCGTCCGTAGCGAGCTGCTGGACATGAAAACGATCTATCACTTGAGTTGCCATTGGAAAAGCTGTTTTAGCAATTAATTTCATACTTCCTGCCATGTCTAAAGTGATTTCTTCTACAGCTCTGCGTTTCGATTCAGGTATGTTTTGTAAATACTTTATTACTTCGGAAGACTTCGTTCCTGCTATAATTGCAACAATAGAACCTGATCTTCCTTTTGCTTTTTTATTGGTGACAACAGTATATAATTCTCCTTGGGAGAGCGCTACTTCATCTATTGAGAGTTGTTTACCTATGTTTTCTGGATAAACTAACCAGGAAGAGGCATTTTTAAGATGTTTCCAGTTTTTAAATTCACTTAAGTAATCTCGATATTGTCGTTGTAGCTTTTTTCCATTAACAAAGTATAGGTTTCCAATAACCTGGGTACTTACATTATTCGTATCGATTAATTTCTTTTAAAAAAGAAGCAAACTCTACTGTCATTCGAGTGCCTTTTGCTATAATATTCCAATCTCTTTGTAATCCTTCTGAGCTGTCTATATCCCGCCATCTACGCCGTTTTACATACAGATATACCAATTTACCTCGAAGCGGAAAGTCCTCTATCCGTATTTCTTTATGAAAACCCTTTGATTCTATATTTCGTCCTTGAAGATCATCAGGAACACTATTGTTTTCTTCAAAGTATAAATGAAGTTGATCTTCAGATGAATTACTACTTACAAAACTAAAATGATCAATGATGAAACTAGGTAGTACTAGACTCAATAATTCTTGCGAAATTTCCATAACACAAAGAACATTATTTTTTCTTTAATATTCCCTGATCCCCAACTTTTAGGCATGATCCCAAAATGGTTGTCTATAAATAAGATCAACCGCCCAAGACTGATAGTTTAAGCGATAAAACGACTAATTTTATACAAAAAAAACCGAGGCAGAAAACCTACCTCAGTCTTATTATTATCTTTAGAATCGTCAATCCAGTTTAGGAAGACAGATACTCTTAATTCTTAAGAGCATCTGGAACATAAATTTTATTTACTGTTCCTTTTTTCTCTCCACTTTTACTTAGAATTTTTAATTCAATTCTTCTATTTAAAGCTCTTCCTTCTTCGTTATCAGTACCGTCAGAATTTTCATTTTTAGCAATAGGTTTCTTTTCTCCATAACCAACAGCAGTTACTCTAGTTTCTTTAATTCCTTTTTTGATAAGATATTTTCTAACTGACTCAGCTCTCTTTTGAGATAAGTTTAAGTTATAATTGTCGTTACCTTTAGAATCTGAATGTCCCTGGATTTCAACTTTGATAGTGGGGTTGTTTGAAAGTAACGTAAATAGTTTATTAAGTTCTGTTTTGGAATCTGAAACTAATTCATCACTATCAAACTTAAAAAATACATTATTAAGAACAATTGATTCATTTGCTTTAATGGGCGCTAATTTAATCTCTTTCTTCATTGATTGGAAGGCAGAGTTTTTTGGAACGATTAAGTTTTCTGATTTGAATAAATAACCTTCAGCTTCATAGGTGACATTATAGTTCTTGCCAGGAGGAAGAATAAATAAATATTTTCCAGTTTTCTTATTTGGCTTATACATTCCTACAATTTCACCAGACTGATTATCTTTTACGATAATTTGTGCATCAGGAGGAACAGTTCCCTCTTTGTCTCCTAATGAGAACATACCACTCATTACTGTCATAGGCATAACATCAGGCTTCGGAAGTGTGATTAAGTATAAATCTTTCTCACCTAACCCATTTTCTTTCTCAGATGCATAGTATGACCTTTTACCATCAACCGAAGTTGCATAGAAGACATCATCTTCAGTTGTGTTAATAGGGTATCCGATGTTTTCAGGCGTACTCCAACCTGACTCTTCCCCTAAATCAGTTGCTTGGAAAATATCAAATCCTCCCATAGTTTCATGCCCGTTACTCGAAAAGAATAATGAAACTCCATCGGGGTGAATAAAAGGAGCTCTGTCATCGTATTCAGTATTGATTTTAGAACCTAAATTTGTTGGTCTACTCCAAGAACCATTTGGAAGCTGAGTAACGCTGTAAATGTCAAAACCACCGAAGCCACCTTTCCTGTTTGAAGTAAAGTATATTTTTTTACCATCAGCACTAAAACATGCATGCGTTTCGGAAGCTTTAGAATTTAAGGCTTCAAATGCTATTGGAGTAGTCCATTCACTACCTTCTAGCTTAGAATAGTAAATGTCTCCATTTACATCATCTTGTGCAGAGTAAATTAATAATTGTTGTCCATCAACAGAAAGTCCTATTGTAGCTTCATGACCTGAAGTGTTTATTTTGTCTGAAATTAGCTTTGGTTCTCCCCAAATTCCTTCCTTGTTTTTCTTTGAGATATAGATGTCTTCATAAAACTTGTAATCGATAGGATCTTTTGGTTGTTTGGATTCTTCTTTGTCTTTGTTTGCTTTTATTTCTCTTCTTGAAGTGAATATCATTGTTTGTTCATCAGCCGAAACAACTGGAGCATATTCAGGATATTTAGAATTTACATTTTTTAACTCTGTAACAATAATAGCAATTGGGTTGTCAATTAATAATTGAGCCGTTTCGCAAATTTTTAATTCACGAATAACTTCTTTTTCTGTTTCTTTGCTGATTTTTGAACCATAAGCTTCTTCGTATAGTTTGAAGTTTTTCTTTGCTTCGTCTATTTTATGATTTATTCTTAAAATTCTACCATAAACCAAGTATGCGTCTACTGGGGCAGAATCTACATCATTACTGTAATAATCGAATAATAAGTTTCTTGAGACTTTCTCTGCAGCTTTTTCCAGGTAATCAAGCGCTTTTTTACTGTCTTTCGCAAACATACTTTTTGCGTAACATTCTCCAATTTTAAAATTTAAAAAAGAAGTAGGAGTTAGATCCTTCTCTATTTTTTGATAAATCTTTAATGCAAAATCATAATTTTGGTCTACCCAGTACTGATCAGCAATTTTGTATTGTTTTTTTACTGTTTTTTCGAAGATTTCTTCGTTAAACTTGTCATTACTTCTGTTGTAAAGAATTTGAGCATCTAAACTTGTAGATAGTAATACAGCAAAAGAAAAAAAGGATAAAAGACGTTTCATATAATTCAATTTATCTAGAGTTAAACAAACTCCATGCAAATGTTATGTTGTTAACAAAAAAATAACACTTTGTTTTTAATTGTTTGGAAGACTAAAATAGGATATAATTACCAAATTTGTCTATTAATTTCAAAATTTTCCAAGTAATCCCCAACTTTTCTCAGGAAGCTTCCGCCTAACATTCCATCAACGACTCTGTGGTCATAGCTCATAGACATAAACATCATTTGGCGAATTCCAATAAAATCACCTTCTGGTGTTTCGATTACAGCGGGTTTTTTTTGAATGACCCCAGTTGCTAGAATTGCAACTTCAGGTTGATTTATAATCGGAGTTCCAATAATATTTCCAAAAGTCCCAATGTTAGTAATTGTAAAAGTCCCACCTTGTACATCATCAGGAGCCAGTTTGTTATTTCTCGCTTTTTGGGTTAAATTATTAACTGATTTAGCCGTTCCTATAAGGTTTAGGTTATTTGCACCTTTAACAACAGGGACAATTAAATTTCCAGATGGTAATGCAACTGCCATTCCTATATTAGCATCTTTTTTAACAATAATATTTTCCCCATCAACACTTACGTTTATCATCGGGAAGTCTTTTATAGCTTTAGCAACAGCTTCAATAAAAATAGGGGTAAAAGTAAGCTTATATCCTTCTTTTTTTAAGAAGTCATCTTTGACTTTATTTCTCCAGTTGACTAGGTTTGTAACATCTATTTCAACAACACTTGTAACATGGGGAGCTGTTTTTTTAGAGTTAACCATATGGTTTGAAATAAGTTTCCTCATTCTGTCCATTTCAATTATTTCAGATTCTCCTGAAAACGAAGTGTTAGGAACTGTTTCTCTATTTGCCGAGTTATCCGCTTTTTTTAATTTAGGTGACGATTGAGGCCTTCTATTCTCAAGATAATTTAAGATGTCGTCTTTTGTGACTCTTCCATTTCTACCAGTCCCATTTATTTGGAGTAATTCTTCATTATTAATTTCTTCCTTCTTAGCAATGTTTTTCACCAATGGAGAATAGAATTTATTATCCTTACCAATAACTTTATTATTGTCTGTGGGATTACTTCTGTGTACAGTTGTTATTATTGGTGTATTATCGGGCTCATCGTATGCGCTTAAATCTTGATTTGGCGCAGGTTCTGAAACATTACTAATGGTTTCTATAATTGCAAATGGTTCTCCGATTTTGATAATATCGCCCTCTTTATAGAGTTTCTTAATTAAAGTGCCTTCATAGTCTGATGGCACCTCAGAGTCAACCTTGTCGGTTGCAATCTCCAGAATACCCTCTTCAAGTTCAATGATGTCACCTTCGTTTTTTAACCATGAAGTCAGCGTTGCTTCCGCAACACTTTCTCCCATCTTCGGCAATATAAGTTCAATATGAGGCATAGAATCCGATGAAATTTGTATTCAAAAGTAGCTAAAATAAGGGAGGAACACAATTATTATATGCTATGAAATAAATAATAAAGAGACTTATAAAACTTACTGATCTATTTTTTTTAAGCCTTTAAGTAGGATGGTAAGATCACTGAAGAGATTGTAATCCTTAGCGTACTGAATGTTAATTCTATTTTTTGTTTCTTCATTAATATTTGAGTCGGAAAATCGGTCCAAGGGAGATAATATACCTGATTTTAACTGAGGTAAATCATTATTTATCTTAAACGTCTCACTATAACCAACCCATGTGAAATTACCTTTAAATACTTTTACTATGTTTTTAAACATATTGGCAGGCCTCTTCACAATTAAAACCAATATGGGGGAGGTTATCAAAAGCGCCACTGATGTAAAAACATCAAATAGCCTTTTACTTCTTAAGTTTTTTGGTTTGTTTAGTGAATTAATACCAATGAGATATAAATCGCCAGGAAAGTCAATTGATGAACTTCCTAAAATAAATAAAGATTCAGGAGGTGCTATTTTGAATTCTGTATCAAAGCTAGACATACTTTCCATTGTCTCAATAATTCTGTAGGAAGAAAGATCTTTTGCACAAAAAATCACTTCGTCTAATTTATGAATTTGAATAATTTCATCAAGCTGATTTATTTCGCCAACATATTTAGAATCTGAACTTTTTTCGGATGCTATAAATACAAAGTTTTGCAAGAGGAAGTTAGAGTTTTCCAAGATAGATTTCACCCTTTCTAATTCTTCACTATCACCGATAATTCCGACATTTTTTCGTGAATTTGAATCGATTTTAAAATCACCATATTTGAAAAAATGTAGAAGAAGCCTTGTACTCGTTAAAGCGATTGCAGACCAAATCGTACTGAATGCAATTATTGCACGAGAAAAACGGTATTCTTCTTCTATAAAGCCATACGCGATTAAAACAGCTATTGCTCCAGTAGCAACACCATTTAAAACCTTATTTAGTTTAACCTTTTCCCTATAACCTCCAAAGCCAGCAACAGAGCCAATAATAGTCATTACAATTGCTGGAATGCCATAGAAAAGGAATTCCTTTGGGTAATCAAAACCCTTAATTTCTGATTCCCATAATGTTTTGAATCCAATAATTCCGGCAAGTAAAATTATCGCATCAAATACAGGGAGAATTGATTTTTTTATAAAACGACTTCCAATAGCAATTATAGCACGGAAGTAGATCGCAATTTTTATCAAAAAACTAAAAATATTCGCATTTTTTGAAGAAAAATGTTTTTTAGCAAAAATGATCATCGCATTATAAAATACGAATACGTAGTTTACAGAGCTCTTTTTTGTACTCTCCCCTTTATAATGAATAATACGTGTATCCGAAAAATAGTAATTTTTATATCCTCCTTTAATAATTCGATAAGACAAATCAATATCCTCGCCGTACATAAAGAAAGCCTCGTCTAGAAGCCCTACCTTATCCAAAGCTTCTTTTCTCATTAGCATAAAGGCTCCAGAAAGAATCTCTATTTCATGATTTTTATTTTTATTTAAATTTCCACAGTGATATTTTCCAAACCTTTTACTTTTTGGGAAAATACTAGAAAGTCCAAATATTTTATAAAAAGCAACAGTCGGAGTAGGTAAACTTCTTTTTGATTCTGGCAAAAAATTGCCTTTACCGTCTACCATTTTCACTCCTAATCCACCTGCTTTTGGATTGTTATCCATAAATTGAATAACTTTTTCAAAAGTATCTTCCTCCACTAATGTATCAGGATTAAGTAGCAGTGTATATTGCCCTATTGATTTTCGAATTGCAAGATTGTTTCCTTTTGAAAAACCTAAGTTTTCTTTCGAAGCGATCAGTTTCGCTTCAGGAAACTTTTTTTCAACCATTTCAACAGAGCCGTCTACTGAATTATTATCAACAACCCAAACTTCGGCATTAATATTTGGCAAAGCCTTAAAAACACTTTGTAAACATTGTTCAAGGAAATGTTGAACATTATAATTGACGATGATTATTGATAGCTTCAATGAAATAGACTTTGACTAAACAAAAATAGTGAAATTTAGATCGAAATCAAGATTTTTATTAAAACTAGAGATTCAGAAAAAGAATTTAAAGATCATCTAAGAAAAAATTGAAGGATCAATATCAGAGAACTTTCTCTTTTTCTTTATAAAATGTTCTTTGATAATCGATGCTTTGAAAAGACCTTTAACTGATTTATTTAAAAGTTGAAAGTTTAGTTGCTTTCTGATCTTGAGGTATCGAGGAAAAGAATACCAAAAAGCAAAGTGAGCATTAATAATTGCGAGAGTATGTTTGAAATTACCTTCTAATAAAAATTTTAGACCTGCAATTCCATCCAGAATTATCTTTTGTGTGATTATTTTTAAAAATCCTTCTCTTGGGTGGTTTTTGGTTAGAAGTAATAAATTGTTTCTAAAGTTTAAAAAAGTTTTTTGGGGACTTATTTTATTTAAAGTTCCTCCACCTAAATGATAAACTTTAGAATTTCCTATTGCGTTAATGTTAAAACCTAAACGTTGAATCCTCCAACATAAATCGATTTCTTCCATATGAGCAAAAAAGAATTCGTCAAATCCACCTAATTTTTTATAAATATCGTTCCTAACAAACATACAAGCTCCAGTTGCCCAGAAAACAGGTTCATTATTGTCGTATTGACCTAAATCTTCCTCTAGTTCATTAAATATTCTTCCTCTACAAAATGGGAATCCCCACTTGTCAATAAAACCACCTGCTGCGCCAGCGTATTCGAAATGCGTTTTGTTTTTTAATTGTAATATTTTTGGCATTGCAGCTCCAGTTTTAGGGTTAGCCTCCATAAAATCAATTACAGGTTCTATCCAATTCTTGGGGGTTTCAATATCTGAATTTAGAAGTACAAGGAATTTGTTGTGAACATCCTTAAGTGCATCGTTATAACCTTTTGCAAAACCACCATTAGATTTATTCTGAATGATTTTAATTTTAGAAAAGTTGGCTTTAATAAAGTCAATACTTTTATCTGTCGATGCATTGTCGGCTATAATTAGTTCTGCATACTCAGGTAATGAGTCTATAACACTCGGAAGGTAGCTTCTTAAAAGTTCAAGACCATTCCAATTTAAAATAACAACAGCTACTTTTTTCATTTCAGGGAGTAAATTTAGTTAATTTAAATTCAACCAATAGGGAATTAAGAGTTTAGAAATATTAAATTTGTTTAAAAATAGAAGTTATGTCTGCTTGGGGATTATCAAATTTTGAGAACGATTCAGCTCTTGATTGGGTTAGTAATATTATTGAGCACAAAGAAGTGTCTAGTCTAAGTAGCTCAATTGATGAATTTATCGCGAATTTTTCTATTGAAGAAACTACACTTATAGAGTGTTCTATTTTTTTAACTGTTGCAGAAACGATCGCAGGACTGGTGGGTAATCCAGCTGAAGACTTTCCCGATGAATTAAAAGATTGGTCGGAAACAAAATACATCAAAATAGAGCAAATCACAATGGATAATGCGATTAAGGGAGTAGAGCTGATTTTAAAAGACAGTGAGGCTCGGGAGATGTTTTTAGATTCTGGATATTATGCTTCATGGGAGAAATCACAGAAAGATTTAATAAAAAGACTTGCTGAATGATTTTATTTGGCAGAAAAGATAAGCATATTGGGACAAGAGAAATTCCAAATGAAGTTTGCGTCGAATGCGGTAAAAAAGGAGGCATTGTAAGTGTATTCCAGATTTTTTTTCACATTGCTCTTATTCCCGTTATTCCTATTTCAAGAAAAATAGCATCTCAATGTTATTCATGCAGAGCAGTTAAAGTTGAAAAGCAATTTTCTGAACAACAAATGGAAGTTTCTATTTTATTGAAAAAAGAATTTAAAACCCCTTTGTGGACATTGATTGGAGCTTCAATTATTTTTATCTTAGTATTATTTAAACTGATACTTAAATGGGTTTAATTAAGATTTTCGGACATAAAAACAAACCTCTAAATTCAGAGGTTGTAATTGTGCCTATAAATTGGACCTTAAATTCAACGTTTGATTTTGATAAACATTTAAAACCCATATTAAATTACTCGAACGAAATAGAGTTGTTTCACGAGTTTTACGGTTTTCAAGAAAAGTGTAAAATTGCTTGTGAAAATGTTTCTGCGGAAACATCCTTATGGAATAAATCAATTAATCGAATTTACGAAGAAGCTCAAAACGGGACGTTTGATGGTTCAAGCATTCATTTAATTAATGAAGATTTTAAAAAATTAACATCTTTCTTGGATGAAAAAATTGAGTACTGGATTCAAAAGGAAAAACTTCCTCTTTTAATAGGAGGGGATTCTTCTTTATTATTGGGAAGTGTAAAAGCTGTAGCAAGATTTAAAACCAATTTTGGAATATTGCATCTAAGCGAAAAACCTTTTTTAAAGGAATTAAAAAAGGGAGAAGCTATAACCGAAGGAAACAGCTTGTTTTCTGTTGGAGCATCTGTACCGGAGGTAAGTAAAATAGTTGCAGTTGGATTAAGTTCTTTTTCTCAACAGGAATATTCAATACAAAAACAGAATAAGGAAAAGATTATTTGGTTTTCAAAACGGAAAATAAATAATTATAAATTTAAAGGAGATACCTATCAATCGATTTGTAAAAAATGGATTAATAATTTGCCTGAGTTTGTCTATTTGAGTATCAATGTTTCAATTTTAAAAGTGTTAAGTATTCAGGAAATTGAATTCGCATTGCAAACACTTATAGACTCAAGAAGAAAAATTATTGGAGTTGACTTTAATGGAGTCGACAATGAAGTTGGAAAGGAAAAGCAAATTCAAATAACAAGACTCTTATATATTGTATGTAAATCTTACGGGAGATCCCGAGGGAAAGTTTAAAAATATTCTGAATTAATTATGGTTTTAAGTTTTGGTGAAGTTTTAATGGATTGTTTTCCGTACAAAAATGTAATTGGAGGTGCTCCTTTTAATGTTGTTGTTCACTTAAAAAGATTAGGTGAACAAGCTGCGATCTTATCGAAAATTGGGAAAGATAAATTAGGAGGTGAGATTGGAGCGTTGTTGGAAAACGAAGAAATTAGTGATTTTTTACAAAAAGACAATCAAAAGAAAACTGGACAAGTAGATGTTACTTTAAATAACGGACAACCTAGTTATAACATTCATAAGGGTTGCAGTTGGGAGTTTATTGATTTTGAATCGGTTAAAAGTCCCAATTATTTTATGTTTGGGAGCTTAGCGTTGAATTTCATTCAGAATCAAAATTCATTTAAACAATATCGGTCACAATTTAAACAATCTATTTTTGTTTGTGATCTTAACCTTAGAACTCCTTTTTACTCTGAAGAAAGTATTCAATTGTGTCTTGAGTCTGCTGATATATTAAAGATTAATGATGAAGAGCTAGATTATTTAGCTGAAAAATACGCTCAAACGGATGTGATTGGCTGGCTTTTAAAAATTTATGGAATTAATAAAGTACTCTTAACAAAAGGTTCTGAAGGAGCAACTTTGTTTTGGGTCGGAAAAGTTTATGAATGTAAAGTAAAGCCGGTTGATAATATTGAAGATACAGTTGGTGCTGGAGATTCGTTTACCGCCCTTTTTTTACATGGACTTATACATAAGTTGCCTTTTGAAGAATGTTTGGAAAGAGCTGCCGATTTCGCTGGGATAATCTGCACACTACCCGGCGCCATTCCTGTCGATAAATCTATCTATAACGATTTTAAAATTTGAAAAATTCATTAGTAATTTTATTCGTTTTATTTATTGGAGAAATGTTTTCTCAATCAACTTACCTTGTTGAGTTTCAAGATAAAATAGGAAATGGATTCGATCCGTATCAATACTTTTCCTCTGAAGCTATAAAAGCTAAAAAGGATATGGGACTTCCCATGTATGACTGGTATGATCTCCCTGTTAATTCTGAGTATGTTGATAATATTAGCCCGTTTGTAGATATTGTAAGCTATAATCTAAGGTGGTTTAACGGCGTTGTTGTAATTGGTTCTAGTGAACAATTATTAAGAGTTCAGCAATTGCCATTTGTTAAATCCGTATTTCAGTTTAACTCAGAAATAATCCCTGCTAACAGCGGAGAATATACGGATCTAGTTAAAGCAGATTTTAAAGTTTTTGATTGGCAATTAAAAACCATGGGAGGTAGTATGTTTGCAGACAAAGGTCTAAAAGGAAAAGGTATTCGAATTGCTGTTGTAGACGTAGGCTTTGGTGGTGCTGATGAAATGGATCAGTTAAAGTATATTACTGATACTAGTTTGGTTACTTCTTGGGATTTTGCTTTAGATGCGCCTTTGAGTTTTAAAAGGGGGCATCAGCATGGGGCTCAGGTAACTTCATTTATTGGAGGCGTGATTGAGGAACACTCTGTTGGTTTTGCAACAGAAGCAGAATTCTTATTCGCTAAAATTAGCGCTCCGCTTATTAAGGACGAAAAAATAGAACAAGCTTGGCTTAAAGCTGTGGAATGGGCTCATAAAAATGGAGCTCGAATTGTAAATAGCTCAATTGCATACAATAATGGTGATCACAATAAAGAAATGCTTACTGGAGATTCTTGCCTAATGAGTCGTGCGGCGAATTTAGCTGCACGAAAAGGAATGCTAATTGTCAATTCTGCGGGAAACGAAGGTGATAATAGTTGGAAATACTTGGCTTTTCCTGGAGACGCAGATAGTGTATTGACAGTAGGGGCTGTTAGTTCAGATTTAGGTGTTCATGCAAGTTACTCTTCTTATGGTCCAAATAAATCATTGAAATTAAAACCTAATGTTTGTGCATTAGGAGACGTATTTTGGCTTCAATATAAAAGTTTAACAAAATTACAAGGCACTTCTTTTTCTTGTCCAC
>Ga0233426_10003648_pt1 | contig 12013 bp, 8 predicted proteins | sample SI_118_April2016_6_FD_179875 | JGI IMG/M metagenome (GOLD analysis project Ga0233426, IMG submission 179875) | Seawater microbial communities from Saanich Inlet, British Columbia, Canada - SI_118_April2016_10_MG | ecosystem: Environmental > Aquatic > Marine > Inlet | place: Canada: British... | reverse complement strand
TGTGTACATTAATCCGCCAGAATCTACTGGAAAGGAAAATAAAACTGGACAATCCGAGATGTGTATGGCACCTTAATTTAGCTCTTAGCTCACGATAAAATTTGTCTCATTTCCCCTGGCACGCTCCTGCGCACTGTTTTGAACGTATTGATTCGAGCGAGCTCTTTTTTGACCAGATCAGGAAGCTCTAAATCTTCAAAATATAACTCTAAAAACTCTTCGCGGGATAATTGAAAAACAAAATCATCTTCTCCTTCGCCTTGGTTACTCGCATTTCCACCGCCACCAGCACCTGCTCCCCCTTCGGGGCGTTTGATACGATCACCGGTAATGAACTCATCATTTCCAGGCAGTACTCTTTGTACCCTGCCGCCTTGTCCCGGCAAAAACCTTGGTTCAGAAATATCTTTTGCAGGTATGGTAATTTCTTCACCTTGATCGATTTCTGTAATACTTCGACGTCCAACGGCTTCTGTAACAGACTGCTTGATTTGAGCCTTGTAGCGGCGCAAAAATCGCTGGCGGTTGACAGTACTTTTCTTTTTCGCATTTTGACGTCGATCTATTAATTGGCTCATATAACGGCTCCAATATTCATTTACGCCCGGCTACTGAGATTTACGAACCCTGAGATACCACTCAGACAGCAAGCGAACTTGTTTTGGCGTATAACCCTTGTCGACCATTCTTGCGATAAATTCCTCATGCTTTTTCTTATCTTCTTCAGACGCCTTAGCGTTGAATGAAATGACGGGTAGTAAATCTTCCGTATTGGTAAACATTTTCTTTTCTATGACAGAGCGTAGTTTTTCATAGCTATTCCATTTTGGGTTTTCGCCATGGTTATTCGCTCTGGCTCTTAGTACAAAGTTGACTACCTCATTCCTAAAGTCTTTTGGATTAGAAATACCCGCTGGCTTTTCAATTTTTTCAAGTTCTAGATTTAATGCGCTACGGTCGAATATTTCTCCTGTATCTGGATCACGATAATCTTGGTCTTGAATCCAAAAGTCAGCATAGGTTATATAACGGTCAAAAATATTTTGGCCATATTCTGAATAAGACTCAAGATAGGCAGTCTGGATTTCTTTACCAATAAATTCAACGTACTTAGGTGATAAAAACTCTTTGATAAACGTTAAATATTTTTCATGTAGCTCTTGGGGCAGCTGTTCTTGTTCTATCTGTCGTTCCAGAACATACAAGAGGTGGACCGAATTTGCAGCAACCTCGCTGTGATCAAAGTTGAAAACTTTGGATAATATTTTAAACGCAAAACGTGTTGATATCCCACTCACTCCCTCATCAACGCCCGCAAAGTCACGATACTCTTGGTATGATTTTGCCTTAGGATCAGTATCTTTTAGGCTTTCCCCATCGTATACGCGTAATTTTGAGTATAGGCTTGAGTTTTGTGGCTCTTTTAAGCGCGTGAGCACAGAAAATTGGGCAAGCATTTCAAGAGTTCCTGGTGCGCAGGGTGCTTCATTCAATGAGCTATTTTCAATTAATTTCCGATAAATTTTAACTTCTTCAGAAACACGTAAGCAGTAGGGAACTTTAACAATATTTATCCGGTCGATGAACGCTTCGTTATTTTTATTGTTTCTGAAGGTTTGCCATTCCGCCTCATTTGAGTGAGCCAGTATAATACCTTCAAAAGGGATAGCCGACAAACCTTCAGTTGGGTTGTAGTTACCTTCTTGGGTCGCAGTTAGCAAGGGATGTAAAACTTTTATAGGTGCTTTAAACATTTCCACAAATTCTAGCAGACCACGGTTTGCACGGCATAAGCCGCCTGAGTAACTGTAAGCGTCAGGGTCGTCTTGCGAAAATTCTTCCAGTTTACGAATATCCACTTTACCTACCAATGACGATATGTCTTGGTTGTTCTCATCTCCAGGCTCGGTTTTAGCAACCGCAATTTGTTTCATCCGAGAGGGCTTTACTTTCACAACTCTAAACTGATTGATATCACCGTTAAATTCATTAAGGCGTTTTATTGCCCAGGGTGATAGCTCAAATCTTAAGCTGCGTTTAGGGATGTTATACCGTTCTCGTAAGAGCTCCCCATCTTCGTCAAGATCAAATAATGATAGAGGAGAGTCATATACAGGAGAGCCTTTAATGGCATAAAAGGGGACTTTTTGCATCAAATCTTTTAGCTTTTCCGCCAAAGATGATTTACCGCCACCAACGGGGCCTAAAAGATATAGTACTTGCTTCGTTTCTTCTAAGCCTTGAGCTGCATGTTTTAAAAAACCAACAATTTGTTCTATTGGCTCTTCTAAACCATAGAATTCATTAAAGACTTCATATCTGGGGATGACTTTATTAGAAAATATGCGCGACAATATAGGATCGTGGCGAGTGTCGACTAACTCCGGCTCACCAATGGCCATGAGCAATCGTTCAGCAGGGTTTGCATAGGCAGAAGGATCGTTCTTACAAAGTTCTAAATATTCATCTAAAGACATGTCCTCTTCTTTGTTTTCTTCAAATCGACGAGTGTAGCCTGCTAAAAAATCTTGTGTGCTCATGTCTTTCCCCTATAACGTATGCCTAGCTAAATTGTCGGCACCAAAGCCAAACACTTTAATAAATATTCCATACATATTGATTTTATTCTTTAATGACAACATTATCTCATGTCAATGGCCAAGGATATAAAAAATATTAGTAATCAGATGCTTAGGTTTTTGCCTTGTTATAAGCCACCTTCAGCTCTATGTTTAATTGAACAACAAGAGCCAGTTCTTTTTGCATTTTGATTGCTAGTAAGCGAAACTCGTCCCTTAATAAAAGTATAGATTATAAATAGACCTTAGTTTATGGAGCAGCATCATGGATAACCCAACAATTTACCGTAAAGATTACAAACCTTACCCTTTTAAGCTAAATATGGTTGAGCTGGATGTTGATTTATATGATGATCATGCGCGCATTCAAAGCATCATGAAGTTTGAACGCCAGTCTGATGGGGGGCTGCATTTGTATGGTGATGGGCTAGACTTGGTTTCTATCTTGCTGGATGATAAACCTTTAAGCCAAGATGCATATCAAGTAAGAAATGGGGACCTTTTTATAGAGAATTGTCCCGATGTTTTTAAGCTTGAAATAGAAACCCATATTAGACCGCAAGACAATACAGCCCTAAGTGGCCTTTATAGAACTCACCAATTATTCTGCACCCAGTGCGAAGCAGAAGGCTTCCGTAGAATAACCTTTTTTCCAGATAGACCAGATGTTTTATCAGTTTATACTACAAAAATTTCTGCGGACAAGACTCAATATCCAACGCTTCTTTCAAATGGGAACTTAATTGACAAGGGCGATTCAGAAAATGGCCGGCATTGGGTTGTCTGGCAAGATCCATTTAAAAAGCCATCTTATTTGTTTGCATTGGTTGCTGGTGATTTAGCATGTGTTAAAGATACCTATCAAACGTGCTCTGGACGAAACATTGACTTACGTATTTATGTTGAGCCTGGTAACGAAGATAAATGCTTTCATGCTATGAGCTCTTTGAAACATTCAATGAAATGGGACGAGGAACAATATGGAAGAGAATATGATTTAGATATCTTTATGATAGTCGCCGTAAGTGATTTTAATATGGGTGCTATGGAAAACAAGGGATTAAATATATTTAACTCCAAATATATCTTAGGACGAGCAGATACGGCTAGTGATAGCGACTATGCTGGAATTGAAGGTGTGGTCGCCCATGAGTATTTTCATAACTGGACGGGTAACCGAGTAACGTGCAGAGATTGGTTTCAGTTAAGTTTAAAAGAAGGCCTGACTGTATTTAGAGACCAAGAATTTTCAAGAGATATGAACTCAAGGGAAGTCAATCGTATTGGCGATGTTAAAGTACTTAAAAACGCTCAATATCCTGAAGATGCTGGTGCTATGGCACACCCAGTACGCCCTGACGAATACCAAGAAATCAATAACTTCTATACCGCCACAGTCTACAATAAAGGAGCAGAAGTTATTCGTATGCAAGAAACCTTATTAGGTAAAGAAGGGTTTCGTCGTGGTATGGATTTATACTTTGAGCGTCATGATGGACAGGCGGTAACCATCGATGATTTTGTTGCGGCCATGGAGGATGCCAATGATGTTGATTTCAGTCAACTTAAGAACTGGTATAGCCAAGCTGGAACACCCGTCGTTGATGTTAAGACTAATTTCAATGATGGTACGTTAATCCTGACCTTGTCTCAATCCTGCAGGCCTTCGGCTGAATGCAGTGAAAAGCAGCCTTTTCATATACCTATAAGATGTGCGCTGTTTGACGCAGAAGGAAATAAAATTCCTGTTGATAATGACGTTATAGAGCTTAAGCACCCATCCCAGACAATTGAGTTTGGAGGCTTACATGAGCAACCAGTTATATCTTTGTTGCGTGGATTTTCAGCACCGGTTACTTTAACGTTTCAACGAGATGACGAAGAGCTACTTCATTTACTACGTTTCGAGGATGATGGATTTGCCAAATGGAATGCCGCTCAAACCTTAGCTATTAATTATTTATGTAAACAATATAAAAGTGATGAACAAGGCATCTCAGTTCCATCGGGCTTAATAGAAGCCTTTAGCGAACTACTAGAAGATGAATCTATTGATGAAGCACTTTTAGCTGAAGTGTTAACGCCACCAAGTTTTGAAGAAATAGCAGCGCAACTGCATAGGGTGGACGTAGCTCGCTTAGAACAAATTAGAGATACCTATCGGCAGCAACTGGGACAATTGTTATTTGACAAGCTGTATGGCCGCTACCAGGCTCTTTGGCTGAAAGAAGACCATGCCATGAACGGCGAAGCTTACAAGCGACGAGCATTACGAAATAGATGCTTGTGGTTAATGATGAAAGCCAATGAAAAAGGTGCACTGGAGCTTTGTAAAACGCAGTTTGATTCAGCTAAAACCATGACCGATCAAATAGCATCGTTTAATCTTTTGGTTAATAATGATAACAAAGAAATTAGAGCAACAGCTATAGGCTCTTTTTTCGAGCAGTGGAAGGATGATGAGTTGGTTATTGATAAGTGGTTTGCAGCTCTAGCTTTATCTGAGCACGCTAGCACATTAGATGAAGTTAAAGAACTTATGTCCCATCCATCGTTTAACTTTAGTAACCCAAATAAAATGAGAGCTCTGGTTGGTTCATTTTGTTTTGCAAATCATCGCAACTTCCATGCAGATGATGGCAAAGGTTATGACTTTTTAACTGAAGTCCTGTTGGCTTTAGATAAGATAAACCCTCAAGTTGCAGCACGAATGGCAACCCCTTTTACCAGATGGCAGCGTCTAGATGAAAACAGACAAGCACTTATGAAAACACAACTTAAGTTTTTATCTAACAAACAGTTATCAAAGGATTTACGTGAGCTGGTGAATAAAAGTCTTAGCTAATCATCTTTAGTGATATGGAGCTCAATGTCATGCCGATAAAAAATGAGTTACATAGATTTGCTGTGATGGGGCACCCAGTCTCACACAGCTTATCGCCTGTTATTCACCAACATTTTGCCGCACAATTTGGTCACCATATCGACTATAAGAAAATATCGATTGAAGAAGATACATTTGAGCAGCAAGTGAAAGATTTCTTCAATCAGGGTGGACAAGGTCTGAATATTACCCTACCTGCAAAACGCTGGGCATACCAATTATGCCAACAAACCACCCAAAGAGCTCGATTTGCAAAAGCTGTTAACACGTTATGGATGCGTGATGGGTGCTTACATGGCGATAACACTGATGGTTTTGGTTTGGTTAGTGATTTAAAAAAACATCAGGCAATTCATGGGCAGTCTATTTTAATTTTGGGTGCTGGAGGTGCCGTGTCAGGGGTTATCGAGCCGCTTTTGGAAGAAAACCCTCGTGAATTGACAATTGCCAATCGAACAGTAGAAAAGGCATATGATTTACAACGCCAATTTCCACAGGCTAAAGCTTCTTCAATTAAAGATTTAGAAAAAGGTTATAACATCATTGTTCATGCAACCTCGGCAAGTCTTAATAATGATGAGCTTATTTTGCCGGAAGCGATTTGGTCGACACACCCTTTTGCATATGACCTATCTTATCAGTTGAAAGGAAACACGCCTTTTGTAGGGCTTGCTCGTAAAAAAGGGTGTGAAGCAATGGATGGATTAGGTATGCTGATTGAGCAAGCAGCTGAAAGTTATTTCATATGGAAAGGTGTCAGACCAGATACAAAACCCATTCAAAAATTACTCAAAGAAGGCTTTGACAACAGACTCTGACGCCAGCGTATCTTGATAACCAAGATCAATTAATTCTCCGGTGAAAGACCTTTCAAATAACAAAAAGCTTAATAAATCACCCGAGTGGCTCTTTGCACCAAGTGTATTGAGTAATATCCTAAGCACCGCAGGCATAGACTGATAATTGGCTTGGGCAATTGAGGCAATGTCTATGCTGGGACGCATATGTATGGCTTCAATTGGGCGCCAAGGGGAGTAGCGTTTTTTCCACATGGATAGTAAACGAGAGATGTCATTCATGCGATTTAGCATTTCAATGTCTCGGTCTAAGTTATCCAAAAACAGGCCATTTAGCATGTTGCCCAGAACCCTAGCAAACCCGATATCGCCATTTTTTAATGTTTGCTCTTCTTTAAAAACGGGTAATTGGCGAGTTCCTATAATCATTACCTTTTCAGCTTGGAACTTAACGGCTCCCCTAAGTGGAGATACAAGCCCCATGCTCCCGTCGCCAAAGTGTAACCCATTAATTTTTACAGCTGGAAAGAACAAAGGTAACGCACTAGACGCAAGTATATGTTGCATATCCATCTCAACGCGCTCACTAACATGTCTTGGGTAGTGCCAATCTTCAAATTGATTATCAGCATGTTGATAAAAAGATACAGTTTGTTGCGATTCATAACAGTTACTAATGACTTCCATTGTTTCTAGTAGGTCACTGTTTACTTGCGTATTTATCAGTGAGAAGTCAATATTTGAAGATATAAATTCATGTAAAGGCTCAGTGTTTAATAGATGTCCGGTCTTACGTTGCTTAATGATTAAATGGCTGATATTCCTAAAAACGGACTTCCCTAACTCGTAATTAGAGGTATTAAAAATATTATCGCAATGAATCTTGCGCCAGAGCGTATCAAGCTTATCGACTGCTAGTGGAAAGTCATCTGCATGCTGTACAAGCATGGATGCATTGAGGCTACCAATGCTGACACCAGTTACTATGTTAAAAGGCAGTGTTTTGCATTGGAGGATTTCTGCTATGGCTTTTAAAACACCAGCTTGATAAGCCCCTCTTGCTCCTCCGCCAGCTAAATATAATGCTTTTTTTGCCATGGTTTGTCTTCGGTAAGTATTAAGTCATGATGATAAAATATATGAATTGTGGGTTGGATGGCAAGTTTTAACGTTTTTTAATTAGATTAGTCAGTTAGCCCATATAAAGTTAATTGGAATAAAGTGATTGTTCATGTTTTCTTAAGCTTTATTTGGTATGTTGTATAATATAAATCCAAAATGGAATTCTAATTATGTTAGATACTAACCTGACTTTAGATAGCCTAAATGAATATCATCAATCATTATCTAAACAAGAAAAAGAAACGATTACAACGTTGCATCAACATGTATTCAATGGTTCAGACCTGAATAATACTAATGCCGCTAGCTTTGTGACCCATGATATTATTTCGAGTATTGTAGAGTACTCAGCTGAGGTAGCCGTCATAGTGAAAAGCGTTGCCGATACTGGGGAAAGCGTAGCGGATCTTGTTGACCCTCAAACTGGTGAGCATCATCATTCTCACCTCTCGCACCAGTTTCACACTGTTGGGTTTATCGTTTCAATATTTAACTTTCTTCGCTACCCATTTGAATATGCGTATGGATGGATGACAGGTAAGCCTGTCAAGAATACCTTATCTAAAAATGCTAGTTGGTTTCAAGCAGGTGTAATGCTGGTGCTTGCAATAACATCAACTCTTTTTCCGGCATTTGCAGTTGCACTTGGGTTTGCTGCTACGTTTATAGGCTTAGGTGGGGCGGCATTGAGTTTAGCTAATGTATACATGGAGCGCTATAGGCTTCAAGACGTAATTGATGATACACAAGAAAAGATAAAAAAAATCGAGTTGCTTGAAGGTGTATTTAAAGAAAAAGCTATCGAGAAATACCAAGAATTGAATCAAGCACTCGAGAGTAAAGACCAGACTAAAATTAGTGCGTTACTTGTTGATATAAAAAGATTTAACACAGCGTTAGAGAATAACAAAGCCAGCCTAGAAGCTTTAAAGCAAGATAAGTCAAACGCTGAACTTGAACTAAGCCAAAACGGCCAGATGGCTGTCATTGATAGATCTTTCGGGATAGCAGCATCATGTGTGGCTATTGTTGGATTGACGTTCTTGTTTATTAATCCACCAGTTGCATTAGTTATTTTAGCAGCGGTGACCGTTACGGCATTTGTTTATACTGCGGGGCGTGTATTAACACCAATCTTTAAAGGGCTTTACAGATGGTCTTCTAGCAAGCTTAATCAAGAATCTGTTGAGCTTGCTGAGAAAGAGGTTAACCCAGATATGGCGCCTGATGATTTAAATGGTTATTCAAACAACAAAGACAAGTTTGATGACAATAGCACCAAGGAGATTATGCAAGACCTTTCAGCCAATAAAACACGGCCTATCTCTACTGTAATTCAGAGCAGTAACACACTGCCTCCTCACTCAGAAGCAACGGTTAAAGATGTACAACAGGAAGGGGAAAATGTATCCGAGGACGAAGTTCAAGACTTGGGGTCATTACAGCTTTAAATATATCTTAAGGACATGATTATTTATTGATTACGCCCTTGCTATCTCTTGAAAATCCAGATAATTTGAAAGATACCTCAATTAAAAAGGACATGGATGCGCGCATTATTTCGTGACCAACCACGTGCGTTTTACATGATTTTTCTGCTTGAAATGTGGGAGCGTTTTGGTTTTTACACAGTTCAAGGTATTCTGACGCTCTACTTCATTCGTTTTTTAGGCTTCGATCATAAAACAGCCTTTTACACCTTCGGCGCTTTTTCAGCTTTAGTATATGGAATGGTAGCTATTGGTGGCTTTCTTGGTGATAAAGTTCTTGGTACGAAACGCACCATTGTCATTGGCCTAGTTACGCTTTGTCTTGGATACTTGGCACTGGCCATTACCACCAAGGAATACGTATTTCTTGCACTCGGGCTAATATGTGTCGGCAACGGCTTATTCAAGGCCAATCCATCTAACTTGCTGGCTAAGTGTTATGAAGACGGTGATCATCGTTTGCATGGAGGTTTTACACTTTATTACATGGCTGTAAACCTTGGTTCAACTGTCGCATTAATAGCAGGCCCTACTATCTCAGCTAAATATGGATATCCCTATGCTTATTTGTTGAGTGCCATTGGGTTGCTGATTGGGCTTATAAATTATGCCTTCCAAAGGCATCATATAGCATCTATTGACACACCGGCTGATAAGAGGCCTATTGCATTGTGGCACTGGAACATTATTATCATAGGCATTCTCTTTGCAACCAAGGCATCTGCTTATTTGCTTCAGCATGTGATGATAGCCAAAAATATCCTTTGGGTTGTTATTGCTATGGTCCTGGTGACTTATTTTGTCTATATGAGTAAGGAAAAAAAATCTTCTGTTTTAAAAATGATATTAGCGCTTATTTTGATGTTTGAAGCCGTAATATTTTTTGTACTTTACCAACAAATGCCAACCTCCATTAATCTTTTTGCTATAAATAATGTCTATCCAAGTTTGTTTGGTATATCCATCGATCCGCAGAGCTTTCAGGCTTTGAATCCACTATGGATAATCGTGATGAGCCCATTGATGGCAATGCTTTATGAAAAGCTTTATAAAAAGGGAGTTGATTTTCCTATGCCCTATAAATTTGCTTCAGGCATGACGCTTTGTGGCATCAGTTTCCTCATTTTGTATTTGCCACGGTTTTTCCATACGGATTTAGGGATTGTTTCCTCTTGGTGGTTAATTGCGAGTTATTTCTTTCAAAGCATTGGTGAATTGATGGTATCAGCACTTGGAGTTGCTATGGTTGCAGAGCTTGTTCCTGTTCATATTACAGGATTTGTGATGGGCATGTTTTTCTTAACACCTGCCATAGCAGCATTTATAGGAGCTTATGTAGCATCACTTACAGCACTTCCAGAAACTATTGTACCAGGGGTTCAATCTCTTAATATTTATACCCATGTTTTTTTGTGGATAGGTGTAGTTATCATGGGCGTCTCACTTGTCATGTGGGTGGCCTCTCCATTCCTTGCCCGTATGATGGGTAAAAAACATAAATCATCTGCTTCAATGCTTTAAAATGATACTTTAAGGTTCTCTTAATCTTCATTGCTTATAATGCCTGCTCTAGAAAGTCTTTAAGGCATTGAGTATGACAACAGTTGTTTTAAGTGATGGGTCAAAGGCGTTAATTGAGAAGCTTGAGCAGCATTTTCCAGAACGCACTTTTTCTACTAAACATAGTGAGGTTGACCGAGCTGAGCTAGTGAATTGGCTTGACCAATCGTTTGATTGTGACAAAGAACATTTGCTGAAGTTGGAGTCGTTAAGAGCTAAGCTTTTAAAAGACTTAAGACAATCTAATGAAAGTAAAGCGTCTATCATTATCCCCACACAACCGCATACCTCATGGTATAAAAAAGCTCAATTTATATGGCTTGCTGTAGCGGGTACCCTCTTGGCCATTTGCGAGGGGTTTGATGGCATGGCCTCTATGATGGGATTGCTTCCCGCAGTGTCCCCTGTAGCACTATTTGTTGGCGGTCTTGTTTTTTCTGCTATGTCTATTGCTGTTTTCTATGGGTTTGATTTGGTTGCGATTTCCGATAACTTAGGGGTTAGCTTTAATGGTGTTCCTAAGCTACTTGATGTTGTGCTTGAGCAAACTAGAGAAATCAAACGATTACAAAAACATATCGAAGCTACCTTTCATAAGGTTGACTCAATCGAAGAAATTAAGTCACTAAAGAAATTAACGACTATGCTGAAAAATCGTCTAGATGCATTAGATAAGACAAGAAATGAATATAATCAGGCATTAAATGAGCCCAAATTGAAAGGGTTGAAGGTAACAGCTGCCCTATTTACCGGTGCATTGTTTTTTAGTGGTGGCTTTTTCACAGGGCAAGCGATGGCAGTAACTATGGCAGGTATTATGGGTGCTACTGCTTCAATTACAGCCGCACCTGTTATTGCATTAAGTTGCCTTATGGGCTTAGCGGCCTTTAGCATTTATTGGTATTTAGAGCGGCCAGGGTTTGAAAATTTAGTTGGGCAATGGTTTGGTTTAGACCAAAATAAAATTGATGAGTTTGCTGGCATTGAAAGCGTTTCAAAAAGATATCAACAGTTAGAAGGGTTGCAACAAAAAATTGATGAGCGGCTCGACCTGATTTCTAGAAGAGTAATGGATAGAGCAATGAGAAAGACACGGATTGAAGAAGTACAAAATCCAGTTTTCGGAAGTAATACTCAGCATTCTGCTTCAAATCAAACACGTTATAGTCTATTTAAACGCTCTGCATCAGAATCAGATTTAGTAAGCTACTCCAGAGAAGCTGAATTAAAACAGATGCAACTAAATATTTAGTGTACGCTTCACAAAAGGGATGGTGATTTTTCGTTGTGCAACGAGCGAGGCCTCGTCAAGTTGGTTTAAAAGTATTTGTAGGTCATGCATGTTTCTAGCACAACGGCTCAAGAGAAACTGAACAACACTTGCCGGCAGGCTAAAACCTCTCTTGATAGCTAGTGCTTGTAAGGTAGATACTTTATCATCTTCTTCAAGCTCATGAAGCTGCATCACTAGCCCCCAAGACAGACGAGATTTTAAATCGGGTAGCATAATAGGACAATGTATTGGCGGCTGATGACCGCTTATGATTAAAGTCGATTGGCCATTATCACGAACGCGGTTAT
>Ga0233426_10003647_pt1 | contig 12016 bp, 13 predicted proteins | sample SI_118_April2016_6_FD_179875 | JGI IMG/M metagenome (GOLD analysis project Ga0233426, IMG submission 179875) | Seawater microbial communities from Saanich Inlet, British Columbia, Canada - SI_118_April2016_10_MG | ecosystem: Environmental > Aquatic > Marine > Inlet | place: Canada: British... | reverse complement strand
GTTTGTTAATTGTAATTGCACCGTTACCAGCTTTCATGAACACACGAGCAGTTGAGCTCTTGCGACGACCAGTACCGTAATATTGATTATCAGCCATTGCTTAAAGCTCCAAAAGTTGTGGTTGTTGTGCTGTATGCTTATGTTCAGTACCCGCATAAACTTTAAGTTTACGGAACATTTCACGACCTAAAGGACCTTTAGGTAACATACCTTTTACTGCAAGTTCAATTACACGTTCTGGCGCTTTTTCAATTAGCTTTTCAAAGCTAATTTGCTTCAAACCACCAACATACTCAGTATGTGTGTAGTAAATTTTGCCTTTAGCTTTATTACCAGTAACTCTTACTTTCTCAGCGTTGATAACAACGATGTAATCGCCTGTATCACAATGAGGAGTGTATTCTGGCTTATGCTTACCGCGTAAACGGCTTGCGATTTCGGTAGCGATACGACCAAGAGTTTTATTCTCAGCGTCCACTAATAACCATTCGCGTTGTACGCTTTCTGGTTTTGCTACAAAAGTTTTCATTTAAAAAACCCAATATTAAAATGTTACTAAAAAACAATCTTATGATTGTCAGTTAAAGACCACGCCATTACCCCTTCGAGTATCGAGTCTGTCGTCTAGTATCTTGGGGATATTAGACATTTGTAACGTCAGGGAGCGCGCATTATACAGAAGCCGATAGCATAAATCACGTATATTTTTTAATCTTTTTCTAGTTTTTTATTTAAAAATACATTTTGGGTTAAAATAAAGATAACTTTACGGTAAATGCTCTGATGCTAAGTAATCATGGGATTGCATTTCTTGTAAGCGAGATAAACAACGCTTAAATTCAAATTCTAAGCCCCCATGACTATATAAATCCTCCATGGAAACTTGTGCTGAAATAATTAATTTTACGTTTCGTTCGTAAAATTCATCCACCATAGCAATAAAACGACGAGTCGCATCATCACGCTCAACATGCATTTGACTGACATTTGCCACTAATACCGTATGATATAAACGACTTATTTCCATATAATCATTTTGACTACGCGCAGACTCACACAGCTCTGAAAATTCAAAATGAACAACACCATCAGACTCTTTAACTGTAGATAGCTGACGATTATTGATTTCAATAGACTTATTTTTTGTACCAAGCTCTACTGAGAGCTGTTCGAAATAACGATTCAAATTGTCATTGGCTTTTTCGTCAAGTGGAAAGTGAAAAATTTCAGCTTGTTCTAATGTTCGTAAACGATAATCAACCCCGCTATCGACATTAATAACATCACAATGTGCATTGATCAGCTTGATTGCTGGTAAGAATCTTTCACGTTGTAAACCATTTCGATAAAGCTCATCAGGAATAATATTTGACGTCGCAACCAAAGTGACATTATAAGCAAAGAGCTCCTCAAATAGCGTGCCTAGAATCATCGCATCAGTGATGTCTGAAACAAAAAACTCATCAAAACAAATGATACAGGTTTCTTGTGAAAAACGTTTAGCGATAATTTTTAACGGATCAGATTGCCCTGTTAATGACTCAAGTTCTTGATGAACACGATGCATAAAGCGATGAAAATGTACGCGCATTTTATTATTAAAAGGCAAGCAATCATAAAACGTATCTACCAAATAGGTTTTACCTCGACCAACGCCTCCCCAGAAGTAAATCCCTTGTATTTTCTTACTTTCTACTTTTGCTACAACACGCTTCCAACGATTTAATACTTTTTTAAATCCTGTAACTGGTAACGGTTTACTTTGTAAACATTCATATAGACGTTGTAAGTTTTTTACCGCATTTTCTTGAGCAGCATCATATTGAAAATCATCCTGTGTTAAATCTTCTCTATATTTTTCAAGTGGTGAAAGCGTAATCATGAGTAAAATATTATCTATAATTTAGGTTTTTTTTGCTTGATAAATACATATTTGCATACATATTTAGTAATGAGGTAGAAAGTTTACCCGCAAGCAAAAACAAAAGTAGTGTGTTAATCTCTATTTTCACCAATTTTTAACGTGAATACAATTTTCCGCAACAAGATAAAAGGTAAAAAGCTTATGGATATAGTTATTGGAATCATCATTTTTGTTATTGGCGCAGCATTAGGCTTTTTGGCGAGCAGAATGTTATCGGCTTCAAGTCAAGAAAATCAAAAGCTTGCAGAAAAAGTAAACCAAAGTGAGGCATCGTTAGCACAATATAAAGTTGATGTTGCGGAACATTTAGATCATTCAACACAATTATTAGAACAAATGAATAGCACTTGCCAAAAAGCCATGTTACAGATGGAAAAAAGTACAGAGTTATTACAAAAGGCCACTCCAAAAGAAAATGATGCTATGCCATTCTTTTCAAAAGAAACCCAAGAGCAATTAGCACAAACTGTTGCGCTTAGACACAATAAAGAAGAGCGTAAAGGCGATAGAGAAGTCACTGAAGCCCCACTTGACTATTCAGGTGAAGCAAGTGGACTTTTTGCCGATAAGAAACAAACTGTTACAAATAGCAACATTGAAAACTAGGAACTTTGTTCTTAGGTTAAAGTCTTTAATTGAGTATTTATATTTTTTTGTATTATTGTATTTTTGGAGTTTCATTACATATGAATAAAATGTCAGTTTTAATTAGTAGCGCTTTACTTACAACTAGCTTAGCTTTATCGAGTTTACCTGCTTATGCCAACCTTCCATTCGCTGTTGATGGTCAAAAAGTGCCAAGTTTGGCCCCTATGTTGGAAAAAGTGACTCCTGCTGTTGTGCTTATTTCTGTTCGCGGTACACATGAAGTCCAACAACGAAATGTGCCTGACGCTTTCAAATTTTTCTTTGGCAATCCTCGACAACAAAACCCTGCTCGTGAAAGACCCTTTCAAGGGTTAGGTTCTGGCGTAATTATTGATGCAGATAAAGGTTATATTGTTACCAATAATCATGTCATTAAAGAAGCTGATGAAATACAAATTACCCTTAAAGATGGCCGTCAAATTGAAGCGAAGAAAATAGGTGCCGATGAAAGTAGTGACATTGCTTTATTACAAGTTGATTCCAGCAACTTGAAAGAAGTGAACATTGCAGATTCTGACAAGTTAAGAGTGGGTGACTTTGCCGTTGCTATTGGTAGTCCATTTGGTTTAGGGCAAACAGTAACGTCAGGTATTGTTAGCGCATTAGGTAGAAGTGGTTTAAACGCCGATAATTTTGAAGATTTCATTCAAACTGATGCAGCAATTAACAGTGGTAATTCCGGCGGTGCTTTAATTAACTTACGTGGTGAATTAATTGGTATTAATACTGCGATTATAGGACCAAACGGCGGAAACGTAGGTATAGGTTTTGCTATCCCTAGTAATATGGTTAAAAGCTTAGTTGATCAAATAATTGAATTTGGTGAGGTACGTCGTGGTGTACTGGGTGTTTCAGGACGCAGTGTTACTGGTGAGTTTGCTAAAGCAATGGAGCTTGAAGGCGCGCAAGGTGCTTTTGTCGAACAAGTAGTTGAAGACTCTGCGGCACAACTTGCCGGTATTGAAGCTGGAGATGTGATCACCAAAGTAAACGGTAAAAGTATCAAATCATTTAGCGAGTTACGTGGAAAAATTGGCTCAATTGGCGCGGGTAATGAAGTAAAACTGAGCGTAATTAAAGCTAATGGTGACGAGAAAACCTATCCTGTTGTACTAAAAAAAGCAGAAACAGCTAATGTTGAACCTGCCAGTATTCATAGAATGCTTGAGGGAGCTGAATTAGAAAATGATCGTAAAGGATTAGGTGTTACTGTTAAAAGTGTAGAAGCAGAGTCACCAGCAGCATTAATTGGTTTAAAAGAAGGCGATATAATTACTGGCGTGAATAGAAAACGCGTCACCAATATTGCTGAACTTCGTGATTATTTAAAAGACAATAATGGAATTTCCTTGCTTAACTTAGTGCGTGGTAATTCTAATTTATATATCCGCATTAGATAGCACGAATTGACTACTGATAAGTAGTTTGCATTATTAGTAGTCAACCAATAAAAACGACTCGTTTATCGGGTCGTTTTTGATTCTAGCTCACCCATTTTTTAAAAAAAGCTATATCTACTTTTTGGTTCTCAAAAATATATGTTAATGTGCGTTATATTTTTTCCATAATCATTTAATTTTGAAAATAATAAACATAATAAAATACATCTTAAATTCAGCTAGTTACGGTGTAATCATTGCCGTAATGATGCTTTTACTCATACCTGAGTTACGTGAAGGGAATACAGGTTGGTGGAATATATTTCAAGCCAGCGATAAAAATCAGCCTCCTATATCTTTTGCCAAAGCTGTTCAAGCTTCAAGTCCAGCTGTTGTTAATATCTATTCGGAAGAAATTCAAACAAATCCTAATTATGCCCATTCCCAGCGTAAAACTACCCGGTTAGGATCAGGAGTAATTATGGACAGTAATGGCTATTTATTAACAAACTATCATGTGGTGCAAAATTCATCTTTAATCAATGTATTATTGCAAAACGGTCAAGTATTTCATGCTGAGGTTATCGGTTATGACCGTTACACAGATCTCGCTGTATTAAAAGTTGATGCGATTAACTTACCTGTTATGCCCCAAAATATAAATCAACAATCTTTAGCTGGTGATGTAGTTTTAGCCATTGGTAATCCATTTAATTTAGGTCAAACGATTACGCAAGGGATTATAAGCGCTACAGGAAGAAGTGGCTTAAGTAATACCAGTTATTTACAATTTTTACAGATAGATGCCGCAATAAATACTGGAAATTCTGGTGGTGCACTAGTGAACTCTAATGGTGTTCTGGTTGGTATAAATTCGCTAAAATTTAGTGAACTTAACCCTAATGATGATATTCAAGGTATTTCATTTGCCGTACCTTATGAGCTTGCCTATAAAGTCATGCAGAAAATTATAGAGCATGGTCGCGTTATTCGCGGATGGTTAGGTATTGTTTCTAGAAGCTATAACCAAAATGCTAAAGGTTTTACTATTACCGCTGTAGAGCCGAATAGTCCAGCATTTCAGGCAGGGTTAAAGGTAGGCGATATTGTTTATCAAATATCAGATACTACTATCGAAAGTATTACTCAGGCACTCGATATTGTCGCTGAAACCAATCCTGGTACTGAGCTAACCTTTAAAATATATCGAGATCAGCAATCACTTGATATTAAAGTGACCATTCTAGAGAAAAGGCCTATTTAACGCTTTTTACATAAAAAAATACCGTATTCAATTAATACGGTATTTTTTATGATAAGTGATAACCTTCTATCGCTTAACTCGCTTTTATACGTGTAATATTCGCGCCTAAGGCTTGTAATTTATCTTCAATATGTTGATAACCACGATCAATATGATAAATACGATCAACTTGGGTTTCGGTGGTTGCAACAAGTCCGGCAATAACTAAGCTTGCCGAAGCTCTTAAGTCAGTCGCCATAACTTGTGCACCATTTAAACTATTAACACCTTTAGTTATAGCCGTATTACCTTCTAACGTGATATCAGCTCCCATGCGTTGTAACTCTGGAACATGCATAAAACGATTTTCGAAAATAGTTTCGGTAGTGGTTGCTGTACCTTCGGCAATCGCATTTAACGTCACAAATTGCGCTTGCATATCAGTAGGAAAAGCTGGATGAGGTGCTGTACGAATATTCACGGCTGTTGGCTTTTTATTCATTGCCAATTCAATCCAGTTATCTCCGGTAGTTATCTCTGCGCCCGCTTCTTGTAATTTACTCAAAACAGCATCTAATGCGGTTGGATCAGTATTTAAGCACTTAACCTTACCTTGAGTAACAGCAGCAGCAACAAGGAAAGTACCTGTTTCAATACGATCTGGCATTACGCTATATTCACTACCCGTTAATTTCTCAACCCCTTCAATACTTAGAGTATCAGTTCCTGCGCCAGAAACTTTTGCCCCCATCGCATTTAAACAATTTGCTAAATCAACTATTTCAGGTTCACGAGCGGCATTTTCAATAATAGTGACACCTTCAGCTAATGCTGCTGCCATCATTAAATTTTCAGTGCCTGTAACACTCACGGTATCCATGAAAATAGTCGCGCCTTTTAAACGCCCTTGATTACGAGCAACGATATAACCGTTTTCTACCTCAATATCTGCACCCATAAGTTTTAAACCATGAATATGTAAATTAACGGGTCTTGCGCCAATCGCACAACCACCCGGTAATGAAACTTCTGCGTGGCCGAATCTTGCTAAAAGCGGACCTAATACCAGAATAGAAGCTCTCATAGTTTTTACAAGTTCATAAGAAGCTTTATGTTGATCAACATTACCAGCATCAATGATTAACGTATTATCATCAACCCAATGAGCTTTCGCACCTAGTTGAGACAAAAGCTTTATCGTCGTTTCTATATCATTAAGACGAGGTACATTGCTTATTTTTATTGGTGTTTCTGAGAGCAGAGTTGCCATAAGTATTGGTAGTGCAGCATTCTTCGCACCCGAAATAGTTACTTCACCTTGCATTGGCTTACCGCCAATAATTTTAAATGCGTCCAAAGGGATCTTCTTTTTAGTTAACTGATATTAAAGGGGTAAGTTAAACATTTTTTCACGCTTCCAATCTGAAGTCGTAAATGTTTTGATTGTTACAGCATGTATTATGCCTTCATTAATCACTTGTGCAAGCGGAGCATAAACCGTTTGTTGTTTTTTTACGCGACTTAATTCACCCAAAAAGTCGGCTACGGCGATAATGGTACATTGCGAACCATCATATTTTACATGTAGCTCATCTAACGTTAACGCATCGTTAATTAACTTTTCAATTTCTGAAACTTCCACAAAGCTCTCCCAATAAATAAATTATCGAGATTATAACCTCAAACTACCTGGAGTGATATGGTTGAGTTTGGGTAGTGACATATTATTTGATAGGAAGAAACGTATCTACAGCGCTTATTTTTGCTAACTTGATCAATTCTTGAGGGATATTTACGAAATGAATCTCTTGATGTTGTTTCTGTACTTGTTCTAATACTAATAACAACCAAGCTAATCCCGCAGTATCGACTCTAGATACGGCGGATAAATCTAACAAAGTAATTTCTTTTGAAATTAAAAGAGATGCTTTTTTCTCGAAAGCACTATTAACCGTTTTGCGTGTTAAATCACCAACTAATAATAACTGCTCATGTTGTTGTTTTATTTCAATCATTTCAAAACAACCTTATTTAAAGACGATGCTTTTCTGTGCTTTTTCTCTTAGCATTTCAGTAACATGCGACAAACCTTTTTGTCGAATCAAGCTGCTTAATTCTGCTTGTTTACTGTCAAGTAAGCTCACGCCTTCAGCAACCATATCGTAAGCTTTCCATTCTTGAGTTTTTTTACTTTTTCTCACTCTAAATGAAATATCAATAGGCGGTCGTCCTGCTTCAATAACACTCGTATTTACAGCAACCACTCTTTCATCACTAAAATCTTTTGCTGGGGCAAAAGTGACTTCTTGGTTTTTATACAGTGTAAACACTTGTGCGTATGACGTTACCAAGTAATCTCTAAACACAGGAACAAACTCTACACGATCAGTTTTATTAGTTTTTTTAAAGTTGCTACCAATGACTTTAAACGCTGCATATTGGTAGTTAATATAAGGAATTAACTCTTCTCGCACGATATCTTTAAGGATGTCTGGGTTTTTCTGAATAGCACGTTGTTCATTCGCAAAACGTTTAAAGGTAATATCGGCAACCGTTCTAATCATTTTATACGGATCTTTTTTATCAACATCCGAACTACCACCAGCAGGTGATAATGCAACAATGCTCATAATATTACCTTCATGTTCAGATAATTGAGAAGCAACACCGTTTGCCATCGTATTGGCACTAAGAGTAAAACAAACCATTAAAGAAATTATTTTTTTCATAGAATATGTTTTTCCTATATTCATCACTAATCGCCACTCCCTTGACTGAATAAAAATTGTCCTATCAATTCTTCTAAGACTAATGCTGGTTTAGTATCTTCTATATAGTCACCAGCGACCAATGTTTCTACTGATTCATCCATAAAACCAGGTAATAAACCTATGTATTGCTCACCTAATAAGCCCGCCGTTAAAATAGAAACAGAGGTAGCTTCAGAGAAGTTATTATACTCAGCAAAAATATCTAACGTGACCACAGGAGTGTAATCTTCAGCATCTAAACTAATATTACTCACGCGACCTACAACAACACCACCGACTTTAATAGGCGAGCGAACTTTTAAACCACCTATATTGTCAAACTTTGCATAAAGTTGATAAGTGCTTCCACTTCCTGATATTCCGCTATCGGCTACTTTCAGCGATAACATTAGTAAAGCGGCTATGCCTATTGCAGCAAATATACCTACCATTAATTCAACTTTTTTCGACACCATGTCATTCACCACACTCTAAAATAAATACAAACTGCGCTTAATGCTTACACTACTTAGCAAACATTAACGCCGTTAAAATAAAATCTAAACCTAAAACCAATAATGAAGATTGCACTACCGTTGCAGTTGTCGCTCGGCTGATACCTTCTGACGTTGGTTCACAATCGTAACCTTTATAAACCGCTATCCAAGTTACGACAAATGCAAATACGATACTTTTAATTACACCATTTAAAATGTCTTTTTCGAAAGAGACTTGCGCTTGCATCACTGACCAGAAAGTTCCACTATCAACCCCTAACCAATCAACACCAACTAAGTGCGCACCTAAAATACCTACGGCCGAAAATATTGCAGCAAGTAAGGGTAAGGAGATAAACCCAGCCCAAAATCGTGGAGCAATAACACGACGCAACGGATCAACTGCCATCATCTCTAAACTAGATAATTGCTCTGTTGCTTTCATCAAACCAATTTCTGCAGTGAGTGCCGAACCAGCGCGCCCAGCAAATAATAACGCCGCGACAACGGGACCTAATTCACGTAGTAAAGATAAAGCCACCATAGGGCCTAAACTAGCTTCTGCGCCATAGCCGACAAGGATAGTATAACCTTGAAGCGCTAAAACCATCCCGATAAATAAACCAGAGACTAGAACAATAATTAATGATAAAACACCCACTGAATACAGTTGGTTCATCAATAATGGAAAGCCTTTTCTAAAGTTTGGCACATGTAATAATGCGGAACTCAGCATTAAAATAGCTCGTCCTAACGCACTAATACGACCAATAACTTTTCGCCCGAGCAAGACAAACATATTCATCAAACTTGCTCCTTACCTAATAATTCTTCTTGATATGAAGCCGCTTTATAATGAAATGGAACAGGTCCGTCAGCCTCACCTTTAACAAATTGTTGCACTAATAGAGACTGTTGTTGAGCAATTTGCTCTGGTGTTCCGTGACCTATTATTTTTTGTTCAGCGATAATATAAATATAGTCAGCAATACTCATCACTTCAGGCACATCATGTGAAACAACCACAGAAGTAAGTCCTAATGCATTGTTTAGTGAACTAATTAAACGCACAATAACGCCCATTGAAATAGGGTCTTGACCGGCAAATGGTTCATCATACAAAATAAGTTCAGGGTCTAATGCAATCGCTCTTGCTAAAGCTGCACGTCTTGCCATACCACCAGATAACTCACTTGGTTTCAAAAACCTTGCTCCGCGTAAACCAACAGCTTCCAACTTCATCAAGACCATTTTTTCAATAATAGCTTCAGATAGTTGAGAATGTTCACGAATAGGAAATGCCACATTTTCATACACTGACATATCAGTGAATAATGCACCGCTTTGAAAAAGCATGCTCATTCTTTTACGAGATGAGTAGAGTTCATTTCTAGATAACGCAGGAATATCTTTGCCATCAAAATAGATATGACCCGATTCAGGTTTTAATTGACCGCCAATGAGGCGCAATAAAGTGGTTTTTCCAATCCCACTTGGTCCCATGATTGCGGTGACTTTTCCTTTAGGGATCTGCAAACTAATATCATTATAAATGATACGTTCATCCCTTTTAAAAGTCATATTTTTAATATCTACTAAAATATCTGACATAGTGAGTTTTTTAGTGCAATAATCCATATTGTTTCTTAGTTGCGAATTCTACCTGAATCAAGCAAATACTTCACCCGAAATTAACAAATTATTATGTTTATAATTAGTAAGAAAACGTATCTAAACGTAAGAAAGTGTAAGCTCGGTGTGATGCGTTTTAACCTTAATTCGAAAAATTTAGCATTATATTATTTAATGAAAAAGAACCTAGTTGACTGTAGATAATTTCAATTAATTACAATTTGATGAAAAAATAGCTAAAAATTCATATCATCATTGCTTTTTTTGCACTCTTTACTGAAAAATCCTTTTTTTTTCTCCACCAACCAGCGACAATTACCCTTAATGTTTTGGAGTCTTTAATGTTTGTTCAAATTTTAGTTTTGCTTATTTCGTTGGTCACTTTAGTTTGGAGTGCTGATAAGTTCGTTTTTGGTGCCTCATCGCTTGCGCGAAACTTTGGCATTTCCCCAATGATTATCGGTTTAACGATTGTTGCTATGGGATCTTCAGCTCCTGAAATGATGATAGCAGGAACCGCATCTTTACAAGGTAATCCAAACACTGCTATTGGTAATGCCATTGGTTCAAATATTACCAATATTGCATTGGTTTTAGGTATTACCGCTTTATTTCATCCTTTATCAGTTTCATCATCAACCATTAAGCGTGAAATTCCCTTAATATTAGCAATTACTGCTTTAGCTTATTGGATGTTATCTGATAATCATTTTAGTTTTAATGAAGGCTTGATATTAATCATTGGCTTCTTTGTGTATATCATTTCTTTACTATTGATCACCTTAAAACGTTCAAAAAACAATAAGATTAACGATGCAATGATCATTGAAGCTGAATTAGAAGTACCTGAAGCGATTAATACGCCACAGTCATTTTTTTGGTTATCTGTTGGGCTTATCTTATTGCCATTAAGTGCCAGCTTTTTAGTTGATTCCTCTGTTTTTATTGCCAAAGCTTTTGGGATTAGCGATCTGGTTATTGGTTTGACTGTAATCGCCATTGGGACAAGCTTACCAGAACTAGCTGCCAGCATTATGAGTATTATAAAAAAAGAAGATGACTTAGCTCTAGGTAACATCATTGGTTCTAACATATTTAATATTCTCGCCGTTTTATCTTTAGCAGGATTAATTGCACCAGGTGAAATAGATAAAGATGCCTCAGTGAGAGACGCCCCATTTATGTTAGGTGTCACTTTATTACTCTTCATCCTTTGTTTTAGTCGATTTTCAGGAAACTTTAGAATTACTCGTTTTAAAGGTGTTTTACTATTATTTACTTTTTTCGCTTATCAAATGCTACTCTTTAGCCAATTGAAAAGTTAACTTAACTCTACTAAAAGTTTTATGATGAACTTCAAACAACTCGCAAAACAAGTGATTGATATAGAACAGCAAGCAATTGCTGAGCTTGAGCAATTTATCGACAATGGTTTTGAGCTTGCTTGTCAGTTAATGTTTAACTGTCAAGGACGTGTCATTGTGATTGGAATGGGTAAATCTGGCCATATCGGTGGTAAAATTGCTGCCACATTTGCAAGCACGGGTACACCTGCTTTTTTTGTTCACCCAGGCGAAGCGAGCCATGGTGATTTAGGCATGATCACCTCGAATGATGTTGTATTAACGATTTCAAATTCAGGAGAGACCGGCGAAGTTTTAGCGATAATTCCCGTGATAAAAAGAATCGGCGCCAAGCTTATCGCTATGACAAGCAACCCTGATTCAACATTAGCAAAATTGAGTGATACCCATGTATGTATTAAAGTATCACAAGAAGCTTGCCCTTTAGGTTTAGCGCCGACATCGAGTACCACTGCCACGTTAGTGATGGGCGATGCATTAGCCGTAGCATTATTAAACGCTAAAGATTTTACCGCGAATGATTTTGCACTTTCTCACCCCGGTGGAAGTTTAGGTAAACGATTACTTTTACGTCTTCAA
>Ga0233426_10003646_pt1 | contig 12016 bp, 8 predicted proteins | sample SI_118_April2016_6_FD_179875 | JGI IMG/M metagenome (GOLD analysis project Ga0233426, IMG submission 179875) | Seawater microbial communities from Saanich Inlet, British Columbia, Canada - SI_118_April2016_10_MG | ecosystem: Environmental > Aquatic > Marine > Inlet | place: Canada: British... | reverse complement strand
AACCAATAGGTCCTTGCTCTCCTGCCTGACCCTGAATTCCTTGCAGCCCTTGAGCACCATCAGCCCCGTCAATTCCAGGAAAACCATTTAATCCTTGCTCGCCTTGTGGGCCAGTTAATCCGATTGAACCCTGAGCACCAACTTCTCCTTGTTCACCAGTTAAACCAATAGGTCCTTGGGCTCCTACTTCACCTTGAATTCCTTGCAATCCTTGTATACCATCAGCCCCATCAATTCCAGGAAAACCATTTAATCCTTGCTCGCCTTGTGGGCCAGTTAATCCGATTGAACCCTGAGCACCAACTTCTCCTTGTTCACCAGTTAAACCAATAGGTCCTTGGGCTCCTACTTCACCTTGAATTCCTTGCAATCCTTGTATACCATCAGCCCCATCAATTCCAGGAAAACCAATTAATCCTTGCTCGCCTTGTGGGCCAGTTAATCCGATTGAACCCTGAGCACCAACTTCTCCTTGTTCACCAGTTAAACCAATAGGTCCTTGGGCTCCTACTTCACCTTGAATTCCTTGCAGTCCTTGAGCACCATCAGCCCCGTCAATTCCAGGAAAACCATTTAATCCTTGCTCGCCTTGTGGGCCAGTTAATCCGATTGAACCCTGAGCACCAACTTCTCCTTGTTCACCAGTTAAACCAATAGGTCCTTGGGCTCCTACTTCACCTTGAATTCCTTGCAATCCTTGAGCGCCATCAGCACCGTCAATTCCAGGGAAACCATTTAATCCTTGCTCGCCTTGTGGACCAGTTAATCCGATTGAACCCTGCGCCCCAACTTCTCCTTGTGCTCCAGTTTCTCCTTGAACACCTTGAGTACCATTAAGTCCATCTACTCCATCCTCACCATCTTGTCCATTAATTCCTGGAAAACCTGGTAATCCTTGCTCCCCTGTTTCTCCTTGAATACCTTGAATTCCTTGTTGTCCAGTTAAACCAATAGGCCCTTGGGCACCATCATTTCCATTTGTTCCGTTTGTTCCATCTTGACCATCAGCACCGTCTAATCCATTAGTTCCTGGTAAACCTTGAGCACCAGTATCTCCTTGAATACCTTGTTCTCCTTGCTCACCCTGAGGACCAACTGACCCTGCATCAGTATTGCCTGCATTTAGAGCATACAATGCGTAAGGCACGCTTCTTAATTGTGAAGTACCCATTACTATAAAAGTGTCGTCAATATCAAAATCTATTTCTACTTGTAAAAAGTAAGTATGATTAGCCCAGTCAATATCTTCAAAATTACCTGAAGAAACATTACCTTCTCCAATAAACAGATTTACCAATCCGATTGCAGAAGTCGTTACAACATGTTTTTCTTGATAAACCATTAAACCTTGAGGCTCATCTTCTAAAATTGAAAGTCGTAAAACAACTTCTTGGTTAGCCATAATATTAAAGCCAGCATCTCTTATTACGGTTTGGTAAGAAAAAGATTGAGGAGGAGATTGAGCTAGTAAAGATGTGCTCATTAAAAGAGCAAAAAGCAAAGAATAAAATTTTGTCATTATCTTGTTTTGTTAAGGAAACCAAATATAAAAAAAACTAGAGAAATTAATTAAAAAATAAATTTCTTATATATTAGTCATCTCTTAACTAGTGATTATTTATGCGAATTTTATATCCTTTTTTAGTTTTTATTTTTTTCTTTAACTATTGCAACGCTCAATACAATGTAATTGGAAATACTTCTCAAGAAAACGGTATTGATAACGGCTTTATCATTACACCAGATCAATCTTCTTTAAAAGGTGCTTTTTGGTACCAAAACCAAATTGACTTAAACGAAAATTTCGAATTAGTAGCCAACATAAGCTTTGGTTGCGACACTACAACTACAACTGGAGGAGACGGAATTGCCTTTGTTATTCATAACGGAGGATCAAACCAAACTACAGCTCCTTATGCTGGAGGAGAGTTAGGTTACGGAAGTTTAGACCCTACTATTTCTATAAATCCTTCTTTAGCAATTCAGTTCGACACATATACCGATAACCCTATTGACTACCCTAGTATCAACGATCCATTATTCGACCACATAGGTTTAATGAAAAACGGAAGTATAGAGCATAATTCTAGTCAAGATATTTTAACTGTTCCATTCGGAAGCAATGCCATAGACGTAGAGAACTGCGATCTGTATTCTAACCAACAAATAACCATTCGTTGGAATGCTATTGACACTATTTTACAATTGTTTTATTGCAATGGTATAGACAACACAGACACCATTATCGATATTCAATACGACATAAAAAACGAAATATTTGCTGGCAACAGTTTATCCTATTTAGGTTTCACAGGAAGTACTGGTTCGGCAAAAAACCTTCAAAAAGTAGCTATCACTTATTTCGATAAAGAACCTATACTTACAGATACAGTGCTTTGTTCTAATCAGGCTTTGGAATACGACCTCTCTTACTTAACAAACTACTCTTTTGAATGGCAAGACGACAATGGTAATGTCTTATCTTCTCAACCAACTTTTTCTGTTGTAAACAATAACCCTAGCACTTATAAGATCACAATAACCAACAACTGCACAGGTTTTAGCTATAGCCAAGATTTTACGGTTACACCAACTAATGTTGAACTAGTAGAAGATTTAAGTTTTCATTCCGATATTTATTGCCAGAACCTTAGTAACGGACAAGTAGGGTTATCCTATTCCAACCCGAATGCGGGAACTTTATATTATTTGAATGGAAACCCTCAGTCCTCTCCTGTTTTTAGCAATTTAGCTCCAGATTCTTATTGGTTTTCTGTGGTAGACGAGTCCAACTGTTCCGACTCTATTTTAATAAACGTTATTGCTGACTACCAAAATATTAACCCAACTTATACTCTAGAAAATCAAGTAAGCTTATGCGTTGATGGCGGAATAGCTCCCTATCAAATTAGCTACAATAACACCCTTATTGAAAACATTGATAGTTGTACTATTCTAGACATTTGTTTCGGAAACTTCACAATACTAATTGAAGATTCTTTAATGTGTCAGGATTCTATCCTTATTGAAATTGAAGAATTACAAGCCTATATAGACAACTCACAAATAGTAGTTGATCAAGCCAATTACCCTGTCTATTTTCAATGGTTTCTAAACGGAGATATTGTAGATGGTGAAAACGATTCTATTTTCTCATCGGGCTTATGCCCTGGCACTTATGATTGTATTGTTGAAGACGGAATAGGCTGTTCTAAAAGCTATTCCGTTACTATTGACCCAATTGAAAGTAATATAGATAAAAATATAGATTGTAACGACCAAGAATTTAATAGCATAGAAACCAATGTAAGTGGCGGTACTGCTCCTTATAACTATAACTGGAGTAATGGGGAAACATCAAGTCAGTTAAACAATTTAAGTCCGGACATTTACTACGTAACCATTACAGACGATAACAATTGTTCCATAAGCGATGAAATAATTATTCCTATTCTGACAGATAGTTGCTTGTACAATGCCTTTTCTCCAAACGGAGATGGAATAAACGACGAGTGGAAAGTAAATTCTTCTTTTATATATCCGGATTCGGATGTAACGATCTATAATAGATGGGGAAATAAAGTATTTGAATCTAAGTCCGATGATTTTGTTTTTAAAGGACTAAATAAAAATGGAAACGAACTTGTTGAAGGAACCTATTTTTATGTGGTTCGTCTAAAAAACGATGAAAAGCCTATAAAGGGAACAATCAGTTTATTCCGATAAATTATTTATTGCTGTTACATTCTGGGAATTGACTGAAAAAAATGCTCCTAATCCGTTTTCTACATTAGAAAAAACAGGAGTTACTTCTCCACCAAAGATACCAGCTGGGCCTCTTTCTACTTGAGAATTTCTAGATTTATAATAGCTGAAAGCCTCGCTACTCAATTCCGTAAATTGAAAATAAATAGAATCGCTTTCTTCTGCAAATAAATCATCTACGATTTCGATACTTATTTGCTTTTGTGATCCGTTAAAAATAGCATCATCAAAAAATACTTTTCTTCCATAAAATGAAAATCCATCAAAAGGAATACTTGATGGAAAAGACAAGTCATTAGAGGCAAATTCTAATCTATCTGTAAAAGTAAATACTTCTCCTTCAAACTCCTTTGTAAATCGAGCCATTAATTTTAATTCGTAAAAGTTTTGTTTCGACAGCTCATCATTAAAATTAAACTTAATTTCTTTAGGATTGTTAGACTGTAAAAGTTCGATCTCTACTCCATTAGGAATAGTGGTAGAAGCATTTACCGAAGGATACATAGGATGGCTAGCTTCTAACCTATAGCTTTTATTAGGATTGGCAATAACATCGGACTTGTAATAATAAACCAATACCGAATCGATTGTTCTGTCATCACTACTATAAAAAGAATAATAATTAGGGTCGCTTAAATCAGCATAAAGACTGTCTACAAACTGATTGTCTTCAAAAAGCAAAACAGTCGCATCATCAATATTAGAAGGAACCATATTTCCGAATGCATCTAAAGAATGAGAGACAAATACCTTAATGTCAGAATCGGATCTGAGTGAAGAGTTAAGCACCAATACTGGGTCGAGCACAGGAACATCCAAATCAATAACAGTTTCTAAGTCACTACAAGAGTAAAGCAAAATAGCAGACAGAATTATAATAAATAAATTTTTCATAATTTAAAATTGAATACGATAAGAAATAGAAGGAATAATAGGGAATAAAGAAACTTGCTTGGCAACTCTAAGATCATCTTCTGTAGTTAGGTAAGCAAAGAATGGATTATTCCTGTTATATACATTATATGCTCCGAAAGAAACCGTACGATTGTATCTTTTCTTCTTTTTGGTATGACTAAAGCCAACATCGAGTCTGTGATTTGGAGGCAAACGAGTAGAATTTCTATCTCCGTAAGATTCCAAAGTATTTATATTGTTATTTCCCGGATTATCAAAATAAACAGCTTGAGGAAAAGTGATAGCGTTTCCTGTTCCGTACACCCAAGTAGCCGATACATCCCAGCTTTTGGTCAGCTCATGAGAAACAACAAAAGAAAAATCGTGCCTTCTATCGTATTTATAAGGAAACCACTCTCCGAAGTTTATATTTTCAAACTTTCGATTGGACCACGAAAGAGTGTAACCAATCCAACCAGTTGTTTTTCCTTTATTTTTCTGAATGAAAAGCTCCATTCCGTATGACTCACCTAAACCATTGGTTTCTACAGCATTAACCCAGCTCTCAGTATTTTGGAGATTAGAATATCCTGCTTTGTACGAAATAAGGTTATCTAATTTCTTGTAGTATCCTTCTAAAGACACTTCGTAGGTTCCGTCTTTTAAGACCGTATTTACGCTAGCTGCAATCTGAGAAGATGATTGTGAAGGAACACTATCAATAGCAGGCACCCATATATCACTAGGAAGCCCTACAGACGAATTAGAAAGCAAATGTATATTCTGGTTCATTTCAGCATAAGAAAGCTTAAAAGACCAATCCTTGTTCAATAAATAACGAGCAGAAATACGGGGTTGGAAACTCAAGTTAGTTTTGTCGCTAATTTTGTCGAACAAACCAACATTGGTTTCGCTAGAAAGGTTAGCTAAAGAATAATAGCCCAAATGAACACCTATATTGGCTCTTAGCCTATCGCTAAATCTTATATTATCTTCCACATAAAAAAACATTTCATGGGCATTAATATTAGGAGAGAAATTGAAGGTAGTGTCGAGACTTAAATTAGAAATACTGTCGCTAGATGTTATATCAAAATTTAGTTTGGTTTCTCCAGGAAAAAAGTAATGATAGGTATAAGAAGTACCAAATTTTATTTCGTGATTAGGGTTTGGCAAATAATCGAAATCTATTCTTGCTCCGAAATCTTCAATTCCATTGGTATAATTAAATGAAATGTCTGAGTTTTCTGTGATGCCATCAAAATTTTGAGTTGCAGCAATTCCGAAATTAGTATCGAACGAATAATTGCTATAGGTAAGGGTTGTATTGCTAAATAGCTTGTTATTAAACAAGTGATTCCATCTGGCTGTAGAAGTTAAGTTTCCGTAACCTAAACCAAAATTAAGATTGCTGGTAGCATCGGCTTCTTCATCTTCTATAAAGTTAACTGAGAAGATGTCGTCTCCTGCATAAGCGCTTAAAAAGATTCTATCGGTTTCCGAAATCTTGTGGTTTATTTTGGCATTTAAGTCGTAAAAATATAAACTCAAATCGGTCGATGCAGGTAAAAATGGCTTAACGATAAGATCGGCATACGTACGTCTACCCGATATTATAAAGGAAGTTTTGTCTTTTATAATTGGGCCTTCTAAAGTTAGCTTGGAAGAAACCAATCCAAGGGTTGCATCACCTTTAAATTCTTTATCGTTCCCTTCTTTCATATCAATCTGCAAAACCGAAGAAAGACGGCCTCCAAAACGAGCAGGAAATCCTCCTTTAATAAGACGAACAGATTTAATAGCATCGGCATTAAAAACCGAAAACAATCCTCCTAAGTGAGAAGCATTATAAACCGGAACACCATCCAGTAAAATTAGATTTTGATCTGGGCCTCCTCCCCTAACATAAAATCCGGAAGACCCTTCGCTAGACTGTACACCAGGAAGCAACTGAATAGCTTTAAGAATATCAACTTCTCCTAACAAAGCAGGTATTTTTTTAATCTGTTTTATAGGAATATTTATGGTAGATGTTTGGGTTTGCTGAACCACATTTTTTTCACTCGAAACAATTACTTCATTTATAAGGGTAGAAGAAGGTTTAAACTGGACATTCTTTTTTACGTCCTTATCAAAATTAATTTCTACAACTTCGACATCGTAACCCAAAAAAGAATAGGTAATCTGATAAGTTCCCTCTGGTAAAGTAAGGCTGTAAAAACCATAGGTATTTGCGCTAGTTCCTAATCCTAATTCTTTACAGAAAATATTGGCTCCTACAACAGTTTCTCCGTTTGAAGCATCGGAGATAAAACCGCTTACCGTATATTTTTGAGCACTTGCACTAAGTGCAAAAAAAAGGATGAAAAAGATAAGGTTATTAAACTTCATATAATTGAATTCGAATGTACAGCAAATTTAAACGAATTTAATTTACGATTATTTCAACACCTAAAAATATTCTTTGATAGTTGATATAAACTTAGTAAATCCTTATCTTGCGTACCTATTAGAAAAATCGAATGACCAACACCTTTACACTACGTCAGCTAGATAGAATTATAGAAATGGCTTGGGAAGACAGAACCCCTTTCGAAGCTATACTTTATCAATTCGGACTTCCAGAAAAAGAGGTTATTAAAATAATGAGAAACGAACTCAAAGAAAAGAGCTTTAAACTTTGGAGAAAAAGAGTAAATAGTGGACCTAGCCAGAAACACGAAATGAAAAGAGATCAGGACATTACTAGATTTAAATGTTCGAGGCAAAAATCTATTTCAAGCAACAAGATTAGTAAAAGATAAACGAGCTCTTTTGTTTTAATAACTTTTGCATTCATTTTTTTCAAATAGTTCTTAGACTTCAACTTATACCTTATATTTGGTTTTTAACCATCTATGGACACACAACTATTACTTACCCTTATATTATTAATAATTGAGCTTGTTGCTTTCGCTTGGCTAATTAACGACATGAATAAGTCCAAAAAAAAGCAAAACAAAATTATTGAACTTGAAAACCAAATTCTTCAACTAGAAGAATCGATTATGGATCAGGAAAAAAATATTATTGATGAGATAAAAGAGCTCAAAATAATAGTAGAAAAAATAAACTTGAAATAATCTAGATCTTAGACGTTCCTTTTTATAACAGACACCATTTTCCTATCGCTTGTTCCTCCCCACTGGTCTTTAATTTCTCCATTATCGTAAAGAAAGAAAAATGGAAAATAAGGCAATTTTACATTTTCTGGTAATTCGGTATCCATTACCGTTCTGAAACCAAGAGAATGTTCTTCCGCAATTTTTTTAGCAGTCGGTTCGAACATTGTGCAAGGGTTACATCCCTCTTGTTTTATCATTACTATATCCATAATTGTCCTATTTATTTATGAGGTACAAATTTAATCATAAATTTTGGGAACAATAACAGCAACTTATTGGTTTTCAATAAAATATAAAATAGTTTTAATATCAGTAGTGAATTTACTAAAAATTCAAGGTTTTTTTTAATACTTTTACAAGACTTAAAACCTTATAGCCATGATATCCCACTCTACATAGTATATCCTGTTTATTGGCTTTTTGTGTATCACAAAGAAGCTAAGCCTATGTTTAATTTTTAAGGCAAAAGGATAAACTCAAAGAGAAACCACATGAAAAAACTAGTACTCTTTAAAGCAAGTAAAATGAAAATCATTATTATTTGTTATCTATGTTCGATAGTAATGGTATCCTTTATACTTACATTATTTACAGATTACGGATATGGAAACGAATTCTCATTCATAGCTTTTATAATGTTTATTTTAATGCTTCTTCAATACCGTACCCTAAAGAAATCTTTCTTTCATTTTAACAAAAAAGTTATGGCTTGGAAACTGCCATCAATGAAAGAAACATATTGTATCTATTTAAAAGACCAACCATTAGAAATTAGTAAAGAATGGGACGGTATTAAATTAAAAAATGGTGAGGATAAAATCAAGATATCATCAGACGGATTACATCAAAATGATATAAATTATATCTACCAAAGCCTGAAAGAATATTATTCTTAATAAACTCCATAAAAACCAACCTTAAAAAAAAACAATGAACGAAATTATTATGTACGGTGCGGACTGGTGTCCTGATTGCAGAAGAGCAAAAGCTTTTCTAAACGAAAATAACATTCCTTTCAAACTAGTCGATGTAGATTTAGACAAAGAGGCAACCACAAAAGTAGAAGCAATAAACAACGGAAAACGAATTATTCCTACCCTAATTATTAATAATAAATCTTTCACTAATCCAGATAATCACATACTAGCTAACATACTAGGCATAAATGAAATAGGTAAAGTACAATTGTTTGGTGCTGACTGGTGCCCTGATTGTAGAAGAGCAAAAAGCTTTTTGCAAGACAACGGCATAAACTTCGAGTTTATCGATGTAGACCTGCACACTTGGGCAACAGACAAAGTAGAATCAATCAATAAAGGCAAACGAATTATCCCTACAATACTGATTGACGACACTCCTTATACCAATCCTGATAATGGAGTTTTAACAGAATTACTATCCATAAACATAGCCAAAGAAAACCGAATTTTTGACACTATTATTATAGGAGCCGGTGCAGCAGGTCTTACTACTTCCATATACGCTCAAAGAGATCGATTCGAAACTCTAATTTTGGAAAAATCGACAGTTGGAGGAAATGCTTTTCTTACAGAAAAAATAGAGAATTATCCAGGATTTCAATCCATTTCAGGGCCAAAACTAATGGAAAAAATGGAAGAGCAAGCCAAGACCTACGGAGCAGTTATAAAAACTGGAGAAGAAGTCGTAGCAATAGATAAAGAAGATAGCCTATTTGCTGTAAAAACAAAAGGAAATAAGTTTTTAGGGAAATCAGTAGTTTTATCGACTGGCTCTACTTATCGTAAATTAGGAATTCCTAATGAAGAAGAATTAATAGGTTCAGGAATTCACTTCTGCGCTACCTGTGATGGAGCTTTCCATAGAGACAAAGACATTATAGTAATTGGAGGAGGAAATTCCGCACTAGAAGAAGGAATATTTTTAGCTGGATTTTGTAAAAGCGTACAAATTGTTCAAAGAGATAAAGAGTTTTCAGCTTCTCAGACCTATACAGAAAAATTGAAAAGCATAGACAACATTACTACTCACCTAAACAAAACTTCTGTTGAGTTTGTGGCAGATGATAATTCGATCTTTAAAAGTCTGACAATAAAAGACAACCAAACTCAAGAAGAATCAAGCCTTGTTGCTGACGGTGTATTTATCTTTATTGGACTCATACCAAATACAAATGCCTTTAAAGGAATTGTAGAATTAGATGAAAACGGATTCATCACTACTACAGACCTTGCCCAAACAAACATAAACGGAATATTTGCAGCAGGAGACTGCAGAGAAGGTGCTATTGCCCAGGTTGCCGCAGCTACAGGAGAAGGCGTTTTAGCTAGCTACGGGCTTAGAAAGTTTTTAAAGTAAACTTGAACTTTAAATAAAAAAACCCATACTAGCAATAAATAGTAAAATCACAAAAGATAAATTCTAAAAACAACTATCAATATTAAAAACTAATGTTGAAAAACATATCTATTAAACACTAGAATAAATGGCCAAGAAATTTCTAAAAAAATTCATTAAAAAATAAGAACCATGATTAAAGGATAGAAGGTTCTTAAAAATAATTTCTTTTTGAGTAAATTTGTACCTCTTAATTTTATACAAAGATGTCTAAATTCATTCCAATTTTTATCCTTTCATTAGTTTTACTAATTAGCTCTGTGTTTTCAGAATCTCAAGCCCAATCTTGGACTAGTTTAGCTTCTTATGACGGAGACAGTCGCCACCACCCTATTACTTTTTCTGACGATAGATATGGTTTTGTAATGGCAGGTAACAACGGTTTTGGAGAGTATTTAGATGATGTTCATCGTTATGATTCTCAAACCAATACTTGGGAGCAACTAGCAGATTTTCCTGGAGGCCCTAGAGGGTTTTCTTATGCAGTGAGCGATGAACAGTTTGCCTATGTAGGTTTTGGTTCTTATGGATCTGAATTTCCTACAGATTGGTGGAAATACGAATTCGCTAACAACGAATGGACCGCTTTAGCTAACTTCCCGTCAGGAGGAAGAAACCATCCGGCATTAATACTTGCTGATGACAAAATTTACATGGGCTTAGGAAGTAACTCTATGGGTAATTTAGGAGATTGGTGGCAATATGATATCGAAACAAATAGTTGGAGCGAAAAAGCAGAATTTGAAAACGGAAACAGGCACCACCCTTTTTACTTTGGAATAGACGGCATCCCATATGTTGGCTTTGGGCACGGAAATGCTATAGACGGAAACATTAACGTTTACAACGACTTTTATAAATACGATGCTAGCAATGATAACTGGATAACTTTAAACGAATTTCCAGGAGAAGGAAGAGTAGCAGGAACACAGTTTTCGTTTAACGGTAAAGGATATATTTTGAGTGGCGACGGCGATAACCACGGGCCTCTAGATTCTGGGGAATTTTGGGAATATACAGCTGAAACTGACTCTTGGACATCTTTAGAATCTCACCCTGGTGGAGCAAGATGGGCACCGGGAAGCTTTGTAATTAATTGCGATATTTATTTGACTTCCGGATACGAAGAAGATACAGATATTTATTATAATGACTTAGTAAAATACCAAACAGGCTTGCAGTGTGGCTGTAACGATAGTACTGCCATTAACTACAACCCTGAGGCAGACATCAACGACGGATCTTGCACCTATTGCGAGTCTAATCTATTAACCCTAGTAATTAGCGGAGAAGACGCCCCAGAAGGTTTAGCTTGGAATATCATAGCAATAGGAGACGATTACCCTTCAGCAACAGGAGGAGCTCAATCAACTAATATTTGCTTAGAATATAATTGTTATGTATTCGAGATGTATGACAATTCTAATGATGGATGGAACGGAAACAACTATGAAATTATAGATAATCTAGGTAACATTGTCGCTAGTGGGACTCATCAAATTGGAGCAACTAATGTCGACACTATAGAAATCGGAGAAATGGAATGCTATTTAGAAAGCTATAGATGTAATGGCCTTCAAGCCTGTATTGACCCAATGGATGGAAGTGGCGAATACTCAAGCTTAAGCGAATGCGAAAGTAATTGCATAATTCCTACTCAAATCGATAATTTCAGTAATGCTTTTACCATATCTCCTAACCCATCTACCGGATTGATAAACATTCGTTTTGATAATGAGACAAATCAAACTAAGCTATCGGTTATTAATATGTTAGGTAAATTGGTTTACAAACAAGAATCTCTTTTTAAAGGAACA
>Ga0233426_10003644_pt1 | contig 12024 bp, 15 predicted proteins | sample SI_118_April2016_6_FD_179875 | JGI IMG/M metagenome (GOLD analysis project Ga0233426, IMG submission 179875) | Seawater microbial communities from Saanich Inlet, British Columbia, Canada - SI_118_April2016_10_MG | ecosystem: Environmental > Aquatic > Marine > Inlet | place: Canada: British... | reverse complement strand
AGTTTTAAATTCAGCTGTATATATCTTTTGTTTTTTACTCATCTTATAGATCCCTAAATGGTGTAACTTATTTTAACTGTTTAGGAACTAGATGCTAAATTTTATTGTCTTAAAATGTAGTGGAATTATAACCCAATGGTTAAAGATAGGGGCTTTGGACAGTCATGGGCACCGTGTAAAAGCTCAGATTGGTACCCCGTAGGGTGCAGTTATATCGCCACTATTGGCAAATATCTATCTGCATTATGTTTTTGACCTATGGATAAATAAGTGCCGAAAATCCGCAAGAGGTGAAGTTATAGCTGTAAGATATGCCGATGATAGTGTACTTGGCTTCCAGAGATACAAAGATGCTAAAGAGTGCCTACACGGGCTAGAGGCAAGGCTGGGAAAATTTGGTCTCAAGATGCACCCTGGCAAAACAAAGCTCATACGTTTTGGACGTTTTGCGCCTTTACAATGTGTCCAAAAGCCATCAAGAGGCAAACCAGGAACGTTTGATTTCTTGGGCTTCACACACTATTTAGGTTATAAGAAAAATGGTGATGTGACAGTCATGAGGAAAACAAAACGTAGCAGACGCATATCACAATTAAAACGTATTAAACTGGAACTAAAGAAGCGATTACACCATAGGCCAAATGACACTGGGCGATGGCTCAAGAAAGTAGTACAAGGTCATATTAACTATTATGGTGTTCCCTTCAACGGTAAAGTGGTGAGTGGTTTTGTCTATAAAGTAGATCGGTTATGGATTAAGTCTTTAAGAGGCCGTAGTCAAAGGCAGGCCATGGACTGGATGCGATTTAAGAAGCTTATAAGCAGATGGATCTCAAGTCCGAAAGTTGTTCATCCCTATCCAGAGCAGCGCTTTCGCGCCAAATACCTGAGATAGGAGCCGGATGCGTTAGCAGCGCACGTCCGGATCTGTACGGGGGGCTGGGGGCAACTCCAGTTCCTACCGTGACCCGAACTTTGATAAATGTACAAAGTTAACGAACCGATTTTGGGGTGAAATTAAGATCTTTTGGAAGTGCAGTGCGCGTGTTCGGAATACCATCGTTTTACGGAAAAATAATTCCAGCTAAATTTTGTATCAATTTTAAGAATCACATCATTTTTAAAATTGTGTTATACTTGTAGTACATGTAAGACAATATTTGGGTGGTCTATGTTAGCCGTCAGAATAAATGAAAAATTAGAAGAGCGTTTGTCTCACCTAGCTGAGCAAACCCATCGTTCTAAAAGCTATTATGTAAAACAGGCCCTTGAATCCTTTCTTGATGAACAAGAGGCGCACTTGATTGCCCTTTCCCGTTTAGAAAAGAAAAACCCACGTATTAGTTTAGAAGAGATGGAAGAGCGCCTTGGCTTGGAAGATTGAGTTTGATGCTACAGTTGAGAAAGATCTGAAAAAACTCGGGCACACAGGCCAAAAAAAGATTCTCACATATCTGAAAGATAAAATTAAACCGATTGATGATCCTCGATCCTTGGGTAAGTCATTATCAGGTGAGCTCTCAGGTCTTTGGCGCTATAGAGTTGGTGACTACAGAATAATCGCTAAGATCGAAGATGACCATTTTGTGATTTTAGTCGCTCACGTGGGACACCGCAAAAACGTTTACGATTAAAATCTAACTTCAGCCATTTTAGATTTTGTCTCATTAGGGTTTAGGCTTTAAATCACATGTGTTTCAAAATACAAAATCAAACCCTAATGACACACATTGTGTAGATATTAAGTCAAATAATATGGAGACCATAGCGGCTTTTCTACCAAGCAACTCTGATGAAATTCAATTGAAAGGTCGAAGTGGTCGGTATGGTATGCCTGGATCTTTTAGAATGATACTAAACTTAAACGATAAACAAGCAATGCTTCATGGCAAAACTTATAACATTGCCAATGAGGTTGAGCGTGCCCAAAAAGAAGCAGAACTACCCATATCGACAGAAGAGGATGTGGCTGAAATGTATGCATCATTTTTGGAGTCGGTCCACCAAGGGTTCTTAGAATCCTATAAAAACACCCCTGTCGTTGACAAATTAAGCACACTTCAAGATTGGCAGGATTTTCTAGGCAAGTGTCAGAAGGATTGGGATGGTGTTAGACAAAAGCTTATGACTTATCTAGATGAGGGCTTAGACAAAAACTTTAATGATGAATTTACAGGCTTTATCGATAAAACAATAAAAAATAGCCCCTGCCAGCATCGCAATCTCAAAAGATAAGCACCAAAAGCATGCCGGTTTTATTTTAAAAAGTATAAAAGCAAAACAGGGATTTTATAAGCCAGCACGACAGCCTATAAGCGTGCTTAAATCCTACGACCCCGCTGATGATGGTCAGGCTCGAATTTACTCAAGCTTATTTGCACAAACAATAGCTACAATTAAGGGCGAGAGAGCAATATTTGCAAACTTCAAAGCTTGGAAGGATGCGAGAGGAGAGATTTTTCCTGACTTTAAAGCAGCCATTAGAGGTGAGCGACCTCTATTTGCTAATTTAAGAGCGACTATTAGTCAATTGATAGCATCATTAAAACAATGGTTGAGTCAATTCAATCAAAACAGAGCAGGGCAAGGTATGTTTCAACAACGAGAAAATAAGCCTGCAATTGACCAACCCGATGCAGATGAAGGTGCACTATTAGGTGAGAAGGGGTTACCTTTAACTTAATGATGAAAGCTAGGCGAATACGCAAGGAAAAGGGCACAGACAACCTTGATTACGCGTTGCTTCATCAAGGCTACATGTCTATATAACGTAGGCTGGTGCCGGCAGGACCAGCACAAACCTCGGTTTAACCCGTCAATACTTGCGAAAACAAGCGTCTACCCCAAACAAGATGCCTGTTTTCACAGGCATGACAATATTCAATTTACTCATTGCCTTTAATGAAATCCTTAAGGATTAATCAATGAATAGGGCAAAGACAACCTTGATTGCGCGTTGCTGCATCAAGCCTACAAATATATCTAATGTAGGCTGGCTCCAATAAGCCCAGCACAACCCTGGGTTTTCTTATTTTGAATGATATACCCTATGGTCTAATACCCACAACTTGTCGGCATAACAACTAAATCACGGATACAGATATGTTGGGGTTGGCTCCAGCAGAAATAGACTATATCAGCGACCTCTTCTGACTTTAAAAAGATAGGGTTGCCAAACAGCGTGCTGTACTCTTCAAAGCTCATACCCATGTGGGTGTGAATGTTGGTTTTGACAAGCCCTGGGGCTATGTTGATGACACGTACATTATGTTGTGCTTCAGCTTGTTGCAGGTTTTCTGAGAGGGATAATACAGCGTGCTTGCTGGCATGATACATAACCGCTTCACCTGAAGGTCTTCTGTCACCGATAGAGCTCATGTTGATAATGGTTCCTGACTTTCTAGCTTGCATCTTAGGTAGTACCGCCTTTATCCCATTTATAACGCCTTTTAAAAGCACATCCATCTCTGTGTGAATTTTCTCAATTGCCATCTCACTAAAGCTACCTATATTGATAAATCCAGCGTTGTTTATCAAGCACTCTGTCTCGCCATACAGTGCTTCAGCCTTACGAATAGAAATCTCTAGGGCTTGGTTGTCTGTTACATTGACTTGTTCATAAAGCACGTTCTCAAAGCCTTCGAGCTCCACAAGGGTTTCGATGTGTCTAGAGATTAAAAGCAATGGGTTACCCGCTTTTGCAAAGCGATGAGCCAGTGCTCTTCCAATGCCTTGACTGGCTCCTGTAATAACAACCAATGATTTATTATTCATGTAAGTCCCAAAATTGAAAAAAGTTTATATTAGCATTTTTTGTTATTAATCTCTTGTAAGCTGTATGAGCTACTCATCCATGTCTTACAGAAAGGTGGGTCTTACTAATCAGATTATGCAGGTATTTGTTTTATTTTATTGAAAATTTGTTAATAATGTATTTTTTAGGTTGGGTGAGTCGAGGTAGTTTTAATTTCTAAGTGGGTTGTCTTGATCCGTCGCGCCCTCATCCGTCGCTTTGCGCCACCTTCTCCCATAGGGCTACCCTGTGGACAGATCTCTGTATAAATTCCAACCGCTACTGATTTAGTAGCAGTTTGGTTCATCTGTCATATTGATAAAAGGGAATTTTTCCAATAAGTTACCTCAAATTTTTTTGAGGTTAAAATTATGATTGCAAATCTAACCTCATATAATAGAGAATAAGGATATTAATATGAGGATGCTCAGCCCATTTGTCGATTTGCGTTTAAAGAAAAGTGGAGAATTATTTTTCCGACGTATGATTGAAAGAAAGACAGTAATCATCAAACGACTAGTAAATGGAGTAGCGGAAAAGAAACGCTTTGATCGATGGATAAGGCATAAAGACGTGACAGCAGCAAGACTTATTAACACAGAAAAATCACGACTAGCAGATTTAGTTAAAGGCCGCCATATTTTAGGCATTCAAGATACCACTGAAATTAATTATCAAAATCATGATGGTCGAGCGCATGGATTAGGAACTGTGGGTAATGGAAAAGATATTGGTTTTTTCATGCACCCCATGATTGCATTAGATGCTAGCACTGGAGGAATTATTGGTTGTGCTGAAATAGAAATATGGAATAGAACAAAAAAAGCAGATGAAAATTATCCTAATCTACCTATCGAAGAAAAAGAGTCATATCGCTGGATAGAAACGGCAACTGGAGCACGAAAGACGTTATCAAAAGCAAGTTGTGTAACGTTTATAGGCGATCGTGAAAACGACATCTATGAATTTTTTGATCGCACACCCAATCAAAACACGCATGCAATTACTCGGGTTTGCAGAGATCGCGTTATCAAAAATAGTCCTCATAAAAAACTTTATGCGCATTTAGACCACACAGAAGAAGAAGGTAAAATACAGGTCGAGATACCACGTGACATTCGCAAAGGCCGTAAAAAAAGAGAAGCAGTTTTATCGGTTAAGTATAGTATGATTGAGATTGTAAAGCCTCAAAAGTGCACGGATAAGTCAGCATCGAAGTCAATTAAAATGTATGTAGTTGAAGCAAAGGAACTCGACGGTCCTAGTGATCAAGCGCCCGTGCATTGGCGAATTTTTACAACGCATAGGATTAATAATTTTGACGAAGCAAAACAAATTATTTTATGGTACCGAATGCGTTGGACTATAGAACAGGTTTTCCGAACAGTAAAATCACAAGGATTAAATATTGAGGAGAGTCAGATTGAATCAGGTAGTAATTTAATGAAGCTGGCTGTATTGGCATTATGTGCCGCTATACAAATTATGCAATTAATCTCTGGACGTGATGGTACTACTGACTTAAAAACAAATGATACGTTTTCCACTGATGAACAATTGTTTTTGGCCGCGTTATTAAAAAAGGTTGAGGGTAAAACTCAAAAACAACAAAACCCCCATCCTAAAAACAATATTGCCTGGGCTTCTTGGATTGTTGCTAGATTAGGTGGATGGCATTGTTATACTAAAAGTGAAGGTCCTCCAGGGCCCATTGTCATGGCCAGAGGACTTAAACGATTTCATGAAATGTTTGACGGTTGGAATTTATACAGAGATCTGTCCACAGGGTAGCCCAATGGGAGAAGGTGCCCGGAGGGCGGATGAGGGCTTCTTGCTAATGAGGTTAACATCGGCAAACACAACCACTATGTTAACTGCCCTCTCCAAGCCCTTATTGGTAATTAATGTCTAAATGAGGTAAAATTCCGGCAATTTATTTATATAGAACCAATTTAGTACTATATTTAAACTAATAAAGCAGGACTTAATTGGTACTAGATTGTTTTAGGCAGGAATGATATGCTTCGCATCAGCAAATTGGCCGATTATGGAACAGTGGTAATGGTAAGCCTTGCCAAGCAACCAGAGCAAGTGCGAAACGCTCGAGATATAGCATCTCGATCCCACCTTACCGTTCCTACGGTTAGTAAATTATTGAAACGTTTAACAGCAGCAGGTTTATTAACATCCTTACGTGGTGTTTCTGGGGGCTATAAATTAGAGCGTCCAGCGTCTGATATATCCGTTGCAGACATTATTTATGCACTGGAAGAACACCGTGGCCTAACAGAGTGTAGTACACACGGGAGTGAATGTTCGTTACAGGAAGTATGCCACGTGCAAACAAACTGGCGCTTAATCAGCCAAGCCATTGAGTCGGCCTTGGACAGCGTTAGCTTAGAAGATTTAGCAAAGCCAGGCCTAAAAGCCGCTGACTTTGAATATCTTAAACGACTGAGCACTGGAGTTATAAGTGGCTAAAGATAACACACAGCTGAACGCGCTCTTAGATAGAGAGTATCAGCACGGTTTTGTAACCGACATAGAAGTAGAAACCTTCGAACCAGGGCTGGACGAGGATGTTATTCGTCGTCTCTCAGCAATCAAAGGTGAGCCAGAATTTCTCTTGGAATGGCGTCTGAAAGCCTTTCGTCATTGGCTAACGTTGAAACAACCTAAATGGTCGAGCGTCCATTACCCACCAATTGATTACCAAGCTCTCTCTTATTATTCAGCACCTAAAAGTAAAACCGATGGGCCTAAGAGTTTGGATGAAGTCGATCCGGAGTTATTGAGGACATACGAAAAATTAGGTATCCCACTACAAGAGCAAGAGATGCTAGCAGGCGTTGCTGTTGATGCAGTGTTTGATAGTGTCTCTGTTGCAACTACGTTTAAAGCAAAACTTGCTGAAAAAGGCGTGATTTTTTCCCCTTTATCTGAAGCGGTTCATGAATATCCTGATTTGGTTCGTAAATATCTTGGCTCGGTCGTTTCATATAGAGACAATTTCTATGCAGCATTAAATTCGGCTGTTTTTAGCGATGGCTCTTTTGTGTATATCCCCAAGGGTGTTCGTTGCCCAATGGAGCTGTCTACGTATTTTCGTATCAATGCAGCCTCTACCGGTCAGTTTGAAAGGACCTTGATTGTTGCTGATGACGACAGTTATGTATCATACCTTGAAGGTTGTACAGCACCAATGCGTGATGAGAATCAGTTGCACGCTGCAGTGGTTGAGTTGGTTGCTCATGATAATGCACAAATCAAATATTCAACGGTACAAAATTGGTATCCAGGTGACAAAGACGGCAAAGGTGGTATTTATAACTTTGTAACCAAGCGTGGCGCATGTCGTGGTAAGCGCTCAAAAATATCCTGGACACAAATTGAAACAGGTTCTGCCATCACCTGGAAATACCCCAGTGTAATTTTGCAGGGTGATGAGTCAGTCGGTGAGTTCTACTCCGTTGCGGTAACCAATAACATGCAGCAAGCGGACACAGGTACCAAGATGATTCATCTAGGTAAAAATACTCGCTCAACCATTATTTCAAAAGGCATCAGTGCTGGTCGCTCTCATAATGCCTATCGTGGCTTGGTCCGCATAGCGCCAACAGCAACCAATGCACGCAATTATACTCAATGCGACTCGATGCTCATGGGTAGTGAGTGTTCGGCTCATACGTTTCCTTATATAGAGGTCAAACATCCTTCAGCGCAAATTGAGCATGAAGCAACGACTTCCAAAATTAGCGAAGAGCAGTTGTTTTATTGCCAACAGCGAGGGATTGATACAGAAGATGCAGTGTCTATGATAGTCAATGGGTTTTGTAAGCAGGTATTAAAAGAGTTACCCATGGAGTTTGCGGTAGAAGCAACCAAATTATTAGGTATTAGTTTAGAAGGGGCGGTAGGTTAACATGTTATCAATTAAGCAATTAAATGTGGCGATTAATGAAAAGCCAATTCTAAAAGGCATTAACCTTGAAGTTGGTGCTGGTGAAGTGCATGCCATTATGGGCCCTAATGGGTCGGGTAAAAGCACCTTGTCAAAAGTACTTGCAGGGCATCCTTCTTATGAAGTGTTGAGTGGTGAGGTCAGTTACTTAGGGCAAGACATATTGCCTTTAGAGCCTGCTGAACGTGCTCAAGCTGGTATTTTCATGTCGTTTCAATACCCGGTTGAAATACCAGGTGTAACCAACATTAACTTCTTAAAAGCATCAGTGAATGCCATCCGTAAAGGGCAGGGTAAAAATCCAATGGATGCGATTGATTTTTTAACATACATCCGTGAAAAGTGTCAGTTATTAGATATGGATGAAAGCTTTTTATATAGAAGTATCAATGAAGGCTTTTCTGGTGGTGAGAAAAAACGCAATGAAATCTTACAAATGGCAGCACTAGATCCAAAGCTCGCTATTTTAGATGAAACGGATTCTGGTTTAGATATTGATGCCTTACGTGTGATATCTGAAGGTGTGAATGCGATGCGTAATAAAGATCGCTCTATCATTCTAGTCACTCATTACCAACGTTTATTAAACTATATTGAGCCAGATTATATCCATGTACTGTCAGATGGCCGTATTATTAAGTCTGGTGATAAATCGCTTGCATTAGAGCTTGAAGATAAAGGCTATAGTTGGCTTGAGGAGACTGAAAAGGCATGAGTGAGCATTTGGAATTTTACCAAAAGCAGGCCCAATCAGAGGTATCAACGTTACCATGGCTTGCTGAACTTCAGCGCAATGCCCAGTCGGACTTTGAGGCGTTAGGCTTTCCTACGCGCTACAACGAAGAGTGGAAGTATACGTCTGTCGACTCTTTTTTAAAGCAGGCCTTCAATCCGGCTAAACAGCAAACTAAACAAGCACCAATCGATTCAGATGTACCTCATGGGGTAAAAATTGATGTATTGAATGGAGAGGTCGTTGGATTAGAAGCCGCTGCCAAAGCCTTGCCTAAAGGCGTGTTGGTTTTATCTTTGCAAGATGCCATTGTTCAGCATGCGGATAAAGTGGAGCCTCACCTTGGGCGCATCTTAAAGCATGACAATGGATTTCAAGCGCTTAATACAGCGATGCTTCAGAGTGGATTGTTTATTTATATCCCATCAAACGTCCAATTTGATTCGCCACTACTTATTAACCACTGGCAAGATAAATCTGAGCAAGCAGTCTACTTGAGGCATTTAATCGTTGCCGAAGAGGGAAGCCGTGGTTCTATTATTGAGGACTATCGTGGCGAAGAGGGCTGTTGTTACTTTACCAGCTCAATAACAGAAGTATTTACTGCTGCAAATGCCCATGTAGAACATTATAAAATACAAAGAGAAAGTAAATCCGCATTCCATGTCGGCCATTTGGTTGCGAAGCAAATGAAACATAGCCAAGTTGATAGCCATTCATTCAGTATTGGTGGTCGATTGGTTCGAAGCGATATCACCGTTGATTTTTGTGAGCCTCATGCACGATGCTCTATGAATGGTATATATGCGCCAGGTGACAAGCAGCATGTCGATCATCATACATTGGTAAATCATAATGTTCCTGATTGTGAAAGTGATGAAGATTATAAAGGAATTTTGTCAGGCCACGCTCGAGCAGTGTTCAACGGTAAAGTTATTGTTGCAAAAGACGCGCAACATACGAAAGCGTTGCAGCAAAATAAAAACATCTTGCTTTCAGCGAATGCTGAAATTGATACAAAACCACAACTTGAGATATTTGCTGACGATGTAGTATGTACACATGGTGCGACAGTAGGGCAGTTGGATGAGGAAGCCTTATTCTATCTGGCAACACGTGGTATTGAACGACAGGAAGCAAGTCGATATTTGATTCACGCATTTGCTGCTGAAAATTTACAACGAGTGGCCAATTCGAAACTTGCAGATTGGATGAGAAAACGTTTAACTCAGCATTTAGGATGAGATGATGACCGAACGAGCGACTACTTTTGATGTGGATGCTATCCGTAAGGATTTTCCTACGTTACATCAAGAGGTAAATGGTAACCCATTAATATATTTGGATAATGCTGCAACGACGCAGAAGCCACAGTCTGTTATTGATTCCATATCAGATTACTACCTGCATGATAACGCCAATGTGCACAGAAGCGTACACACCTTAAGCGTTCGTGCCACACAAAAGTATGAAGCGGCACGTGAGCGAATTAAGCGCTTTATTCATGCCAATCATTCTCATGAGTGCATTTTTGTAAGAGGTACAACGGAAGCGATTAATCTGGTGGCTCAAAGCTTTGTAGCGCCTCGTATAGAGCCTGGTGAAGAAATATTAATTACTTATATGGAACACCACTCTAATATTGTCCCATGGCAGATGGTATGTAAAAAAACGGGCGCTGTACTAAAAGTAGCACCCATCTCAGTTGAAGGTGAGGTGCAGCTAGATCAATTTGAAAAGATGTTGTCATCCAATACTAAATTTGTCGCCATTAATTACGCATCAAATGCGCTTGGGACGATTAACCCCGTCAAGCAAATGATTGATATGGCACACGCACATGGTGCAGTTGTCTTACTTGATGGTGCCCAAGCTACAGCCCACTTACCTATAGACGTACAAGCACTAGGTTGTGATTTTTATGCTTTTTCGGGTCATAAGATGTATGGACCGACTGGAATTGGCGTATTGTGGGGCAAAGAAAAGTTGCTAGATGCTATGGGTCCTTATCAGGGTGGTGGCGAGATGATTAATTATGTCAGCTTTGAATCGACGGACTTTGCACCTCTGCCATACAAGTTTGAAGCAGGTACCCCAAATATTTCAGGGGCAATTGCTATGGGTGCCGCCATTGATTACTTATGGTCTTTGGATATGGATGCGGTTATCGCCTATGAGAAAAAGCTTCATGACTATGCTACGGACGCCATAAGTGCTTTGAAAGGGTTTAATTTGATTGGTACAGCGAGTGACAAAGTACCTGTCATCTCCTTTGTTCATGGCACCATTCACGCACATGATATTGGGACCATAATGGATAGCTCTGGTATCGCCATTCGAAGTGGCCATCACTGTGCAATGCCTTTGATGGACTTTTACCAAGTTCCGGCAACTACCCGTATGTCGATGTCATTTTACAATACCAAAGAAGAAATTGATGCTTGTGTGAAAGCCCTTCAATACGTAAAAGAGGTGCTAGGCTGATGGATTTACGCGAACTATATCAAGAAGTGATAATTGACCATAATCGAAATCCAAGAAATCATCACAAGTTGGATACGCCAACTTGCCAGGCTGATGGGTATAACCCGCTTTGTGGTGACAAGTTGACCGTATATATGATACTTGATAATGATGTCATTGATGATATCAGCTTTTTAGGGTGTGGTTGTGCGATATCCCAAGCTTCAGCATCCCTGATGACAGAAGTGCTGCGAGGGAAAACGATAGAAGAAGCACACAAGTTGTTTGAGCGCTTTCATTCAATGCTTACCATTGAAGACGATCCGTCTCCTGAAACGCTAGATAAGTTGGCTGTCATGGCGGGTGTTCGTACTTTTCCAGCAAGAGTAAAGTGTGCAACCCTTGCGTGGCATACCTTGGAAAGTGCTTTGAAAAATGAACGTGAAACGGTTTCAACGGAGTAGAGCGATGTTAGGGTTTAAGAAAAAGCAGGATAAAACCGAGCAGCTTAAAGAAGCTGTGATTGCAGCGCTTAAAACTGTTTTTGATCCGGAAATCCCTGTCAATATTTACGACTTAGGTTTGATTTATGATGTGAAGATTGATGAGGAGCATCAGGTTAACATCGATATGACGTTAACCTCTCCTGGCTGCCCTGTAGCACAAACTTTCCCAGGCACGGTAGAACGTGCGGTTAACGAAGTTGAAGGTGTTAAAGACTGCAGTGTCGAGCTTGTATGGGATCCACCATGGACACAAGAACGGATGAGTGAGGCAGCACGGTTAGAGTTAGGGATGTTTTATTAGTAACGGTTTGAGGGTGATTTTAGATGCAGGTTGAATGTCAACATCCTAGATGCCTGCTTTTGCAGGCATGACAAACAATAGTCATTTCAGCGAATAACACATGTCATCCCTGTGAAAGCACTGAGGAGTTTTAGCATTTGATTGACCATCCTACCTCTGCCTACGTGCCCCGGCTTGACCCTGAGAGTTCCACACGAATATTTTATCTAACATATTGAAAATATAGTGAAATAAAATTTGAATGTGCATGGTGATTATGATCAAATA
>Ga0233426_10003637_pt1 | contig 12043 bp, 9 predicted proteins | sample SI_118_April2016_6_FD_179875 | JGI IMG/M metagenome (GOLD analysis project Ga0233426, IMG submission 179875) | Seawater microbial communities from Saanich Inlet, British Columbia, Canada - SI_118_April2016_10_MG | ecosystem: Environmental > Aquatic > Marine > Inlet | place: Canada: British... | reverse complement strand
CCACTATTTAGCCTTCCTAACTCTTCGTTAAATATTACTTCAAAAAAGAAATCTAAATCACTTCCACCATATTTTTCAGGAAAAGATAATCCTAAAAAACCCATATCTCCCATTTTTTTCCATATTGATTTTGGTATTCTACCATCTTTCTCCCAAACTTCAATATTTGGACTTACCTCCCTGTTAAGAAATTCTCTTAAGCTTTCTCTAAAAAGATCATGTTCTTCGTTAAAATATTTCATCAATTTTTTTTGTAAAAATAAGTTAATAATGTGGTATAATAAAAAGACTTATTGGGATTTATTGTTTAACAAATCTTAATGATTTATTTTTTAAGATTAGCAAATAATTTTTGACTGATCTAGTAAAATCTATAGAATTTATTTTACCCAGCTTGAAAGCCACCATCAATTAATAAACCTTCTCCATTAACAAAACTAGACTTTTCACTTAAAAGCCATAAAATACTTTCAGCTACTTCTATAGTGTTTCCAATTCTTCTCATAGGAACTCTTAAGTTTTTTACAAATTCTAATGACTTCTCTGGGACATCATCTAAAATTGCCGTTTGAATAAACCCTGGACATACTGAATTAACTCTGATATTAAGACCTCCGTATTCTATTGCAGCTGACTTAGTAAGTCCAATAACACCATGTTTTGCAGCTGAATAATGACTGCCATTTCTTACACCATTTAAACCAGCTAGGGATGAAACATTTACAATTTTACCACTTTTATTAGATATCATATGTTTTAATTCTTCTTGCATACAGTAAAAAACACCTGATAAACAAACTGAAATCATTCTTTCCCAAGTTGGTTCCTCTATCGTATGAAGTGAACCTACTAATCCTCCAATACCAGCATTGTTTACTGCTAATTCAATTGAGCCATGTTCTTTAAATATACTATCTAAAACTTTAGCAACATCTTTTTTTATAGATGTATCTAGTTTATAAAAATAAGCAATTCCACCCGAGTCATTAATAGTTTTAGTAGTTGCTCGACCCTCTATCTCATTAATATCGGCAATCATGATTTTAGCCCCATGCTTGGCTAATAGTAGTGCCGTTTCTTTTCCAATTCCGGTTGCTGCACCAGTTATAAAAGCAACTTTATTTTTTAAACTTTCATCCATTTATTCCCAGATTACCGTTTCTTTATTATCACTCCAGTCTTTAAACTTGCCATGATATTTGTCATTTATTTTATTTCTCTTAATTTTCATTGTTGGAGTTAATATTTCATTTTCAGGGTTCCAATCATCTTTTACAAAAATTATAGTTGAGATTCTTTTGTAGCTAACTAAATCTTTATTAACAGCTACTAATTTATTTTCAATCATAGATTTTAATGTATTCTTATCTGTTGATTTACCTGATTCTGACAAAACAACTAGCAACATTGGTTGGGGGTTCCCAAGACCAACTATGCATATTTGTTCAAACTCAACAATATCTCCAAAAAATTTCTCAAGACCTAATGGTTCAATAAATTCTCCTTTACTAGTTTTAAATGTATCTTTAACTCTTCCAGTTATATATAAATACCCATCTTCATCTATTTTACCTTGATCTCCTGTACAAAGCCAGCCATCTTTTATTGTTTCGTCAGTTCGTTCTTTATCTTTATAATATCCTTTCATTACAAATGCTCCACTCATCATAATCTCATTGTTTTCGGGGTTTATTTTAATTTTCACACCTGATTGAGGTAGTCCAACTGAGTTTATTTTATTAGTGACTGAAGGAGAAATTTGAGTACAAATAGCACAATTTTCTGTCATTCCATATACGTTAGTAATATTTATACCTATTTTTTTATACCACTGTTTTAGAACTTCTAGCATAGGAGCAGCTCCATTAATTATTACACTAGCATTACTTAATCCTAAAGCTTTTTTAAGTTTACTTTTAATAATAGTTGAAATAATAGGAATTTTTAAAAAAAGATCTAATTTTTCTTGAGAGAATTTTGAAAGTATCCCCATTTGAAATTTAGTATATAATCTTGGAACTCCAATAAATATAGTTGGCTGAACAGCTTTTAAGTTTTCTCCAAACCTTTCTAATGATTCTGTAAATGAAATTACACCACCATATTTAAAACTGGTGTATTCAACCCCAACTCTTTCAGCAATATGATTTAATGGTAAATATGAAAACCAACTATTTTTTCCTGAAAGACTAATATTGTATTTTTCTGCTAAACTTACCTCAAACAAATCCCATACTCCTTGTACTGTGCCAAAATCCAAAACCACTCCTTTTGGATTCCCAGTTGTTCCCGAGGTAAATATAATGGTCCATGTATCATTTATATTTGGTGAGTAGTTTTCGATTTGAGGATCAAATTTATTTATGAAATCAGACCATTGAAATCCTTCGATAATTTTAGAAAACCCTTGATAATGAGGGAAAGCGATAATAGGCATATCTTTAGGGACGCCTTGTTTAATTTCTTCCCAATCCTCAACCTTGCCCATAAATAATGCTTTTACATCTCCTTGATCTAACAAGGCTTTAGTTTCAGATGAATTTAGGTTTGGAAAAAATGGTACGGATACATAGCCTGCCATAACTATAGCTAAATCAGCAATTATCCATTCTCTGCAGTTTTTTGACATTAAACCTACATGACTTTTTTCTGGAAGTCCAAGACTTTTTAGTCCTGTAGCTAATTTTCTTGCAAGTTGACCAACTTCACCCCAAGTGTATTCTTCCCAATTGTCACCAAAAGGTTGTCTTAAAAAAGGTTTGTTTTTAAATGTTTTTTCCCAATGATAAAATTTAAAATCAAATTTAGTTTCGTTGCTCATAATAAATTAGTTTTGTTGTTTACAGAGATTTCTGAATAACTTGCTATGTTGCTAAAGTATGGAAAAGGTATCTTTTTTTATTGTTAACAGCAAAAATATCAGTAACAAAAGCTGGTATCAGTCTTATTCTCTTTACTATCATAAATTTATGAAATTAATTTGGTTTGTCTTAATCTCTTAATCAAAGTATATATTATTTATTAACTTGCTTAAAAATGAATCCCTATGGATATTAACTTCAATAAAAACGAAGACTTTAATAAACTTTTAATTTCAGATCTACGTAAACGGTTTGCTCATGTAAAATTAGGTGGAGGTCAAGAACGTATTGACAAGCACTGTAAAAAGGGAAAAATGACAGCGCGTGACAGAGTAGATTATTTATTTGATAAAAAAACAAAGTCAATAGAAATTGGTGCTTTTGCTGGAGACAATATGTATGAGGAACACGGAGGATGCCCCTCAGCAGGAGTTGTGGTAAAAATTGGATACATAAATGGAAAACAATGTATTGTAGTAGCTAATGATGCAACGGTAAAAGCTGGTGCCTGGTTTCCAATCACAGCAAAAAAGAATTTGCGAGCACAAGAAATATCCATTGAAAATAAAATTCCTATAATATATTTAGTAGACTCTGCAGGAGTGTATCTACCTATGCAAGATGAAATTTTCCCTGATAAAGAGCATTTTGGTCGTATTTTTAGAAATAATGCTATTATGAGTAGTTTGGGAATTACACAAATATCTGCGATAATGGGAAGTTGTGTTGCTGGTGGTGCTTATTTGCCAATTATGAGTGACGAATCTATTATTGTAGATAAAACTGCTAGTATTTTTTTAGCAGGTAGTTATTTAGTAAAAGCAGCAATTGGTGAAAGCATCGATAATGAAACTTTAGGAGGAGCAACAACACATTGTGAAATATCTGGTGTAACTGATTATAAGGCAAAAGATGACAAAGATGCGTTAGATAAAATAAAGCGCATAGTTGATAAAATCGGTGATTTTGAAAAAGCAGGATTTAATAAAGTTAAAAGTCAAGATCCAAAATATAATGAAGAAGATATTTTTGGAATTTTACCAAAAGAAAGAAGTACTCAATATGATATGCTTGAAATCATTAAACGATTGGTTGATAAATCAGAATTTGATCAGTACAAGAGAGACTACGGAAAGACCATTTTGACAGGTTATGCAAGAATAGATGGATGGGCGGTAGGTATTGTTGCAAATCAAAGAAAATTAGTAAAAACAAAAAAGGGAGAAATGCAATTTGGAGGGGTTATTTACAATGACTCCGCAGATAAAGCAACTCGCTTTATAGCTAATTGTAACCAAAAAAAAATACCTCTAGTTTTCTTGCAAGATGTAACTGGATTTATGGTTGGAAGTAAGTCTGAACATGCGGGAATTATTAAAGATGGTGCAAAAATGGTAAATGCTGTGAGTAACTCAGTTGTACCTAAATTTACAGTTATTATCGGTAATTCATATGGGGCTGGTAATTATGCCATGTGTGGTAAGGCATATGATCCAAGATTAATTGTTGCTTGGCCAAGTGCTGAATTGGCTGTAATGAGTGGTAAATCTGCCGCTAAGGTTCTGTTACAAATAGAAACAGCATCACTAAAAAAGCAAGGTGAAAAAATATCACCAGAAAAAGAAGCTGAATTATACGATCAAATAAAATCACGTTACGACAAGCAAATTTCCCCTTATTATTCAGCGGCAAGAATTTGGACAGATGCAGTTATTAATCCTCTAGATACCAGAACATGGATTTCAATGGGAATTGAAGCAGCTAATCATGCGCCGATTGAGAAACAATTTAATATGGGAGTTATACAGGTTTAATATCAGTGTTTAAATAGCATATTTTATTTAAAAAACATGAAACTAAATGAATAATTATAATAAAAATCAAGTTGAAAATATTTCTAATTTTCATTTCTCATTTCTAAATTTAGAAGAAAAAAATAATGTCTTTAAGATTACCTTAAACAGACCAAGCAAAAGAAATGCTTTACACCCTCAAATGGTAAATGAAATTGCTTTTGCAATGCATTATGCACATTTTAAAAAATCTATTTGGGTAGTATTATTTAAAGCTAACGGTAGAGTCTTTTGTGCAGGTGCGGATTTAAAAGCAATGACTGGTGATGTTGAACCCAATGACTCAACAATTCCTTCGCCTAATAAAGATATTCTAATTGGTGAACTTTTTAATAAAATATATAAGCCCACAATTGCGGTAGTAAATAAAGATGTTTATGCTGGTGGATTTTTAATACTTGCAGGCTGTTTATTTGTTGTTGCAAATAATAAATTAAATTTTTCATTACCAGAAGTTAAAAGAGGCCTGTTTCCAATGCAAGTAATGGCCAGCTTAATAAATATTATGCCAAAAAGAAAGGTATTAGATTGGTGTGTAAGAGGTTATAGTATTACAGCAAAAGAGGCTCTTAGTTTAGGTTTGCTTTCTCATATTTGTAGCGAGGATAAAATTGAGTCTGTTACCAATAAATTAGTTGAGGAAATTAAAGAAAATTCACCAAAGGCAATTAGCTTAGGTTTAGAAGCATATGATAATTTATACAATACAAATAATGAGCATGAATATTTATCTGAGATGTTAAATAAAATGCAACAAAATGATGATGCTAAAGAAGGATTAAGCGCTTTTAAAGAAAAACGAAAACCTAACTGGACAGGTAACTAGTTTACTAATTTTTTAATATGAGTTATGATAAATAAAAAAATGATTCTGGCTAATAGGCCAGTCGGTATACCAGAGAAAAATACTTGGAATTATAAAGAAGAACTAATACCAGAAATACAAGATGGTCAAATATTAATTAAACACCAATACATATCACTTGACCCAGCTATGAGAGGTTGGATGAATAACTCAAAGTCTTATATCCCACCAGTGGAGATTGGTACGGTAATGAGAGCAGGTACAGTTGGTGAGGTTATAAATGTAAAAAATAATACTAATTTTAAAGTTGGTGATTTTGTTTCAGGCTGGGGTGGCGTGCAAGAGTATTCAATTTCTGATGGAAAAAACTATCATATTATAAATGATAAAAACAACCCTATCCATAGATATTTGGGTGCATTAGGAATGCCAGGTATGACTGCATATTTTGGTATAATTAAAGAAGGAAAAATAAAAAGTGGAGATATTGTATTAGTCTCAGCTGCAGCTGGAGCTGTTGGTAGTCTAGTTGGGCAAATTGCTAAAATTAAAGGTTGTAGAGTAATTGGTATAGCTGGAGGTAACGAGAAATGTAAATATGTAAAAAATGAACTAGGTTTTGATGAGGTAATAGATTATAAAAATGACAATATATATTCTGCTTTAAAAAAGTATTGCCCAGACGGAATAGATGTTTATTTTGATAATGTAGGAGGTGAAATTTTAGAGGCTGCATTAGCAAAGTTGAGAATGAATTCCAGAGTTGTAATATGTGGTGCTATTTCACAATATAATAACAAGTCTAAAATGAAAGGCCCTTCCAATTACCTTTCGCTTTTAGTTAATAGAGCAACGATGAAAGGCATGGTTGTGTTTGATTATAAAAATGATTATCCAATCGCTATAAAACAAATATCTGAATGGTTTCAGCAGGGAAAGTTAAAAAGTAATGAGAGTATTTTTAATGGAATTGATAATTTTTATGAAATATTCTTAAAGCTATTTAACGGAAATAAACGCGGTAAACTAATTCTTAAAATTTAAATTTTTATTATGAGTAAACCATCATTTATTAGTGAATTATCTATTCCAGTTATAGCAGCTCCACTATTTTTAATTTCAGGACCAAAACTAGTAATAGAGTGTTGTAAAAATGGAATTGTTGGAACTTTTCCTGCCCTAAACCAAAGAACAACTGAAGGTTTTGAAGAATGGGTTGTTCAGATTAAGTCAGAACTTAAAAGTTTTGAAAATGAGACTGGTAAAAAACCTGCTCCATTTGGAGTCAATTTAATTGTTCATCACTCCAATCCTAGATTACAAGCAGATTTAAAGATATGTATAAAGCACGAAGTACCGTTAATAATTACTTCATTAGGAGCAGTCTCAGATTTAGTCGAGTCTGTTCATAATTACGGTGGTTTAGTTTTTCATGATATTATTAAAAAACGTCACGCTGAGAAGGCAGCAGAAGCTGGAGTTGATGGACTAATTTTGGTTTCAGCAGGTGCTGGGGGTCACGCAGGCACTTTAAATCCTATGCCACTTGTTGCTGAAATTAAGAAGATTTTTGATAAAACTATTATTCTTTCAGGTTGTATAAGTAACGGAAGAGATGTTGCTGCTGCTATGCAAATGGGAGCAGATATCGCTTACATGGGTACTAGATTTATAAATACTAATGAAAGTAAAGCTTCTGATGATTATAAAAATATGATAATTAATAGTGGTGCAGGGGATATTGTATATACTGCTGTGGTTTCAGGAGTTCCAGCTAGTTTTTTACGACCAAGTTTAGAAAAGATGGGAATTAGTGAAAAAATGTGGGGAGGTTCTCCATCATTTATTCAAAAGCTAAAAATGTATTTTAAAGTACTAACATCAAAATTTAGTTTTGCAAAAGAACTAGATCTTGCAAAAGCAGAAGCAAAAGCTTGGAGTACAATTTGGTCTGCTGGTCAGGGTGTTACCAATATTCAAGATACTCTATCAGTAAAAGATTTAGTCAGTAATATTAAGAATGAATTTAAAGAATCTTTAGCTGAGCAAGCGAAGTTATTGGATAAATATTTATAGTGGGGTGACTAAGTCCCAAAAATAAGGAAGCACATAATATATTGTAAAAGTCAAAGTAACAATAGAGATTAAATTAAGCCACAATCCTTTCTTGAACATATCTTCAATTTTTAATAGTCCAGACCCAAAAACAACAGTATTTGGAGGGGTCGCAACAGGTAACATAAATGCACAGGATGCAGCTAAAGTTGCACTAACTAATAAATAATATGGATGTAAATCAAGAACAACAGCTAACGATATTAGAATAGGCAATAACATAGCGGTAGTTGCCATATTAGATGTTACTTCAGTTAAAAAATTAACACTAGCAATTAATATTAATATTAATATAACTAATGGAACATCACTTAAATATGTTAGTTGATTACCAATCCATATAGCTAATCCACTACTGTCAAAACCTTGAGCAAGAGCCATACCAGCACCAAATAATAATAGTATTCCCCATGGAAGTTTCATTGCATCTTCCCAATGAATAATTTTGGTTAATTTATTTTCAATTGTAGATTTTTTAGAAGGTAAAATAAACAGTACTAAAGCAGATATAATAGCTATAATTGTGTCATCTAAATTTGGAATTATTTTTGTTAATCCGTATTGAACACCATCAATTTGAACGTTTCTAGTTATCCAAGCTAATGCCGTTAAAATAAATACTATTAAAATAGTTTTTTCTTCATATGATATTTTTCCTAATCCTTTAAGTTGTGACTCTATTTCTTCTTTTCCAGCCGAGAATTCTTTTTGTTTAAACTTGAAAGCTATTTTAGTTAAATAAAACCAACAGATAAACAGAAAGAATATACTTAATGGTAAGCCGAATTTAAACCAATCAAAGAAAGAAATCTCGATATTATAACTTTCTTTAATAACACCGGCAAATATCATGTTTGGTGGAGTTCCTATTATAGTAGCCATACCTCCAATTGATGCGCTGTAAGCTATAGCAAGCATTAAAGCTTTACCAAATAAAGAGTTTTCATTTTCAGGGGTATTAGGATCATCTTTAAGTTGGGAAATAATTGCTAAACCTACAGGCAAAATCATCACTGATGTGGCAGTATTACTAATCCACATCGATAAGAATGCTGTTGCAGTCATGAAGCCCAAAATTATATTACTTTTATTTACTCCAACTTGATTAATGATGTTTAGAGCTATTCTTTTATGCAATTTCCATTTTTGAATTGCTATTGCCAAAATAAAACTCCCAATAAATAAGAAAACGTATTTGTGTCCAAAAGCAGCTGTAGTGGTTTTAATATCTAAGCCACCAGACAGAGGAAAAATTATTATTGGTAATAATGAGGTGGCAGCAATGGGAATAGGTTCTGTAACCCACCATATAGCTATCCAGGATGCACATGCTAAAATAGCTTTTCCTTGAAATTCTAAATCATCAGGATTGAAAAACAACATTATTAAAATAAAAGATAGAGGCCCTAAAACAAATCCTATTTTACCTGCAGATATTTTCATCTTAATTAAATATTAAGTCACATCCATATTCAATAGAATCACCAGTGTTATGAGATAAACCATTTATAATATTAAGTGTCCAGTTAAATGATAATGAATTAGTTTGCGCAAAATTTTGAGCTTGATTATAAAAATGAATTGCTCTGTCAACTCTATGTAGACCCTGAGCATCTGCAAATTCATTATGTCTTAATCCTGGGAAATCTGGGTCATTATCTAAAGTTCCAACTTGAATTATATGATTCTTACTTAAAATATCAATTAAGTAGCTATTGTTAGATAAGGGAGGCTCTTGAGTTAAAATACTATTATTAAGGCCATAAGGAAATTGAACGGTATTATCTAAAACAGTAAACCAGCCAGCTGCAGAGGTTAGGATTTTATCAAACCTAGCATTTGGATTAAAAAGCATAAATCGGTGTGCAAATTGAGCTCCTGCAGAGTGTCCAAATAAATGATATTTGTCAACATTTGTATTGGTATTGGAAAGAAATATATCAAAAATTGGTTCGATTATTGAAAATGCCCATTCGTTTACTTCATTAAGTGATTCTGGTGTTGGATTATCACCATCTTCGTATACGTTTCCTAAATTAAAACCATCTCCACCTGGAAAATTAATATTACTAATTTCAGGCGCAACAATTATAAATCCATATTGATCTGCTTTACCCTCCATCATATTTCTCGTTGATTCTCCATCTCTCCCTCCACCATGAATATTAAATACCACTGGTGTACTTGAATTTACATTGCTTGGGATATAATAATAAATAGGAATGGTTTTTTCATTAAATGTTTCATAAATCAAACCACGACCTAAATCTTCTAACAAGACATTGTTATTGTCAATTGGTTCATTTGGTGTAAATGAAGTTTCTTGGTCTTGGCAATTAAAAAGTAATAATAATAGAAAAAACAGGAACTTATTAATATGCATAATTTATAGTAAAATTTTGTTAAATATAGAAGGATTTTTCTTTATTTTAGAGAAAAATTTAAAAAAAAATAGGTTTATGAAAAATATTATTATTTTAATGTTTCTATTGTTTAGTATACAATCTTGTGATACAGAAGATATACTTCCGGCAGTAATGATAGAGTTGGAAAACCAAACTATTTCTGAAGATAATGGCTCGGTCATTATTACAGCTACTTTAAACGGATCTGTTTCTAATGATATAACTATACCATTACAATTTTCTGGATCGGCTGCTATAAATTCTGACTATTCATTTAGTTCTGATAATATTTTAATAAATAATGGAAGTACTACTGGCTCAGTAACTATTTCTGCCATTCAAGATAATGAAATTGAAAATCCAGAAGAGATCATTATTGATTTAGTAGAAAATAGTAATTTTCTTTTAACAAATAATTCTCAATTAGTATTAACCTTGCTGGATGATGATACAGATTCCGATGGGGATGGAGTGCCTGATTCAGAAGACAATTGCCCCCTAGTTTCTGGAGTTTCCGAAAATAATGGTTGTCCATGGCTAGGTTTTATGATAAATGAAGTTTTATATGACCCATCAAACAGTGGATTAGAAGGAGATTCAAATGGAGATGGCTCATATGTTCAAGATGAAGATGAATTTATTGAATTTTATAATTCTGGTTTAGAAATTGATATTTCTGGGTATACTATTTCTGATGCTCAGGAATTAAGACATACCTTTCCTGGAGGATCTATAATTCCTCCTAATGGAGTACTAGTCTTATTTGGTGGAGGTAATCCATCAGGTGATTTTGGAAATGCGATTGTACAAACAGCTTCTGAAGGAAAAATTAACATGAACAATGCAGGAGACTTTATAACAATGACTGATAATTTAGGAAATATTTTTTTAACATTTGATATAGAGCCACTTGCAAATAATCCAAATGAGTCCTACACACGTAGCCCAGATATTACAGGTGAAACTTTTGAACAACACTCTAGCATTACTACTGCAAACGGAGCTTTGTTTTCACCAGGTCATAAATCAGATGGTACAGATTTCTAAAATTCTAAAACATTAATATGAAAATTATAAAAATTATTTCTTTATTTCTTTTTTTAATATCATTTAATATTAATTCTCAATCATCATTAAACAGTTACTCTTTTGGTGAAGGAATCAGCTTTACTGCGGATAACGGAAGTATGATTAAATTAAGTGGTTACGCTCAACCGCACGCTGAAATAAAGAATTACAATGATTTAGAAGAAAATTCTTCCTCAAATAGATTTAGATTAAGAAGGTTAAGGTTAAGATTTGACGGTCAGGCTTCTAATCCAAAATTTGCATATAGATTTCAGGTTGATTTAAGTGGGTCTTCTGAAACTGGTGAAGCTACTGGAGATTTTTTATTAGATGCATATGTAAGTTATGATATTACAAATAGAATAAAAGTAATTTTTGGTCAAAGGTCAACACACACAGATAATAGAGAGTTATTTATGAATTCTAACTCCTTGCAACTAGTAGAAAGGAGTAGACTTACCTCTGCTTTTTCATCAATAAGAGAATTTGGTTTATTTTTAAGTGGAAATTTTAGATTAAATGGCCAGGGTTCATATTTGCGTCCCTATTTTGTTTTAACAAATGGAGATGGAATCAATAATTTTGATAAAGACTTAGGTGGATTGAAAATTGGAGGAAGAATCGATTTTTTACCTTTTGGTTTATTTACTAACAAAGGACAATTCAGGCAAATTGATGTCATGAGGGAGTTAACTCCAAAATTTGTAATTGGTGTTAACTATAGCCATAATTCAGGTATGACTAGTAGAAGGGGTAGAAATAGTGGATCAATACTATATTTAAATGAACTTGGTCAACAAAGTTTACCCGACTATACTAAGTATGGAATTGATTTTTTATTTAAATATAATGGCTTCTCTGCCCTTGGAGAGTATGTTAAATCTAGTTCAACAGTTCCAACAGATATTATTGAAAGAGTAAGGAATGATGGATCTA